>ENA-OQDM01000137-OQDM01000137.1-human-gut-metagenome-genome-assembly--contig:-NODE-137-length-49134-cov-2.188851_pt1 | contig 49134 bp, 60 predicted proteins | sample MGYA00242772_ERZ504605 | MGnify/ENA primary metagenome ERZ504605 (study PRJEB26092, sample SAMD00036348) | human gut metagenome | host: Homo sapiens | study: EMG produced TPA metagenomics assembly of... | reverse complement strand
TGCATAACGGCCAGACGCATACCCAAAATCTCCTCTGCCTTGAACAGATGACGGATATAGGCACGCGAGTAGTTGCGGCAGGCCGGGCAGCCGCAGGCGGGGTCGATGGGGCGTTCGTCGCGCTCATACTTGGCGTTCTTGATGTTGATGATGCCGCCCCAGGTGTTCAGATGGCCATGACGGGCATTGCGGCTGGGCATCACGCAGTCGAACAGGTCCACACCGCGGGAGACAGCTTCAATGATGTTGCCGGGGGTGCCCACGCCCATCAGGTAGCGGATCTTGTCCTTGGGCATATAGGGCTCTACCTGGCTGATCATCTCGTACATCACCTCGGTGGGTTCGCCCACAGCCAGACCGCCGATGGCATAACCGTCCAGGTCCAGATCTGCGATCTGCTTCATGTGTTCCACACGCAGGTCTGCAAAGGTGCAGCCCTGATTGATGCCGAACAGCAGCTGATCCGGGTTGACCGAAATGCCCTCATGCTTCAGGCGGGCCATCTCGGCCTTGCAGCGCTTCAGCCAGCGGGTGGTGCGCTCGCAGCTGGCCTTGGAATAATCGTGCTGGGCCGGGTTCTCCACGCACTCGTCAAAGGCCATGGCAATGGTGGAACCCAGGTTTGCCTGGATCTGCATGCTCTCTTCCGGGCCCATGAAGATGCGGTGGCCGTCCAGATGAGAGGCAAAGGTCACACCTTCTTCGGTGATCTTGCGCAGCTTTGCCAGGCTGAACACCTGAAATCCGCCGCTGTCGGTCAGGATGGGGCCGTTCCAGCGGGTGAACTTGTGCAGGCCGCCCATGTCAGCCACCAGCTTATCACCGGGGCGCAGGTGCAGATGGTAGGTGTTGCACAGCATCACCTGTGCGCCGATGTCCTTCAGATCCTGTGCCGACAGGCCGCCCTTGATGGCACCTGCCGTAGCAACGTTCTGGAAAGCGGGTGTCTGCACCGTGCCGTGCACGGTCTTGAACTCGCCCCGCCGGGCATCGTGTTCCTGCTTGAGGAGCTTGTAAGTCGTCAGTGAAGGCATTGTCTCGTGTTTCCTTTCTGCGCACGGAAAACAGCCGTGCGATCCTGCCGCAGAAACCTGCGGTATTCAGAACAATCTCTTACAGGTTTCGATCTTGCGCCTTCGCTCACAGAATGAGCATCGCATCACCGAAACTGAAGAAGCGGTATTTCTCTTCCACGGCCACCTTGTAGGCATGCATGGTCTTGTCGTAGCCATACAGTGCGGCAATGAGCATGATCAAGGTGCTCTCCGGCAGGTGGAAGTTGGTGACCAGGCCGTCGATGCAGTTGAACTTGACGCCCGGGTACAGGAAAATGGAGGTATTGCCGCTGCAGGCGCGGATCTCGCCATACTTGGCCGCCACGGCTTCCAAGGTGCGGCAGCTGGTGGTGCCCACGGCGATCACGCGGTGACCGGCAGCCTTGGTGTCGCGGATGCGCTGGGCGGTCTCCTCGCTGATGGAATACCACTCGCTGTGCATCTTGTGGTCGGTGATCTCATCCTCCTGCACGGGGCGGAAGGTGCCCAGACCAACGTGCAGTGTCACCTCGCAATGCCGACACCCTTGGCGCGGATGGTGTCCATCAGCTCCGGGGTGAAGTGCAGGCCGGCCGTGGGTGCGGCCGCGCTGCCCAGCTCCTTGGCATACACGGTCTGATACTGGCTCTGATCCTCCAGCTGCTTGGTGATGTAGGGCGGCAGCGGCATCTTGCCGAACTCATCCAGCTTTTCATAAAGAGTCTCGGTGTCGTAATAGAATGTAACGTACTTGTTGCCGTCCTCCAGCGTCTCGTCCACCACAGCGGTCAGGCTGCCGTCACCAAAGCTGACCTTGGTGCCGACCTGCATCCGCTTGCCGGGCTTTGCCAGGCATTCCCACTGGTCGCCCTTGACCTGACGGAGCAGCAGCAGCTCGCAGACCGCACCGGTGGGCTGCTTGATGCCCACGATGCGGGCGGGCAGCACCTTGGAGTTGTTCACCACCAGCAGGTCGCCGGGCTCCAGAAAATCCGGCAGATCCCGGAAGATCTTGTGCTGGATGCTGTCATCCTTCTGGCTCAGGACCATCAGGCGTGCAGAGTCGCGGGGGCTTGCAGGTTCCTGCGCAATGAGCTCTTTGGGTAAATCATACCAAAAATCTTTTTTTAACATACTGTGCATTTGCCTTTCCGATGATTGACACGGGTACCGCATCAATGATATTATAAAATTTGTATAGACAGTATCTATTATATTGCATAGAGTATCTGTTTTCAAGTCTCTGTGCAAACCAGAGAGCACATTGCTCGTCTTTTTGAAAGGAAAGGTGCTGGAAATGGAAAAACAGTATAAAGTGGGTATCGTAGGCGCAACCGGTATGGTGGGTCAGCGTTTTATTACGCTGCTGGAGAACCACCCCTGGTTCAAGCTGACCGTCCTGGCTGCTTCTGGCCGCAGCGCAGGCAAAACGTATGAAGAGGCTGTGGCAGCCGCTGGGCCATGACCACCCCGATGCCCGAGAGCGTCAAGGGGATGATGGTGCAGGACGCTTCCAAGGTGGAAGAGGTCGCCGCACAGGTGGACTTCATTTTCTGCGCCGTCAACATGCCCAAGGATGAGATCAAGGCTCTGGAAGAGGCCTACGCCAAGGCAGAGTGCCCGGTGGTATCCAATAACAGCGCCAACCGCTTCACCCCGGATGTGCCCATGGTGGTGCCCGAGATCAACGCCGACCATATTGAGATCATCCCCGCACAGCGCAAGCGTCTGGGCACCAAGCGCGGCTTCATCGCCGTCAAGTCCAACTGCAGCCTGCAGAGCTATGTGCCCGCGCTGCACCCGCTGATGAAGGAGTTTGGTGTGAACAAGGCTCTGGTGTGCACCTATCAGGCAATTTCCGGTGCCGGCAAGACCTTTGACCGCATGCCGGAGATCGTGGACAACGTGATCCCCTACATCGGCGGCGAAGAGGAAAAGAGTGAGCGCGAACCCCTGAAGCTGTGGGGCCACATCGAGGGTGACCACATCGTCAACGCCGAGAAGCCCACCATCACTGCGCAGTGCTTCCGTGTGCCGGTTTCCGACGGCCACACCGCTGCCGTGTTCGTGAGCTTTGACAAAAAGCCCACCAAGGACCAGATGCTGGAGGCATGGGCAAACTTCCGCGGCCCCGCACAGGAGCTGAACCTGCCCAGCGCACCCAAGCAGTTCCTGCACTACTTCACCGAGCCGGATCGTCCGCAGCCCAAGCTGGACCGCAACACCGAAAATGGCATGGCCGTGTGCATCGGCCGCCTGCGGGAGGACACTCTGTTTGACTACAAGTTTGCCTGCATGAGCCACAACACCCTGCGCGGTGCTGCCGGCGGTGCCGTGCTGCTGGCTGAGCTGCTGGCGGCCAAGGGCTATTTTGACTGAGTATAATTTTTGCGTGAAAACGCAATCAAAGGAGTTTTTGCTATGAAGAATCCTGTCTTTACCGGTGCGGGTGTTGCCATCATCACCCCGATGTATGAGGACGGAAGCATCAATTTTGACGAGCTGGGCCGCATCATCGAGGACCAGATCGCCCGCAGCACGGATGCCATCGTCATCTGCGGCACCACCGGCGAGTGCTCCACCATGACCGATGAGGAGCAGCTGGCTGCGATCAAGTACACGGTGGATGTTGTGAATCACCGTGTTCCCGTCATTGCAGGTGCAGGCTCCAACGACACCGACCACGGCTGTGCACTGGCTGCCAAGTCGGCCGCCTGCGGCGCAGACGCCCTGCTGATGGTCACCCCCTACTACAACAAGACCTCGCAGGCCGGTCTGGTGGCACACTTCACCGCCATGGCAGAAGCCGGCGGCATCCCGGTGATCGTGTACAATGTTCCCTCCCGCACGGGCCTGAACATTGCCCCGGAAACGGCACTGGAGCTGAGCAAGCACCCGCTGATCAACGGCATCAAGGAGGCTTCTGGCAACATTTCGCAGGTGGCCAAGATCGCAGCCCTCTGCGGCGATGAGCTGAACATCTACTCCGGCAACGATGATCAGGTGGTTCCTCTGCTGGCTCTGGGCGGCAAGGGCGTGATCAGCGTGGTTTCCAATGTAGCACCGGAGCTGGTGCACAACTGCTGCCAGGCCTTCTTTGACGGAGATACCGCAAAGGCCCGCGACCTGCAGCTGGAGATGCTGCCGCTGTCCGATGCACTGTCTGCGAAGTGAACCCCATCCCGGTCAAGTATGCAATGAATCTGCTGGGCTGGGAGGCCGGCGAATGCCGCCTGCCGCTGGTGGAGCCCAGTGAGGCCCATCAGGCACAGATCGAGAACACCCTGCGCGCAGCCGGTCTGCTCCAGGAATAAGTTTCAGGAAAAATGCCCAGGGAGACGGTTCTCCGGGCATTTTTCCGTATTATTGCGTAAAAAGAAAGGAACTCAACTATGACGGAAATCGTGATCCAGGGCATTGGCGGCCGTATGGGCCATGTCCTGTGCGATATGATCGCACAGCGGGAGGACTGCTGTGTTGTGGCAGGCATTGATGTGAAGGACGGCGAGCAGAACGGCATCCCCGTGTATGACAGCCTGGAAAAGCTGAACGGCAAGGGCGATGTCGTCATCGACTTCAGCTCCCCCGCTGCTGTGGAAAAGGCTCTGCCCTACTGTGAGGCCCACAAGCTGCCCATCGTGGTCTGCACCACCGGCCTGTCGGAAGAGCTGCAGCTCAAGGTCGTGCAGCTGTCACGCACGGTGCCCGTGTTCAAGAGCGCCAACATGTCCATGGGCATCAACGTGCTGTCGGAACTGTGCAAGCGTGCTTCTGCCATTCTGGGCGTGAACTACGACATGGAGATCGTGGAGCAGCATCACCACAACAAGCTGGATGCCCCCAGCGGCACTGCTCTGATGCTTGCCGATGCCATCAACGAGCAGAACGATGGTGCTTACCACTATGTCTACGATCGCTCCTCCGTGCGTCAGAAGCGCGATCCGAAGGAAATCGGCATCAGCTCGGTACGCGGCGGCAGCATCGTGGGCGACCACGAGGTGCTGTTCTGCGGCCCGGACGAAGTGATCACCCTCAAGCACACTGCTTATTCCCGCAGCATCTTTGCCAACGGTGCCATCAACGCCGCCGTGTATCTGGCAAAGAAGGAGCCGGGGCTGTATAATATGGGCGATCTGATCGCTTCGATCTGATTCTTGCCCTGCAGATGCGGCACAGCGGTTTTTGGATAGCCCCTGTGCTGCAGGAGGTTCAACATGGCAAAGCATTCGACACCCCGGCGGCGGTCCGGGAAGCACTGGGTCGGCACGCTGCTCACAGCGGGTGCCGTCGTGGCATGCATGGGGCTTCTGCTCCGCTTTCTCCCGGTGGGCACCATCCCGACCGGCGGAGACGAACCGTCGGACAGTGCGGTGAGCAGCACGGAGCCTGCGGCGTCCTCGGTCCCGGAGCCCGAACCGGAACCGGTGGTGGAAACGCTCCGCTTTTCGGCTACGGGCGATGACCTGATCCATTCCCCCATCTACAAGCAGGCCGCCCGGCGGGCCGCCAATGGGCAGCAGTACGACTTTGATTACTGCTATGCACAGGTCGCCCCCTTCTATGCGCAGCAGGACATCAACTGGATCAATCAGGAAACGCTCTGCAGCGATGAGCTGGAGCCTTCCTCCTATCCCTGCTTTTCTACCCCGGGAGACTGTGCCCGGGCACTTTACCGGGCCGGCATCCGGGTGTTCAGCCTGTCAAATAACCACACCTACGATAAGGGCGCAGCCGGTCTGGCTGCCACCCTGCGTTTCTGGGAGAGCATGCCGGAGGACGTAGTCACCACCGGCCTGTGGCGTGGTGCGGATGACTACAGCCGCATTCCGCTGCAGACCGTCAACGGGGTGACCATCGCCTACCTTTCCTACACGGAGCACACCAATGGCATCCCCACCAGCAGCTCCATGCCCGCCAACGTGATCTACACCAGCCAGACGGATGTGATCGAGCAGCAGGTTTCGAGTGCAGCACCAGCAGGCCGACTTTTGTGATCGTGGGTGTGCACTGGGGCGTAGAGGACAGCCACACCATTGTGGACGGTCAGCGCACACTGGCACAGCAGCTTGCAGACTGGGGTGCCGATGTGATTGTGGGCACCCACCCGCATGTGCTGCAGGATGCTCAGTGGCTGAGTACAGCAGACGGAAGGCAGACATTCGTTGCCTATTCTCTGGGCAATTTTCTGAGCACGCAGAACCGGCCGGATCAGCTGGTAGGTGCTATCCTGAACCTGCAGCTGCAAAAGACCACCGAGCCGGACGGAACGGTGCAGTGTGCCGTTCTGGAACCGAAGCTCCTGCCGACGGTCACCCATTATGACGCTGGAAAATCCAATGTGCGCACCTATCTTTTCCGCGATTACACGCAGGAATTGGCAAAGCAGCATGGTGTGCGCGCAAAACATTCCGATTTCAGTCTTGACACCGTTCAAAAAATCGCGCAAAATAATATCAGCAGCGACTTTCTGGAGCTTACATAAAACCGTGGGAATCAATTGGAACGCCCGTGTGACGGGCAGAGTGGAGGGATTTTATGTACGGAGTATCGAAAATCAACATTGAGCCCAGCCTGATGATGATCAGTGTGCAGGACGTGGAATTCAAGGGCAACAGTCTGGCCCGTTATCTGCAGATTTTTGCAGACAACGGCGTTGTCGTGGACATGATCAGCCAGAGCGCGCCCCATGGCACCACCATTGACTTCAGCTTTACCGCCGCCGGCAGCGATCTGCCGCTGGTAATGAAAGCCATTTCAGCCGCCAACCTGGACAAGGATGCCAAGGCTTCCCCCCTGATCAGTGTCGGCTATTCCAAACTGAACCTTTTTGGCGAGGACATGGTTACCAGCTGCGGTGTGGCCGCTCGTGCCCTGAATGCACTGGCCATGGCCGGCATTGAAGTGCTTCTGATCACCACCAGCGACCTGGATATCTCGCTGCTGGTCCATGCCGAGAACGAAGATGCCGCTTACGAGACACTGAAAAAGGCGTATGAGCTTTGAGTCAGCCGAAGCAGTGACAGCTGCGGCCGTTGGAATCGCAGCCGCCATTCTGGCATGGAACTGCTGGATCACGGCAGACAGCATGCTGTTCGGGCTTCTGCTGGCCGGGCTGGTTGGTCTGGCTGTGGCAGGTGTTGTCTTTCTGGTCTGTAAGGTCTTTTCGTATTATCGGAAAAAACGGCACCCTGAAGCACCGGTCGTTTCCTTCTTCTCTTCGGAAGGTGGAATGCTCATTGCTTCTCCGCTGGAGGGAAAGCTTCTTCCGCTGGATGGAATCGAGGATCCGGTATTTTCGGCGGAGGTTCTGGGCAAAGGCTGTGCCATTGAACCGGATAAGGGAGAGATCTATGCTCCGGCAGACGGTGTGATCCTGAAAATCGCCGAAAGCAGTCATGCCGTCAGTCTGCGGTGTGATTCCGGCGTGGACCTTCTGATTCATGTTGGAATGGACACGGTGGAACGGCATGGAGCCGGATTTGCTCCGCAGGTCCGGGCAGGCGAACATGTCCACAGCGGACAACTTCTGCTGAAATTTGACTTGCAGAAGATCCGTGCCGATGGTTATCCCCTGACCACTCCGGTTGTGGTAACCAACAGTGATGCCTTCTCGGATGTCACTGTGGTGACTTCCGGCAACGTGACCGAGGGGCAGAACATCCTGCTTCTCCGCTGAATGCAAACAAAAAATACCGCTGTCCGGTTCTGAACCGGACAGCGGTATTTTTATTGCGGGATCTTGGGCAGATGCTTACAGGGTGACCTTGTGATAGACCTTCTTGCCCTTCTTGATCACAACGCCCTTCTTGAGCTGTTCTGCGGTAAAGCTGACGGTGGGAGCTGCAACCTTTTCGCCGTCGGCCAGAACACCGCCCTGCACGACCAGACGGCGTGCCTCACCGTTGGAAGCAGCCAGACCAGCCTTGACCATCAGGGTCAGGATGCCGATGGAGCCATCGGTCAGATCCGCCTCGGTCAGCTGGGTGCTGGGCATGTGCTCCGTGTCCATTGCAGCACCGCCAAACAGTGCACGGGCTGCTGCCTGTGCCTTTTCAGCTTCTTCCTTGCCGTGGACCATGCTGGTCAGCTCGTAGGCAGAATCTCCTTGGCCTCGTTCAGGCGCTGATCCTTCCATGTGCTCATCTCGTCGATCTGCTCCAGCGGCAGGAATGTGAGCATCCGGATGCACTTCATGACATCGGCATCACCCACATTGCGCCAGTACTGGTAGAACTCGAAGGGGCTGGTCTTGTTGGGGTCCAGCCAGACAGCATTGCCTGCGGTCTTGCCCATCTTCTTGCCCTGCGAGTCGGTCAGCAGGGTGATGGTCATGGCGTAGGCATCCTTGCCCAGCTTACGGCGGATCAGCTCGGTGCCGCCCAGCATGTTGCTCCACTGGTCATCGCCGCCAAACTGCATGTTGCAGCCGTAATGCTGGAACATGTAGTAGAAGTCGTAGCTCTGCATGATCATGTAGTTGAACTCGAGGAAGGACAGACCGCGCTCCATGCGCTGCTCATAGCACTTGGCACGCAGCATGTTGTTGACCGAGAAGCAGGCACCCACGTCACGCAACAGCTCCACATAGTTCAGGTTCAGCAGCCAGTCGGCGTTGTTCAGCATCAAAGCCTTGTCATCCGAGAAGTCGATGAACTTTTCCATCTGCTTTTTAAAGCAGGCTGCATTGTGGGCAATGTCCTCTTTGGTCAGCATCTTGCGCATATCGGTGCGGCCGGAGGGATCGCCGATCATGGTAGTGCCTCCGCCGATCAGGGCGATCGGCTTGTTGCCTGCCATCTGCAGGCGCTTCATCAGGGTCAGGGCCATAAAATGGCCTGCGGTCAGGCTGTCGGCCGTGCAGTCAAAGCCGATATAAAAAGTAGCCTTGCCGTTGTTGATCAGATCAATGATCTCGTTGTCGGTGATCTGTGCCACCAGACCACGGGCCTGCAGCTCTTCGTACAAAGTCATAGAAACATCCTCCTGTTTTGTGGGGCAGAGAAAACAAAAACGCCCTCTGCCAAACATCAATTTGGCAGAGGGCGAGAAATCTTCGCGGTACCACCTCTGTTTGCCGCTTCCTCACAGAAACGACCTCACGAGTGCACACCCCAGAGTAGAGTGACACTCCTGCGTTTGTAACGCTCGCACGCGGCACAGCCTACTAGCTCAGACAGCATTCAGCCTGCAGCTCCGGGAGGTATTCGCCTGCTGTTCTGCGGCCCCTTGCACCAACCGGGGTTTCTCTGGGCAGAACACTTCAGGGTACTTATTCCCTTCATCGCCATTAACAAAACTTACTTTATCACAAGAACACGGGCTTGTCAAGCCCCGGATTCCGACGGGAACGCTCCCCTGTTACTGGCGGCCGGTACCCAGCATTTCCCGCGCATTTGCCCGTGAAAGCTCGGTCACATGATCGCCGGAGATCAACCGGGCCAGTGCTTCCACGCGGCCCTCCGTATCCAGCGGGTGGATCTCGGTATAAGTGCGGTCGTTCGTCACATTTTTCTGGATCAGCAGGTGGCAGTCAGCCAGTGCGGCGATCTGTGCCGTATGGGTGATGCACAGGATCTGATGTCCCTGTGCGCTCTGCCGCAGCACCTCACCGATCCGTCCGGCGGCCTTGCCGGAAACACCGCTGTCGATCTCATCGTAGATCACCGTGGGCACTGCATCCCGGTCTGCCAGCGCATTTTTGATGGCAAGGGTGATGCGGCTCAGCTCACCGCCGGAGGCAATGCGGGCCAGCGGTTTCGGGGCTTCACCGGCGTTCGTGGAGATGTAGAATTCCACGCTGTCCTGTCCGTGGCTTGCCAGCGGCCCACGGGCGTGGTGCAGCGTCATGCGCACACCCGGCATATTCAGGAACTGCAAGGTATCGGTAATGCGTGCATTCAGCTCGTCAAAGGCTTTCAGACGGGTCTGGGTCAAGGCCTCCGCCTTTTCGCGCGCCAGACCATACAGGCGCAGCTTTTCCGCCTGCAGCTGATCGTGCCGCTGCTCCGAGAACTGGATCTGTTCCAGTTCCTCCCGTGCTTTCTGTCCAAAGGCAATGATGTCCTCCACCGTATCACCGTACTTGCGTTTGAGACGGTACAACAGATCCAGCCGCTGTTCGATCTCATCCAGCTCGGCGTCGTTCGTGTCGTAGGCATCCAGCCGGTCGATCAGCTCTACCGCTGCGTCCTTGGCCGAATAGTACAGGTCCATCAGCGTGCCGGACACCCCGGAAAGTGACTCGTCCAGCTGGGCGGCCGTATCCATGGCGTTGGATGCCTCACCCAGCAGATCCACTGCGCCGGGGGTGTCATCGTCCCCGGACAGCAGCGCATGGGCCTTTGCCACCCGGTCCCGGATGGTGGACGCGTTGGCCAGCACCTTGCGGCGTGCTTCCAGGGTCTGCTCCTCGCCGGCGGTGAGAGCGGCATCCTCGATCTCCTGCACCTGATAGCTCAGCAGGTCGATCCGTCGCTGCTTTTCCGCCTCGTCGGTGATCATGGCGTCCAGTTCCTTCTTGACCTTGACCAGGCTCCGGTACAGCACATAATACTCCTGATAGAGTTTGGCGTTCTGCGCATAATCGTCCAGAATGCTCAGATGGTGTGCCGGATTCAGCAGTCCCACCGAGTCGTGCTGGCCATTGATATTGATCAGACCTCCGCACAGCTCCCGCAGCACAGCCGCCGTGGTGGGCATGCCGTTGATCCGGCAGCTGCTCTTTCCTTCGGCGGTGATCTCACGGCTCAGAAGCAGCTCTGCCGAGCGCTCATAACCGGCCGCTTCCAGTTTGTCCAGTACCACATCCGGGATCTGCGCAAATGATGCACGGATCACCGCTTTGGACGCACCCGTGCGCACAAGATCCTTGGAAGTCCGATTGCCCAGGATCGCATTGATGGAGTCGATCAGAATGGACTTACCCGCACCAGTCTCACCGGTGAGGACGTTCAGCCCCGGCTGAAAATGAACTTCTGCCTTCTGGATGACCGCGACATTTTCAATTTGCAGGCAGCTTAACATGGTTTATCGTCTCTCCCGCGTTTGTTTTACCCGATGTGCCGGGTCAGTTCCGTGCAGATGGTCTTGGCGTCCCGCTCGGAGCGGGCAACGATCAGAAAAGTGTCATCACCCGAAAGGGTGCCGACCACGTTTTTCCACTGCAATGCGTCAAATACCTCACAGGCTGCATTGGCCATGCCGGAATAGCACTTGACCAGCACCACATGGCCTGCATAGTCCACCCCCAGCACCGACTCATGAAAGATCGTCTCAAACCGGCCCTGGGTCTTGGGGTTAAAGCTCTCGTTCCGGCTGGAAACATAGCGGTAGCCCTCCGCAGTGGCAGCCTTGACCAGACACAGCTCCCGGATATCCCGCGAGATCGTGGCCTGAGTCACATCAAACCCTTCCTTGCGCAGATAGTCCAGCAGCACTTCCTGCCGACTGATCGGATGCTCCTGCACAAGACGGAGAATGGTCTGCAGGCGGTCTCCCTTACTTTTTGCTTCTTCTTTGCGGACATGTGCCATAGCTCGTCGTATCTCCTTTTATCGTCTGCTGCGCAATTTCTGGTCGATGGCCTGGAACTGATCCGCCTTGCTGAAGGTGATCAGCTGCACCACCTGATCCGAAAGCCGGACTTCTGCCGTTGCGCCCGCCTTGAGCGGGAATCCTGCTGCACCGTCACAGCTGATGAACACCTCGCCGTCGGCCACTTGACCGACGCAGATGTTCAGCTTGCGTTCCTGCGCAAACACCATGGCCGGGCTGGCAAGACTGTGGGGACAGATCGGCGTGACGACCACGCCTTTGGTCTGCGAATCCAGAATGGGCCCGCCTGCGGCCATCGAATACGCAGTAGAGCCGGTCGGCGTCGCAACGATCACACCATCGCCCCGGTAATGCTCCACCAGAATGTCATCGCAGTAAATGCTGAAATCAATGGCCTGCTGCAGGCGGCCTTTTGTCACGACAACGTCGTTCAGTGCATGGCCTTCCCAGCCGTCATGGCCCAGAACATGGGCGTAGAGCAGCATCCGGTTGTCCAGCTGGAACTCGCCCCGCGCCACGGCAGGCAGCTTGCTTTCCATCTCGCTGACCTCGCAGGTAGCCAGAAAACCGCAGCGGCCCAGGTTGATGCCCAGGATCGGCTTTGCATGCTTGAGCGAAAGATTCGCCTCATGCAGGATCGTTCCGTCTCCACCGATGGTCAGGATCACGTCCGTACGTTCCAGACACTGTTCCAGCGGCAGATATACAACGCCGGCCGCATTGCAGACCGTGCGCAGATCCTCGCACATCAGCACCGATGCACCATGATTCTGCAGGATCTGCGCTGCACGCAGAGCGACCTCACTGGCCGAGATCTTTCCAGGGTTCGGAGAAATGTAAACCGTCATGCCGAAGCCTCCTGTTTTGGTTCTGTATCCGTATCGTTCAGCGGTCCAGCGTGGAATGGCTTGCAGCCACGACCTGTTCGGCGGCCGCATCGTCCAGCACGCAGGGCTCCTCGCTCTTCTGCACGAACATCAGATATTCGATGTTGCCTTCCGGACCTTTCACCGGGCTGAAATCCAGCCCGCGCACAGCAAATCCGTTGGCAGCCGCATAGCCCATGGCATTGTGCAGCACTTCGCGGTGGGTGGCGGGGTCACGCACCACGCCGTTCTTGCCCACTTTTTCGCGCCCGGCTTCAAACTGCGGCTTGACCAGACAGACGCCCATGGCGTCCGGCGTGGTGATGGCCTGTGCCACCGGAAAAATATGATGCAGCGAGATAAAGGAAACGTCCACGCTGAAGAACTCGATCGGTTCATCCAGAGCCTCCGGCGTAACGCTGCGGATGTTGGTGCGCTCCATGTTGATCACGCGCTCATCGGTGCGCAGCTTCCAGGCCAGCTGGCCGTAGCCACATCCACTGCGTAGACCTTGACCGCACCGTTCTGCAGCATGCAGTCGGTAAACCCGCCGGTCGATGCACCAATGTCCATGCACACCTTGCCCTTGGGCGTCAGCGGAAAACACTGCATGGCTTTTTCCAGCTTCAGGCCGCCGCGGCTGACATAACCGATGTCGTGCCCGCGCACCTCCACCTTGGCATCTTCCTTGATCATCTCACCGGCCTTGTCCACCTTCTGTTCGTTGACAAACACCACACCGGACATGATCATGGCCTTGGCGCGTTCACGGCTCTGGATCAGACCATGCTGAACCAGATATTGATCCAACCGAATTTTCACGATATGTTTTCTCCTTTCATCCAGGCATCCATCACCTGCTGTGCAAGGGTGTCGGCATCCAGCCCGGTGACCTGCTTGATCTGCGGAACGGTCGCATGGGGCAGATTGGCCGTATGCACAGCGGCGTGCAGGAAGGTTCCATTCCAGCCCGCCTGCTGCAGGCAATAGGCCAGATGCTCCCCGATGCTGCCCCATTCCACACATTCTTCTGCAAATAGCACGATTTTATAATCCTTCACAGATTCGATCATTTTTTCTGTAAAGGGGAACAGCTTTACAAGTTTAAGTGCGTCGCAATTGATACGATGCTCCGTAAGTTTTTCACATGCAGTCAGAATATCATCCATTTCGTCTGCATAGCTGATCAACACCGCCTGGGCGCCCTCGGTTCTGTGCAGGAAATCATAGTCCTGTCCGCTGCAGCCATACTGCGCCAGACGGGCATTTTCCCCGCCCCGCGGATAACGGATCGCACGGGGGCCTCTGCAGCCGTCCTTCAGCAGCTCGTGCAGCCAATAGGTCAGCTCCGCATAATTGGAAGGTGCATAGAGCGGCATACCGACCTGGCTCAGGAAAGCCGGGTCGTAAACGCCTGATGCGTTTCTCCGTCTGCCGGAACAAAACCCGCGCGGTCAATGGCGAACACGACGTTCTCCTGCAGCAGGTTCACATCGTGCAGGATCTGATCGTAAGAGCGCTGCAGGAAGGTGGAGTAAATGCACACCACCGGCAGCATGCCCTGACTGGCCAGACCCGCCGCAAAGGTCACGGCGTGCTGCTCTGCCATGCCCACGTCAAAGAACCGCTCCGGCGCACTGTGCGAAAAGAACTGCAGCCCGGTGCCATATTTCATGGCCGCAGTAATGGCGCAGATGCGGCTGTTCTGGCTGCTTCCCGCGCAAGCGCCTGCCCGAAGGTCGTCGAAAACGATTCCTTGGGAGCCACCTCCGGGTCGGGCATTCCGTCCGGGTCAAAGGCCGATACCCCGTGGTAGTTGCCCGGGTTCATCTCGGCCGGCTGATATCCTTTGCCCTTTTTGGTCACAACATGCAGAAAGTGCGGGCCGGGCCGCTGGCTGATGGTGCGCAGGGTCCGCTCCAGTTCTTCCTCATTATGTCCATCCACCGGCCCAATGTACTGGAACCCCATGTCCTCAAACATGGTCGAGTGGTACATTGCCCGTCGGAGCAATGTTTTACCCTCGGTCAGGGCTTTTTTCAGCGGGGTGCCCACCACCGGGACACTGTCGAGGAAGCTCCGCACATTGTCCTTGGCGTCAAAATATGCAGTCGTCGTGCGCAGGTGGGTCAGATACCGCGCCAGCGCGCCCACATTGTGGGAAATGGACATCTTATTGTCATTCAGGATCACGAGCAGATTGTCCAGGGAGCCGATGTTGTTCATGCCCTCGTAGACCATGCCGCCCGTAAAGGCACCATCGCCGATGACCGCAACCACCCAGCCCGGCTCATGCCGGATCTTCTTGGCCCAGGCCATGCCGATGGACAGCGAAAGCGCTGTGTTGCCGTGCCCTGCAATAAAGGCATCGTGCTCGCTCTCGTTCGGGTTCGGAAAGCCGGAAATTCCATCCAGCTGGCGCAGTTTTGCAAAGCCGCTGCGTCGGCCGGTGAGCAGTTTGTGCGTATAGCACTGATGCCCCACGTCAAAAACGATTTTGTCCATTGGCGTCGTCATCACCCGGTGCAGGGCTACCGTCAGCTCCACTGCGCCGAGGTTGGACGCCAAATGACCGCCTGTGCGGGAGATATTCTGCAGCAAAAACTGACGGATCTCCGCACAGAGCTTGTTTACCTGTTCTTTGTCCAGATTTTTCAGATCGCTGGGTTGATCAATGTTGTCCAGCAGCAACGATTCCATAACCAAATCACACGTCCTTCATGCAATGTTTCCTACCCTGCTGGCACGTCTCACAGGCCCAGCGGGTACAGCAGGCCGACCACAAGGCCCACCAGAAAGCCTGCGACCACCTGCAGCGGAGTATGGCCGACCATTTCCTTCAGATGCATGTTCTGCAGGAACGGGGCGTTCTTTTCGCTGACCTCGATCCACTGGTCGATCATCTGGTTCAGCACCTTTGCCTGCTCGCCGGTCTCATGGCGCACGCCCATGGCGTCGTGCATGGTGATGATGGCCACCACACAGGCCACTGCAAAAATGGCAGAGTCAACGCCCTCACACCGTGCCGTGGCAATGACCATTGCGCAGACGGTGGCGCTGTGGGCGCTGGGCATACCGCCGTCGCCCCACATGCGCTCCAGCTGGAATTTGCCCAGCAGGATGAAGTTGATCAGGGTCTTGAGCACCTGCGCCACGAACCATGCCAGGAGCGACACGGTCAGGATGCGGTTGAATGAAAGGATCTCATAAATGAACTGCATAGCGTTTCCTTTTGCTTTCCCGGACGACGATCCGTTTTAGTTTTTGCGTGTCAGGAGCTGCTGCGCAAGCTGCTCCAGAAAGGCCGATTTTTCGCCGAATGTTTCGCGCAGAGCGCTGCAGGTCTTTTCGTTTACGCGCTGTGCAAGAGCCATTGCGCCCTCCACGCCATACAGCGTTGCAAACGTTGTTTTTCCGTTTTCACTGTCGCTGCCAATGGGCTTGCCCAGCTGTTCCGGCGTGCTGGTCACATCCAGCACATCGTCCACGATCTGGAACACCAGACCAATACCGTAGGCGTATGCTTCCAGTGCTCGGCACTGGTCGGCGTCGGCACCGGCGGCAGCTGCCCCCATCTGGACGGCTGCGTTGATCAGAGCACCGGTCTTATTGCGGTGGATCAGCCGCAGCTGTTCCTCGGTCGCTGCCAGTGCTTCGTATTTCAGGTCCAGCTCCTGCCCATACACCATGCCGCGGCTGCCGGCACCAAGGCCCAGCGCCTTTGCGGCCTGCACACATGCCTGCGGGCAAGCCGGTGCATTGGCGATTGCTTCAAAGGCTTCGGTCAGGAGCACATCTCCTGCCAGCATGGCCGTTGCCTCCCCGAATGCCTTGTGGCAGGAGGGGCGACCGCGCCGCAGGTCATCGTTGTCCATGCAGGGCAGATCATCGTGGATCAGCGAGTAGCAGTGCAGCATTTCCACCGCAGCGCTGAAAGCTCTGGCCGTCTGCGGATCACCGCCCAGCATATCACAGACGCTGAGCACCAGCACGGCCCGGATGCGTTTTCCACCGCCCAGCAGGCTGTACCGCGCCGCACGGCATACCTCCGATTCCTCCGGAAGAAACTTTGCACAGGCGTCTTCCAGCGCGGCAGAAGCCTGCGACAGATACATCTGATATTGTGTTTTGTAATCCATCAGTTTTCCTCCCGCTGTTCCTGTATGGTCTGCGTGATCTTCGCGTCGATCTCCTCGATCTGGAGCGATGTTTTTTCCAGCGCAGTATGGCAGTATTCCATCAGAGATGCTGCCTCCGCATACAACTTGACGGCTTCTGCAAGAGTCGTCTGCTCGTCCTGCATTTTGGCCAGAATGGCATTCAGGCGCTCCATGCCCTCTTCATAGCTTTTGGGTGCTTTCATCAATTTCCTCCACGGCCTCCACCCGGCACTTTGCCCGGCGGGAAGCGCTGCGAATGTAGATGGTCTTGTCCGGCTCCAGTTGGTCTGCCGGAAGGATCTGTCCTCTGCCCGTGGTGATCATTGCATAGCCTCGGGCAAGGACCCGGTACGGGCTCAGAGAGGCTGTCAGTGCTGCGGCATGTTCCAACTGCATATTTGCAGCCTGCATCCGGCGCTGTATCTGGATCTGAAGCGTCTGCCCAGCCTGTTCCAGCTGGTCAAAATCCCTCTTCCAGATGTGATGCGCAGGCTTGCGTTCCAACGCTAAGTTGTATTGCTCCAGCTCATTATAGCACAACTTGAGCCGTTTTTGCATATTTTCAGAAATATTTTGTTGTAAATTTTGCAAAATATTCCATTGTTCTTCCCGGTCTGGCACCGCAAGCTCTGCCGCCGCCGAGGGCGTCGGGGCTCTCTGGTCTGCCACGAAGTCCAGGATCGTGTAGTCGATCTCGTGTCCAATGGCACTGATCAGCGGTGTTTTGCAGGCAAAGGCTGCCCGCGCGATCACCTCAGCGTTGAACACCCACAGATCCTCCCGGCTGCCGCCGCCGCGGGCCACGATGATCACATCTGCCCTGCCGCTGCGGTCCAGTGTCCGGATGGCCGCCGCGATCTGCGGAGCCGCTTCAAACCCCTGCACCATGACCGGGCAGAGCAGCAGCCGGATACCCGGCCAGCGGCGGCTGATCACATTTCGGATGTCCTGTAAAGCCGCGCCGGTCTTGCTGGTCACCAGCCAATGCATCGGGGATATTGCGGCAGCGGTTTTTTGTGTGCCGCATCAAACAGGCCCTCCTGTTCCAGCCGGGCCTTGAGCTGCTCCAATGCCAGCTGTGCTGCACCGATTCCGTCCGGGAACATCTCATTGACATACAACTGGAATGCGCCATCCCGCTCATAGAGCGTTGCACGGCAGCGCACGACCACACGCATCCCCTCTTCCGGACGGAACGCAAGCCGCCGCGCATCCGAGCGGAACATCACCGCTTTTACGCTGGCCTGCTCATCCCGCAGGGTGAAATAGCAATGCCCGCTGCGCGCGTTCTGCACAAAATTCGCCACCTCGCCGCGCAATGCCAGATCAAACAATCGGTCGTTTGCATCAAAAAGAGATTTGACATAGCGGTTCAGCGCCGAAACCGTGATCACTTCAGCCATAAACCGGCCTCCCGTGCCGCAAGGATGGACACGCCAATGGCATTGTCACTGGAATACTGTCCCGGCACAAAATACACCTGAGGCAGGCGTTCCTGCACCCATTGGCGGATCACATCGCTGCTCATCACGCCGCCGGCGCATACCACCGGCAGACCCGGGTATTCCTTCTGCGCAGCCTTTGTCATTTTGACCACCGTATCGGCCACACAGAGCAGGCAGTACTTGCACACATATTCCGGGCTTTTGCCCGCAGCAAGCAGGGCATTGCACTGGTTTTCCAGGCCGGAAAGACTGCACTGCATGCCCCTCACGCTAGATTTCGGCCGGATCTCTTCCGGGCACGCTGCAGCAAGGCGAGACACCTCTGCACCCGCCGGGAAGGCAAACCCGAGCTTGACGCCCACGCGGTCCACAGCCTGTCCGGCGTAAAGGTCCGTGCTCGTGCCAAGTTGGGTGATCGTGCGTACCTCATCACACAGCAGCAGATCCGTCGTGCCGCCGGAAATATGAAACAGCAGGACTTTCTGCGTAAAAAGGTCTGCGCCGCGGGCTGCAAACAGCGCCGCAGCGGCATGGCCCTGCTGGTGGGTCGTATAAATCAGCGGGATGCTCCGCGCCGCTGCAAATGCCGTCGCCGCGTTCACACCGGCCAGAAAGCACGGCATATAACTGCCCTCTGCCGGGCGCGGCTTCTGGGAGACACCCACAGCGTCGATGCAGGTCAGATCAAACTCCTGCGCAAGCTCGTGCAGCATTTCCGGCAGTGCTGTGGTGTGGTGGAACAGTGCATCGCTCTGCCGCAGGCCCAGCTGCCCGGGTTTGACCGGAAGAAACCGCTTTTTTGCACAAACAACCTCTCCGGCTGTATCAAAAACTGCCAGAGAGGTTGCATAGTTGCTTGTATCGACCCCGAGCGTATAACGGCTCACTGTTCAGCCGGCTCCACAGCGGCTTCTTCATTCAGGCCGTGATCCCGTGCCACTGCGCCGAGCAGGCCGTTCACAAACTGATAGTCCTCATCGGCACCATACTTTTTGGTCAGCTCCACCGCCTCGTTGATGGCAACGCCGGGCTTGTTCTCGCCGCCGAACAGCATCTCTGCAATGGCCAGGCGCAGCACGGTCAGGCTGACGCGCGGCAGACGCTCCATGGTCCAGTTGCGCAGATGAGCGCGAATCTCGTCATCCACCTCTGCGGAGTGGTCGTAATAAGCATTCAGCAGCAGCTTGCTGAAGCCATCCACCGGGTGCTCTTCGTCGTTTTCCGCATGGTTGGTCAGAGCCTCTGCCAGCGGGACGTCGCCAAAGGTCTGCGAAAATGCCAGCAAAAATGCATTCTCGCGAGCTTCTCTACGGGGCAAAATGTTTTCCATAATATTCCTTTCATAATAGGAGCTCTCCCCGCCGGGAAACCCCGGCAGAGAGAACGCGTTCTATCCATTCTTTTGTACGGCTGCAAGTGCTCTTACTGCTCCGCAGCAAGACCTGCGATCACCAGATTCACACGGCTCACCGTGACACTGGTCATGTTCTGCACGGCCGACTTGACATTTTCCTGCACCTTTTCCGCCACTGCAGGGATGCGTGCGCCGGACGCCATGATCAGATGCAGCGTAAGCTCTGCCGTGCCGTCGCGCATTTCCACGGCCACCGGCGGCTGGATGCTGGCTTCCAGCAGATCCTTCAGCTTTTTGTTCTGGGTCCCGCAGGAAACTTCTGCCACGCCTTCCACTTCCAGCGCAGCGCACCGTGCGATCTTTGCAATGACTTCGGTCGAAATCTGAGGCTGCCGCCCTGAAGATCCATATTCTGTAAATCCATTGTGCTGTCCTCCATTGAAAAGCAGCAGAACTGCCGCTTTTTTTCGGTTCAAAACGGCTTTGCAGCTGCCGCCGCCGAATGGCCGGGCAGCACACCGTTCCTGTTTTCTGATGGTGTTATTATACCATCAATGCGGGGTTGATTTCAATACTTGTTTGGAAAACTCTGTCGGACCACACAACGGGTTCTTTTTCCAGCCCGGTTCCTTCCGGTCGGAGGGAAACACTTTTTATTTTACTTCCACCACCGTGATGTTCTGGGCCGTCACACTGCTCTTGCTGAGCACGACGTCCCGGATCTGCGCCACCTGCGCCGCCGTCAGCGGGTCACCGGATGTCATGACGGTCAGATCGGCGCGGCCGGACTGCAGAAAGCACAGGCAGTCCGCAAAGCCCTTGGCTTTGATGAGGGTCTCGATCTCATTTTCGGCGTGCAGATCTTCCAACCCGGCTGTCAGCTGGGCGGTGCAGTCCTTCTTTTCCTCCGCAGAGAGCGAAGAGGACTTCATGGTTTTTTGCAGAGTGTCCATGGCTTCATCGTGCGCCTTTTCCCGTTTCAGGCGTGCCTCTTCAAAGAACTTTGCGCCGCTGTCGCTTGCCACGCTGACCAGCTGTGCTTCCCCGTAGTTTTTGTTCGCGGCCGACACTGTTTCGGCTTCCGTGGGCAGGCCGTCCAGGACCGTGTCCGACTGCACAGGCTCGGCCGAAACGACCTGGGCTTCCTCGTCCGCTGCAATGCCGGTATCGGTGCGGGCATACTGCCAGTTCAGATAAACGGCAATGACAAGGGCAGCGGCCAGCGTAAGCGCGGTCACCCGCCGGGTATTTCTGGAAAGTGCTCTCATCTTGAATCCTCCTTGTTCTGGGTCAGATCATGGCTTGCGCTGTTCCACACAGATCCGATTGGATGGCAGATCCAGCAGCGCTCCCACCATCTCCGTGATGCGTGCTGCCACGCGGACATCTCCCCCGCCGTCGCACAGCACGGCCACGCCGCGGATCTGCGGCTGATAGATTGTCTCTGCCAGGGCGGAGCCATCTTCCAGCAGAACATGCGTCTGCTGTTCCTGCATCTGCCCGGACTGCGTATCCAGTGCATAGATCGTTTCCTCCCCCGTTTCCAGTGTGAGCATCACCGTCGTCTTTCCCGCTCCGTCCATCTGAGCGATCAGTGTTTCAAGCCGGTTTTCCAGCTGGGTCTGATACGCGGCGATTTCCTGTGGGGCTGTGCTGGCGGCAGCAGACTTCGTCCCGGTCGGCATCAACTCCGACAGCAGCAACAGCAGCATGGCCACCCCGCCAATGAGCACCGCAAGTCTTGTGCGCCCCTGCGGGCCTTTGCATCCCTGAAGAACAGTTGTGATCGTTGCTTTTTTCATGGTTCCGCCTCTTCCGCTGCGGTGACAGCGTCGGTGCTAAGTTCTTTTTTCAGAAACTGCACAAGCTGTGTCTGCACCTGTGCCGGGCTGTCCGGCGGCATCCACAGGATCGCGCGAGCTGCGCGGATGCCGTCCGGCGTCTGTTCCAATTCCGTTTCCACCCGGACCGGGATGCCTGTCTGTGCCTCGCATTCCGCTGCCAACATCTCATTCAAGCGCTTCGCCGCCTCCGTGAGGATCGCGGTTTCCACGCCCTCGATGGAGGCAGATGCCTGCACCGGCTGAAGCCACTGTGCGGTCCGTGCAGGCAGTGCAGAAATTGCATGGAGCAGAACTGTTAGAATATATAGCCCCGCAACCACTTTTATGCATCGGCGCGCCCAGCCCGCTTCCACCAGCTGCACCAGCAGCTCCGCGCAGACACATGCAAGGCAGAATGCCGTTACGACCCGCATTTCACCCTCCGTTCATCATTGTCATCAACGCGACACCGACCATTGTCAGCGAAAAGAACAGTGCTGTGATCGCCGCCATGCACCGGACCGCCTCCGTCAGACAGGCAAACAGCGCCCGGCACCGGTCGATACCGGCAAAGCTGCACAGAAGCCTGCACCCGGACAGAACTGCCAGGTGGAACAACAGTCCCAGATACAGCGGAACAAATTCCGCGCCAAGGATCACCAGTGCCGCGTTTCCAAGAGAGCTTTTGAGCAGCTGCAGCCCGGCCAATACGGTATCGGCCGCACCGCTCAATGCCTGCCCGATCACCGGGACACTGCCCGTCAGCACCTGGCCAAGACGGGATGTCGTGTGGTCCAATTGCAGTGTAATCACTCGCTGTACGCCAAGCAGAAGCGCAAACAGTTTTCCGCCCGCCGAAATGCTTTTTCGCAGCAGCTGCCCGCTCATCCTGCAGGCTTCCGGGAGGCCCGTCTGCGTGTGGATGCAGCAGGCCATGCTGATGGCCAGATAGCTTTGCAGCAGCGGCCGGATGCACAGCGCGATCCCCTGTGCCAGCAGAGCCAGCACGCTCAGCAGAAATCCGCTGGCCACCGCTCCGGCGTTTCCCTCTCCACCTGCCGTCAGGACTGCGCCGCACACCGGCAGAAATCCCGTGAGGAACAGCCGCCAGCTGTCCATGCGTTCACCGATAGACTGTGCCAGTGTCAGCAGATCACCCCAGATGAGCACCCCGCAGCCACCGGCTGCCGCAAGGTCCAGCAAGGTACCGTCCGCTGCATCGCCAACGAGAAATGACAAAGCTGTAAGCAGCAGCAGAAACAGCAAAAGATCTGCGTAGCTGTGCAGGGCATCGACCAGAAGCTGCACGGGTGAACCCGGCAGCAGGCTCAGCAATGCCGACACCGGGTCCCGGGCAAAATCCGCTGCACCCTGTGCACTTTGGGTCAGGTAGGGCTGCCACAATTCCCGGCCGGGCAGGCTTTCCAGTGCGAAAGCCCGCACCGTTCCAAAAGGCATTGCGGCCAGAAACACCAACCCTGCCAGAAGCCCCCGGTATTTTTTGCCGCTCATCCTGCCAGCCCCCAGATCCGTTGACACACTTCTTCCAGCAGTGGGAACACTGCCGCCAGCACCAGACAGCGGCCCGCAAGCCCTGCACACCAGCCAAGTGCCTCAGCCCCGCTCTCCTTGCAGAGGGTACGGGTATAGTCGGCAAGCAACAGGATTCCCGTGCTGCGCAGCAGGCATTGGAACGCCTGCTTGTCCGTTTGCTGTCCCAGCAGCGCGACACCCTCCAGAACACTGCGGAAGGTGCCGCCCAGCCGCACCAGCAGAAGAACGATCGCTCCCAGTGAGAGCAGGAGCGCATAGGCCGGAAGCTCCTTTTGCAAAAGTGCATGCATCGCCGCCAGCACTGCCACCAGCCCCAGCGTGACCCAAGCGGAACTCACAGTGAAAACAGCGCCTTGATGGTAACAAACAGGGTGCTGATCTGCTTGACCAGAATGGACAGGACCACCACAAGGCCGGCAAGGGTCGTCATCATGGCCTGATCCTCCCGCCCGGAGCGGATCAAGAGCTGATTGAGCACCGCCACAATGATGCCGATGGCTGCAATTTTGAACACCAGATCAATTTCCATCTGCGTTGTTTCCTCCAAGATTTCCGAATTCAGATGAGCAGCAGTGCCATTGCCATCCCGGCTGCAAGGCCCAGTTTGCGGGGCAGACCGGCCTGCCGCCGGGCAGTGTGTTCTGCCGTTTGCTGCAAAGCCTGCAGGCGGGCCCGGTAGTAGTCCAGCTGTTCGCACTCCTGCCGCGCTTCCGCACGGCCAAGGCCGGACATGCACGTCCGGAAGCACTGCTGTTCTTCCCGCGTCAGGCCCTCCGGCGGTGGGGTCTCCTGTAAGCAGCGGGCGCCGGATTCCAGTATGCCTTCCCGGCAGAGCTCTGCGTAAAGCTGCTGCAGGTCTGCCCGGCGGAACGCGACCTCCTGCCGGATGCGTTCCAGAAGCGCAAGGCATTTCTGCAATGCAGCAAGGTGCTGTACCGTACGGGCCTGTATGGCATCCCCGGCCAGCCAGCCGCACAACGGCAACAGCAGAGCACCCAGAATGTGCAGCATCATAGCAGCGGAAGCTGCCGGATCTCCCGGATCCGGCCCGGTGCACAGCGTCCTTCCAGCAGGACAAGAAACCGCAGTGCTCCCTGCTGCTGTAAAACCCGCACCTGCGGCCTTTGCAGAGCGTCCTCCAGCGTGGCGGCATGGACGCTGGCCACAAACTCCACCCCGCTGAAAAAGCCCTGTTCCAGTGCGGTGACCTCGGTCAGGTCACCCAGCTCGTCCAGCAGGATCACCTGCGGAGCCAGCGTCCGCAGCGCCATCTGGACCGCACGGCCTTTGGGCAGGCCGCTGATGCAGTCAAGGGCATCGCCATTCTGCCGCTCCGGCGGAAAAAGTTCCCCTCGCTCGTCGATCACAGCCACGGCCCGTTTCTGTGCAGCCAGTTCCCGGGCGATCTGCCGCAGAAGGGTGGTCTTGCCGCTGTCCGGTTCTCCCACCAGCAGTGCCCCGATGAAATGTCCCTGCAAAAGGGTGCACAGCTCCGCCGGAAGTTCCGTACAATTGGACGCGCAATGCGGAAATTCAGCGACAAAAGACGCTGCAGCACAACATCCTCCGGGCCGCGCAATACGAACCGACCGCCCACCCCCACACGGCAGCCGGATGCCGTGGTCAGGTAGCCCTGCGCCAGTTCGGCCTGATGGGTATGTACTGAACCGCCGCAGAGCACATAAAGGATCTCGTCCATCTGCAGGGCATCCAGCGTCCTGCCGCGCAGGATCTGCGGGCATTCCGGCAGCTCGTCCAACGTCGTCTGCTGCCCGGCAATGGACAGGCAAATTCCACAGCCTGTCCGCAGCCGCAGTTCGTGCACTTTTTCGGCGGTATTCTGCGGCAGCCGGGCCAGCGGCTGCGCCAGCCATGCAGGCAACAGACGGATCGCGCGGTAATACTCGTCCACAATGGGCACTTCCTTTCAACGAAACTTGTGTTACCAGTGTATGCAGCCCCTGCCCGCTTAGAACCGCACACAAACAAAAAGCCCCTGCGGCCCGAAACGCCGCAGAGGCTATGCAAAATTGTAATTATTCTTCTTTGAGCAGATCAAGGAATTCGGCTTCGGTCAGCACCGGAACGCCCAACGCCTGCGCTTTGGTCAGCTTAGAACCGGCTGCTGTACCGGCGACCACATAGGAAGTCTTTTTGGAGACCGAGCCGCTGGCCTTGCCACCGTTTTTGACGATGAGGCTTCTGCCTCGTTGCGGGAGAGTGTTTCCAGCGTACCGGTAACCACCAGCGTTTTACCGGCCAGCTTGTCGCCCTTGGGCTCGCCCTTCCACTGCATGTTGACCCCGGCATCTGCCAGACGGTGCACAAGGTCTGTGGTGCCTTCCTTCGCAAAGAATTCCACTACGCTCTGGGCCATCACACCGCCAAAGCCGTCGATCTCGCTGATGGCAGCGGCATCTGCTTCCCGGATGGCCTGCAACGAACCGAAATGTTCTGCCAGCAATGCCGCCGCCTTGTCGCCGATGTTGCGAATGCCAAAGCCAAACAGCAGCTTGTCCAGATTGTTTTCTTTTGAGCGCTGGATGGCGTTCAGCAGATTGTCCGCGCTTTTCTCCTTGAATTTGTCCAGCGTCAGCAGCTGTTCCCGGCTAAGCGCATAGATGTCTGCCGCCGAATGCACCATGTCTTTCTCCACCAGCTGCGTTGCCACAGCCGTGCCCAGACCGTCGATGTCCATGGCATCCCGGGACGCAAAATGAATGATGTTGCGCAAAGCCTGTGCCGGACACTCCGGGTTCACGCAGCGCAGCGCCGCCTCGTCCTCCAGATGTACCACCGGTGCGCCGCAGGACGGACAAACCGTCGGCATCTCGTAGGCTGAGCGTCCTCGGCGCGGCGGGTGACCCCGATCACTTCCGGGATGATATCGCCGGCCTTGCGCACCTGAATCGTGTCACCGATGCACAGACCAAATTGCCGGATAAAGTCCTCATTATGGAGGGTGGCGCGCGCCACGGTCGTGCCGGCCAGAAAGACCGGATCAAAGCAGGCCGTGGGGGTCAGGACACCGGTGCGGCCCACGGCCACCTCGATGCTGCGCAGGGTGGTTTCCTTGACCTCCGGCGGGTACTTGAAGGCGATGGCCCAGCGCGGGAATTTGTTGGTGGAACCCATCTGTTCCCGCTGGGCAAAATCGTTTACCTTGATGACCGCACCGTCCATATCAAAATCCAGCTTGGAACGGTTCTGCCCGATCTGCTCGATCTCTGCAATGGCCTGCTCAATGTCGTGTACCACATGGTAGCGCGGCGAGACCGGCAGACCAAGGCTCTTGAGGTAGTCCAGACTGTCCGAATGGCGGGTCAGTTCCTTCCCGCGGATCTGCTGGACGTTGAACACAAAAATGGACAGGCCGCGGCTTCCGGTGATCTTTGCATCCTTTTGCCGCAGGGAACCTGCCGCCGCATTGCGCGGGTTCTTGAAGGGAGCGGCCCCCTGCAGTTCCTGCTCCGCACACAGCTTCTGGAAAGCCTCGTGCGGCATATAGACCTCGCCGCGCACCTCCAGAAACTCCGGCGCATTTTTCAGCGTCTTGGGGATGCGTTTGATTGCCCGGACGTTCTGGGTCACATCCTCGCCTACCACGCCGTCGCCGCGGGTGGACGCCCGGACGAGTTCTCCGTTCTCATACTCCAGACTGCAGGAAAGGCCGTCGATCTTGATCTCGACCACATATTCCGGTTCGATGCCTGCATCCCGTACGCGGCGGTCAAAGTCGCGCAGCTCATCATACGAAAATGCATCCAACAAACTTTCCATCTTGACCGCATGGGTCACCTTGGTAAAGCGCCCGCTGGGAGTCCCGCCCACTTTCTGGGTCGGCGAAGTCGGCGTGATCAGCTGCGGGAACTGCGCTTCCAACGCTTTCAGTTCCCGGGTCAATGCATCGTATTCAAAATCCTCCAGCTCCGGGGCATCCTGGTCATAATAGAGCCGGTTGTTCCTTTCAATGACAGCGCGCAGCTCCTCCACACGCTTCTGGGCCTGTTCCAGTTCCAAACAAATCACTCTCCTGCCGGGTGACCTGTGTCGGGAGACTGCTCCCACAGGACACCGTTTTTGTACGGTTCTAGTATACCACACCAAGCGGCACTCTGCAAAGCAAAGGAAAGAATACAAATCGTAATTTTTATGCATGAAATCGGTATCATATCGCATTTGTGAGTTGATTTTAAATCAATTCCGAAAGATACTCTCTGTTTATGCCATTAAAATTTTATCGACTTGACGTTAATATCCAGATTGATTCTTGCCGAATTCAAAGAAATTCCAATGCAGACGCTACGGTCCTCCCGGCAAAGTCAAAAAAAAAAAGAGCCTGCGCTTTCCGTGTGCAAGCTCTTCTCTCTATGCCGATCCGGCTGTTCTGCACTCGGCTTTTCCTTTAGCCGATCAGGGTCTGATAGCGCCGTTCCAGCACCTCAAACTGTGCATCGTCCACAGGCACAGTCACGAGAAACTCCATCTTTCCCTTCTCGTTTTTCGCGCTGTGAACAGGAAGCGGACCGCGGATGCCTTCTGCATACAGCATCCGCAGGCACATCCCGAGTTGATGATCCGATTTTGCCAGCAGTTCATGAGCCATTCTGCTCACCTCCTTCATAATGGAAAACGAATTTTTCGCGTCCAGGTCACGGACATTGTCTAGTTCCTAGACTATCAGATGCCAATGGTCTTTGCAACCATCGAAACGACGTGTGCAACACCATTATACCCCAACAAAAAGGAGCCGCCCTCTCAGCCTAGCCAAGAGAACAGCTCCAGAAATGCAATGCAGGAAATCAGATAGAAATGGTGTTGCAGACGTCGATCAGGACGGGGTCCAATGTCTTCGTCATTTCGAGCGCCTCATCCACCGGGTAGTCCACCAGCTTCTCGCCCTTCATGCCGACGATACGGTTGTACTTGCCCTGCTCCAGCAGGCACACGGCCTGGTAGCCCATGGCAGATGCGTTCACGCGATCACGCAGCGTGGGAGAGCCGCCGCGCTGGACATGGCCCAGAATGGTGGCACGGGAGTCGATGCCGGTGCGGGCCTGGATCTCGTTTGCGATCTCCTGTGCGTGGCCCACGCCCTCGGCAACGATGATGATGAAGTGACGCTTGCCGGTCTTCTGAGTCTCAGCGATCTTGTCCAGAATGTCGTGCTGCATGTCGAATTCCTTCTCCGGCAGCAGGACAGCCATAGCACCGGAGGCGATGGCAACGTTCAGGGCAATGTAACCGGCGTTGCGGCCCATGACCTCGACCACACTGCAGCGGTCGTGGCTCTGGGTGGTGTCGCGCAGCTTGTCGATCATTTCCAGAGCGGTGTTCATGGCTGTATCATAGCCGATGGTGTACTCGGTGCAGGCGATATCGTTGTCGATGGTGCCGGGCAGGCCGATCATCGGGATGCCGCGGTGTGCCAGCTCGCGTGCGCCGCGGTAAGAACCATCGCCGCCAATGACGACCAGTGCGTCAATGCCCAGCTCACGACACTTGGCAGCACCGCGGTCCTGGCCTTCCTTGGTCTTGAACTCCAGGCAGCGGGCAGTGTACAGAATGGTACCGCCGGCCGAAATGATGTTCGAGACGCTGCGCAGGTTCATTTCAAAGCATTCGCCGTTCAGCAGGCCGTTGTAACCACGCTGAATGCCGATCATGCGGTAACCTTTGTGCAAGCCGGTACGGACCACAGCGCGCACGGCAGCATTCATGCCAGGAGCATCGCCGCCGCTTGTGAGCACGCCAATCGTTCTGATTTGCTTTTCCATACGAGAGATTCCCTCCAATTTGTTTCTTCATTCACCCATGAGCCAGCGCCCTTCTTCATTACGCCGCTCAGTGTTTGCATCGTAAAGAATTGTTAAGACTTGCCTTTCAACATTATAACACATTCTCAGCCATTTGAAAATATTTTGGACCCATTTTGAGCTCTTCCGACCTATAGAGATTCGTGCACAGAAATGTCATTTTGTTGCAATGTTCTCTGCGCCCACCAGTCTTTCCAGTTCTTCAAAGAAGAGCGGATGCCCGGAAGTGTACAGATGCCGGGGGGCCGCCAGCTTCTGTTTTGTGTCTTCCAGATACAGGATCACCGGCATATTGCCGTCAAAGATGCCCAGCAGATTGATCACCTTGGCATACTGCGGGCAGCTGCGGGACGGCAGACGGATATACAGCCGCTTTGCCGCCGCCTTGACCGGGTCCGGGCGGCCGTTCTGCGGGCGGGTAGGGTCGTAGCTGTCAATGGGCACGATGCTGTCTGCCAGCAGCTTGGAGGCTTCGTCCTCCCGCACCGACAGGCGTCCGTCGATGACCACGACCGCATTTTCGCGGATAGCATCGCGGAAGGTGTCCAGCACTTTGGGGAACACGATCACTTCCATGGTGCCCGTCAGATCTTCCACGCTGGTAAAGGCCATCATGCTGTTGGACTTGGTGGTCATCATGCGGTTCTTGACCACCGCACAGACCACACGCACCCGCTCGCCGTCCGTCACATGGGCGTCCTCGCCGGTGAGGTCCTTGATGGTGTGGGAACCGATGCGGGCCGATTTTTCCCGGTAGGCATCCAGCGGATGACCGGACAGATACAGGCCGCTGACCTCTTTTTCCTGCTGGAGCAGCTCGGTGTGACTGTACTCCGGCAGCTGGCGGATCTCATAGCGGTCCTCCTGTGTGGCATCCTGCTCTCCCCCGCTCATCACCGAAAACAGGTCCAGCTGCCCATCCAGATTGCGGCGGGTGTCGGTCTCGATGCTTTTCAGGATGCCCTCCACGGCTTCCACATGGCTGTGACGGTTGTTGCCCAACCGGTCAAAGGCACCGGCCTTGATCAGGCACTCCACCGCCCGGCGGTTCAATTCGTTGCCGTGCATCCGCTTGCAGAAGTCATACAGGCTGGTATAGGGCTTGTTCCGACGCTCCCGCACCACATTCTCGATCAGGTTACGGCCCACGTTCTTGACCGCGTTCAGGCCGAAGCGGATCTGGCCGTTCTCGTCCGCCGTAAAGCCGCCGCCCGAAACATTCACATCCGGCGGCAGGACCTTGATGCCAAGGCGGGCACACTCGCCGGAATACTCAATGACCTTGTCCGTGTTGTCCAGCACACTGGTCAGCAGGGCGGCCATGAATTCGCTGGGGTAATGGCACTTGAGGTAAGCGGTCTGGAATGCCACATAGGCGTAGCAGGCCGCATGGCTCTTGTTGAATGCGTAAGAAGCAAAACTGGACATCTCATCGTAGATCTCGTTGGCGACCTTTTCCGAAATGCCGTTGGCCACACAGCCGGGGCACTCGTGGCCCGGCTCGGTGCAGCCGTGCACGAAGTGCTCCCGCTCAGCCTCCATCACAGCGTGCTTCTTTTTACTCATGGCACGGCGGACGTTGTCGGCCTGCCCGAAGGAGAAGCCCGCCAGCTCCCGGAAGATCTGCATGACCTGTTCCTGATAGACGATGCAGCCGTTGGTCACATCCAGGATATGGGCCAGCTGCGGGGTCTTGTAGCTGATCTTGTCCGGCTCGTGGCGGTTGCGCAGATAGGTTGGGATGGAGTCCATGGGGCCGGGACGGTACAGGCTGATCAGAGCGATGACATCTTCCAGGTTCTGCGGCTGCAGGCCTACAAGCACCTGCTTCATGCCGGAAGATTCCAGCTGGAACACACCCTCGGTGTCGCCCTGTCCCAGCATTTTATAGGTCTCCGGGTCGTCGTAATCCAGCTTCTGGATGGAGAACTCCGGGTGATGCTTCTGCACCGCCGTTTCCGCATCGCGGATAACGGTCAGGGTGCGCAGACCCAGAAAGTCCATCTTCAGCAGGCCCAGTTCCTCGATCTCGGTCATGTTGAACTGGGTCACCGGCAGGCCGTCGTTGGTGGCCAGCGGCAGATAGTAGTCGGTAGGTTCCGGCGTGATGACCACGCCCGCCGCATGGGTGGACGCATGCCGCGGCATGCCCTCTACCTTCAAAGCGGTGTCGATGAGCTCGGTGACCTGCGGGTCGGTGTCATAGAGCTTTTTCAGCTCGGTGGAAACTTCCAGTGCCCGTTTCAGGGTCATCTTGAGCTCCATGGGCACCAGTTTTGCCACCACATCCACCTGCTGATACGGGATACCCATCACACGGCCCACATCGCGGATGGCGTTGCGGGCGGCCATGGTACCGAAGGTGACGATCTGCGCCACATGATCGGCCCCGTATTTCCGATTGACGTAATCAATGACCTCCTGCCGACGCTCGTAGCAGAAGTCCACGTCAAAATCGGGCATGCTGACGCGCTCCGGGTTCAGGAAGCGCTCGAAAATCAAATTGTACCGGATGGGGTCGATATCCGTGATGCCTACGCTGTAGGCCGCAATGCTGCCTGCACCGGAACCACGGCCCGGTCCCACCGGGATGCCCTGACTTTTGGCGTAATTGATGTAGTCCAGACAATAAGGTAGTAGTTGGTGTAGCCCATGGTTTTGACCACGCCGATCTCATAGCTCAGGCGGTCCTTGTTGGCCTGCGGGACATTGGGCCCGTACCGGCGTTCAAGGCCCTCCCAGCAGAGCTTTTCAAAGAATGCCTGATTATCCATGCCGTCCGGGGCTTTATAATAAGGAATCTTGGTGTGGCCAAATTCAAAGTCAAAGTTGCACTGTTCTGCAATTTTCGCCGTGTTTTCGCAGGCTTCCGGCACCATGGAGAACAGGTCATACATTTCATCTGTAGTCTTGACGTAAAATTCGTCGGTCTGGAACTCCATGCGGTCAGCATCCTGAATGGTCTTGCCGGTCTGGATGCACAGCAGGATGGCCTGCATCTTGGCATCTTCCTTGCGCAGATAGTGGGAGTCATTGGTGGCCGCCATGGGGATGCCGGTTTCCCGCGCCAGCTTGATGAGCTGCGGCAGAACGATGTTGTCCTCTTCCAGCCCATGGTCCTGCAATTCGATGTAATAATTGCCTTCTCCGAACAAATCCCGATACCACAAGGCCGTGGCCTTGGCCCGCTCGTAGTCCCCGGCCAGAATGGCCTGCGGCACCTCACCGGCCAGACAGGCCGACAGGCAGATCAGGCCCTCGTGATACTGTTCCAACAGCTGCTTGTCCACGCGGGGCTTGGAATAAAAGCCCTCCACGAACGCTGCCGAGACCATCTTGATCAGGTTTTTGTAGCCGGTCTCATTCTTGCACAGCAGGATCAGATGGTTGTTGCCGTCGATCTTGTTCACCTTGTCAAAACGGGTGCGGGTAGCCACATAGACTTCACAGCCGATGATGGGCTTGATGCCTGCCTTTTTGGCTGCCTTGTAGAACTGCACACAGCCGTACATGACGCCGTGGTCGGTGCAGGCAATGGCGGTCTGGCCGCATTCCTTGACGCGGTCCATCAGCTGGTCGATGCGGCAGGCACCGTCCAGCAGACTGTATTCCGTATGGATGTGCAGGTGGACAAAGTCTCTGCCCAAGTGGTTGTTTTCGCTGATTTCGCTCAAGGCTCTGCCTCCTGTCCTTTTTCCACGCGCTGCCGCAGGGCGTCTGCCAACGCTTCCAGTTTTTTCATCCGGTGCGAAAGGCCGGATTTGCTCACCGCCGGGTCAAAGCAGCCGCACAACGCGGTAAGCGATAAGTCGGGGTATTGCAGCCGTACTGCTGCCGCCTGCTGCAGCACCTCCGGCAGTGTTTCCAATGCATCGTTTTCCTGCAGATACCGGATGGCCCTGAGGGTCTGGGCGTTGGCCCGGGCCGTTTTGCCGAGGTTGGCCGTGTCGCAGTTGGTCTGTCGGTTGGTCTGGTTGCGCACCTGCTTGAAGGCTTTCTGTGCATGGATCTCCTCTGCCGCACCGGCTGCCCCCATAAAGCGGAGCAGTCGTTCCAGATTGGCGCTGTTCTTGACGTAGACCAGGTTCACGCCGTTGCGGCGGGTGCGGTGCGGGGCAAATTCATGCTCAGCCAGCAGGGCTTCAAAATCCCGGGCCAGATTGGTGCGCGCGGTCAGGAACTCCAGATTGTACTCCTTCTGCGGGTCTGTGACGGTGCCGCTGCACAAAAAAGCTGCGCCAATGTATGCACTGACGCAGGTCTGACAGCGGATCAGGGCGGGGTCGATCTGCAGGCTCGTCTCGCTGCCGGTGGTGCCAAACAGTTCATGCATCCGCGCCACCTGTTCCGGCTCCCGGATGTTGAACTCATACAGTACGCCGCTGGGGCGCTGCTTTTCCAGAACGTCCCCCTGCACACCGCAGCGGGCAAAAAGTTCCCGGGCCAGCTGCACTGCGTGGGGCTGCTCGGTCTGGAGCACCAGCCCCCCTTTATCAAAATATTTGGCAAAGCAGGCAAAGCCATACGCTGCCGCACGCACGCAGCAGTCCTTCTGCAGGCTGCGTTGTGCGATCTCCTCCCGTGCACGGGATGCAAAGCTCATAGTGGTTCCTCAATTCTGGTCAGCGCATGGCATCGCGGTGCTGAACACCCGGCTCGTAGCCGAGGGATGTGCAGTACTCCGCGATCTTGCGCGCAAAAGTAATAGAGCGGTGCTTGCCGCCGGTGCAGCCCACCGCGATGGTCAGCTGGCTCTTGCCTTCTTTGACATAGAGCGGCAGTGCCACCTGCAAAAACTGCTCATACCGGTCCAGCAGCTGCTTTGCCTCCGGGTGGTTCATGACGAAGTCCACCACTTCCTGATCCAGGCCGGTCTTGTGTTTGAGCTCCGGCACATAGAAGGGGTTCGGCAGGCAGCGTACATCCAGTACCAGATCCGCCTCCGGCGGCAGACCAAACTTGAACCCGAAGGACATGATGGTAAGCCGCATGGCGCTTTTTGCGCCGCCATTTTTCAGGAAAAGGTCGCAGATGCGTTCCTTGTTCTGTGCAGTCGAGAGCAATGCCGTGTTGATGGTGTAATTGGCCCGCGACCGCAGCGGCTCCAGGATCTGACGTTCCTTCAGGAAAGCATCCCGGGTGGACAGTCCCTCTGCGATGCTGATGGGGTGACGGCGGCGGGTCTCGCTGTAGCGGCGCATGAGCACCTCGTCCGGCGCATCCAGAAACAGGATCTTGTAGGGTTTTTTCTGCTCATCCAGCTGCTGCAACGCCTGTTCGATTTCTTCCCGCGTGCGGCAGCCGCGCACATCCATACACAGCGCCACCCGTTCCAGCTGGTTATCGCCCGCCTTGGAAAAGGCCGTGATGCTGGGCAGAAGTGCCGCCGGGATGTTGTCAATGCAGAAATAACCGATATCTTCCAGCGCATTCATAGCAACCGACTTTCCTGCACCGGAAAGTCCGCTGACGATCAACAGTTCCATGGATCCGATCCCGCTCCTTTTTGAATCTATCTTATTTCACGACCCGGATCTCTTTTTCCAGATCGTAGCCGGTCTTTTCCTTTACAATGGCGCGCACTTCGTCGCACAAAGCCAGCACATCGGCACAGGTGGCACCGCCCAGGTTCACCACAAAACCGCAGTGCTTGTCGCTTACGGCGGCACCGCCATGGCGGTAACCCCGCAGGCTGCACTGGTCGATGAGGGCCGCCGCAAAAGCGCCCGCCGGGCGCTTAAAGGTGCTGCCGGCGCTGGGCTTGTCCAGCGGCTGTTTGTCGATGCGCTTCTGCATCAGCTCGTTCATCCGGGCCTTGATGGCATCCGGGTCGCCTTTTTCCAGGTGGAACACTGCGCCAAGGATGCAGGCACCATTCTCTTCAAACGCGCTGTGCCGGTAGGAAAAATCCAGCTCGGACGCTTCACTGTCCACCCAGCGGCCGTCGGCGGTGAGATAGCTGACGGCTTCCAGCACATCCTTCATTTCGCCGCCGTAAGCACCGGCGTTCATGTAGACGGCACCGCCCACCGTGCCGGGGATGCCATAGGCAAATTCCAGCCCGGTGTAGCCGTGCTGGAGGGCAAATTTGCACAGCTCGGAAAGTTTCAGACCTGCCGGTGCCGAAATATAATCGCCGTCGGCATTCTGATAAATTGACAGTCCCATTCCTTCTGCTTCGGCAGAAACATCAATGACTGCTCCTCGAAAGCCCTCATCCGCAAACAGGATGTTGCTGCCATTGCCCAGCAGGTAATAGCGGATCTCCGCCTGTTTGCAGAACTGAACGGCCTGACAAAGCTGATCTTCATCCCGCGGCATCACAAACAGGTCGGCCGGGCCGCCAATGCGGAAAGTGCAGTGTGCCGAGAGCGGCTCGTTTTCTTTATAAAGGATTCCAGCCGCCTGCAGCTGCTGCTTGAGTTGTTCCATGGTGCGTGCTCCTTTAGTCCAGTTTATCGTCCAGCCCCAGACGGATCAGCAGCTCCTTGGCCGCATTGTAACCCATCTTTTTCTGGCGGTTGTTGATGGCCGCGGTTTCCAGCACCACAGCAAGGTTGCGTCCGGGCGAGACCGGAATGCTGGTGCTGGGAATGCTGACGCCCAGAATGTCGTAATATTCGTTTTCCAGACCCGTACGCTGGTAATTCTTGGTGGGGTCCCAGGCTTCCAGCTGGACCACCAGGTCCAGGCTCTCGCTCAGCTTGACCGCACCCACACCGAACACCCGGGCCACATTGACGATGCCAATGCCGCGCAGCTCAATGAAGTGGCGGATATTCTCCGGAGCGGTGCCCATGATCTGCCGGTTGGACACCTTGCGCAGCTCTACCGCATCGTCGGCCACCAGACGGTGCCCGCGCTTGACCAGCTCAATGGCCAGCTCGCTCTTGCCGATGCCGCTGTCGCCCAGGATCAGGATGCCCTCGCCGTACACCTCCACCAGCACGCCGTGCCGGGTGATGCGGGGAGCCAGCTCCAGGTTCAGCACGCTGATCAGGCTGCCCATCAGGGTGCAGGTCGTCTCGTTGGAGCGCAGCAGCGCCACGCTGTGCTTTTTGGCCAGCTCCAGCATCTCCGGGAACGGTTCCAACTCTTCGCTGCGGCCCACGATAACGGCCGGCGGCTGCTGGCGGAACAGCTGTTCCAGCGCCTCGTAGCGCTTTTCGGCCGAGAGCCCGGACAGAAAATTCATCTCTGCCAGACCCATGATCTGCAGACGGAGTTTATCAAAATAGTCATAGTATCCGGCCAGAAACAGACCCGGACGGTTGACCTCTGCGATCTCAACATTGATCTGGTCCAGTTCTTTGGGGGTATAGACTACCTCCAGGCTGACACGCTCGGTCAGCGTTTTGAGCGAGACGTTGAACGTACCCATCCTTGTTCCTCCTGTGTTCTTGTGCCCGGCTGTGCTACGGCAGCGGCACAATATATTCCTCCTTATATTATAATCGAGACGATTCCAGATTACAATCACTCTTTTCGGAAAAGTTCCTGACAATTTCCCGGGTCCTGAACTTCCCACCCGAAAAAGCAAAGCACCCCATCTGCCGTACAAATTTTACCGTGTACCGCAGATGAGGTGCTTTTCCCTGCCTTGTTTTTTATCTTTTGAAAATATATTTTAGCAAGGCTATGACCACAAGGATTGGAAGGCCAAAAATAACAAGGATCATAATTAATTCGTTCGGGGTCATGATTTTGCTCCTCTCTGCGCTTGAAATTCTTCCAAGGATAAGCAAGGCTCATCCACTTATACGGCAATTATATAACGTTTTGTTTATATGTCAATATAACAATTCGTTATGCGCTATATTTCCATTATCGCAAGATTAGAAGTCAGCGTAGCTGCAACGGCATAGTTGCGATACACAAACCAACGTTGTTGCTATTGCATTAAAAAGTTGGTTTGCTAGAAAGTTCTCCAGGATGAGAGGTGTTTGCCAATGTATCAACGCATCCGCGATCTGCGCGAAGACCGGGATCTGATGCAAAAAGACCTTGCAGCATATCTGAAATGCACACAGGTTTGTTATTCCAATTACGAAACTGGAAAGCGTGATATCCCGACCGATGTGCTCAAGGCGCTTTCCCTATACTATGATACAAGTGTTGACTATATCCTTGGTTTGACCGACGAACCAAAGCCTTATCCAAAACCGACCCGATAACACAGTCTGGCAGGAACGACCTGCTATGCTGTGTTTTTTTGTGCCCCGTGCACAAGATTTTTACATTTTTCTTACTTTACATGAGTTTTACATTCCGCAGATTTCAAATTTTACATTGCTGCCCTATACTGAGATCAGGAAGAAAACACGTCAAATCAAAGTGAGGAAAATCCTTATGACTATTTTCAATGTCTTTTCTCTGCTGGGCGGCCTGGCCCTGTTCCTGTTCGGCATGGACATCATGGGCAAGGCGCTGGAAAAGCAGGCCGGCGGCCAGCTGCAGAAGATCCTGAGCAAGCTGACCGACAGCCCGCTCAAAGGTTTCTTTCTGGGTCTGTGCGTAACGGCCATCATCCAGAGCTCCAGCGCCACCACCGTCATGGTGGTCGGTTTTGTCAACAGCGGCATCATGGAGCTGCATCAGGCCATCGGCGTGATCATGGGCAGCAACGTGGGCACCACCGTCACCAGCTGGATTCTGAGCCTTTCGGGTCTGCAGGGTGACAGTGTGCTGATCAAGATGCTCAAACCCACTTCTTTCAGTCCTTTGCTTGCATTTATCGGCATTTTGCTGTATATGTGTAAGAGTGAGAAGAAAAAAGGTGTGGGCACCATCCTCATCGGCTTTGCCGTGCTGATGACCGGCATGACCACCATGTCCAACGCAGTGCTGCCGCTGCAGGGCGAAGAGTGGTTCACCAGCCTGTTCGTCCGCTTCTCCAACCCCATCCTTGGTGTGCTGGTGGGCGCACTGGTCACCGGCATCATCCAGAGTTCCAGCGCCAGTGTGGGCATTCTGCAGGCACTGAGCGCCACCGGCGTGATCACCTACGGCAGTGCCATCCCAATCATCATGGGCCAGAACATCGGCACCTGTGTCACAGCGCTGATCTCCTCGGTGGGTGCCACCAAGAATGCCCGCCGGGCCGCCATGGTGCACCTGTACTTCAACATCATCGGCGTGACCATCTTCCTGTTTGGTTTCTACGGTCTGAACACCGTGTTCCACTTTGCCTTTGTGGATTCCACCATTGAAGCCTGGGGCATCGCCGTGGTGCACTCCGCCTTCAACATCCTGGCCACCCTCATCCTGCTGCCTTTTGCCAACGGGCTGGAAAAGCTGGCCATCCTCACCATCCCGGACTCCCCGGAAAAAGAGAGCTTTGCCCTGCTGGATGATCGTCTGCTGAACACCCCGGCTGTGGCCGTGGAGCGCGCCCGCAGCGCCACCGCCGACATGGCAGAGCTGGCCCGCGTGGGCGTGGTGCAGGCCATGAGCCTGACCCACCAGTGGAACGACGAGCTGGCCCAGAAGGTGCGTGACGAGGAAAGCACCGTGGACCGTTATGAGGACGCTCTGGGCACCTACCTTGTCAAGCTGTCCGGCCGCGAGCTGAGCCACGCCGACAGCCAGAGCGTGAATACCCTGCTGCACACCATCAGCGATTTCGAGCGCATCAGTGACCACTCGGTCAACCTGCTGGAATCCGCGGAGGAAATGCACCAGAAGAACATTGAATTTTCCAAGGACGCACAAGAGGAGCTGCAGGTGCTGGAAGATGCCGTGCAGGATATCCTGAGCCGCACCACCGACGCCTTCCGCAAGGGAGACCTGCACCTGGCCAGCAAGGTAGAGCCGCTGGAAGCTGTGGTCAACGAGCTGGTGCGTGCCATCAAGGCACACCACATCGCCCGCCTGCAGACCGGCAGCTGCTCCATTGAGTACGGCTTTGTGCTGGACGATCTGCTGACCAACTACGAGCGTGTGTGCGACCACTGCAGCAACGTGGCTGTCGCTCAGATCGAGGTAGCACAGGACAGTTTTGACACCCACGCTTACCTCAACGATCTGCGTCATGGCAAAGATACCAAGGAGAGCGAAGAATTTCATCGTCGACTGGACAAATACCGGGAGCGGTATCTCTTCCCGGACAATCAATCTGCGGAGGAATTTGACAAATGATCTATATCGTAGAAGATGATGACGCCATCCGTGAGCTGGAGCAGTATGCCCTGCAGTCCAACGGTTATGAAGTGGCCAGCTTTGCCAGTTCCGAACCGTTCTGGCAGGCCATGCGCACCGAAGCCCCGGAGCTTGTGATCCTGGACGTGATGCTGCCCGGCGAGGATGGGTTCTCCATCCTGAAAAAGCTGCGCAACACCCCTTCCCTGCACCGGCTGCCCATCATCATGGTCACGGCCAAATCCAGCGAGCTGGACACCGTGCGCGGGCTGGACTGCGGTGCCGACGACTACATTTCCAAGCCGTTCGGCATCATGGAGTTCCTCAGCCGGGTGCGTGCTTCTCTGCGCCGAGCGGCTCCGGAGACACGGCCCAATGTGCTCAGCTTCCATGAGATCCTGCTGGACAATGCACGTCACAGCGTGACGGTGAACAACCAGCCTGTCGAACTGACCTACAAAGAATACAGCCTGCTGCGCCTTCTGCTGGAGAACACCAACCTTGTGGTGACCCGCGAGACGATTTTGCAGGTGGTGTGGGGCACCGACATTTCGGTGGAAAGCCGCACCGTGGACATGCACATCCGCACCCTGCGCAAAAAGCTGGGCGATGCCGGACGCTACATTGGCACCATCCGCAAGGTGGGCTACAAGCTGGCCGATGACGAGGAGGCTGGAGACGAATGAAGCCGCACAGCATGGAAGAAAAAATCAGCTACCGGCTGTTCCTCATGGGCTTTCTGGGGCTGCTGTTCACCGCAGCACTGTGCATCTTTGTCTTTCACCGGGCTTTTACCGCCCAGGCCTGGGATGACCTGGAAAAAGAGAGCAATCTCATCCGTGCCGGGTATGACCTGACCAGCGAGCCGCAGCAGCTTTCTTTCTTTGTGACCGGCGACCTGCGCATTACGCTGATTTCCCCGGACGGCGACGTGATCTTTGAGTCTGCCACCGATCAGCCCATGGAGAACCATCTTACCCGTCCGGAGATCGTGCAAGCGCTGCAGGGCAGCATCGGCAAGGACATCCGTGATTCCCAGACCATGGGATATGAGACCTATTATTATGCCGTGCAGCTGCCCGGCGGCAACATCCTGCGCGTGGCGCAGGACGCCGAAACGGTGTGGTCGGTCTACGACGGAGCCCTGCCGGCCATCGTGCTGAGCTGCGTTACCCTGATGTTGGCTGCCGCGATCCTATCCACCCTGCTCACCCGCGCCCTTGTGCAGCCGGTGCTGAACATGACCGAGGATCTGGACCACATTCAGGATAAGGTCCCGTACAAGGAACTGATCCCCTTTGCCGAGAGCATCCATGCCGACCGCATCCTGCGGGAAAACAACGAGAAGATGCGGCAGGATTTCACCGCCAATGTGAGCCACGAGCTCAAGACCCCGCTGACCAGCATTTCCGGGTATGCGGAACTGATTGAGACCGGCATCGCCAAGCCGGAGGATGTGCCCGGTTTTGCCCAGAAGATTCATGGCGAAGCCAGCCGGATGATCCAGCTGGTGAACGATATCCTGCAGCTGTCCAGCCTGGACAACGCCTCCGAGACCTCCTCCATGCCGGAAATGGAGGTCGTGGACCTGCTGGACGTGGTCAAGGAGTGTGTGGAGCGTCAGAAGCTGAACGCCCGCCACGCCTACATCACCCTAACCTATCTGGGCGAGAGCGCACCGGTGCGGGGAAACCGCAATCTGTTGGATGAATTGTGCCAGAACCTGTGTGACAACGCCATCCGCTACAACCGCCCCGGCGGCAAGGTGCAGATCGTGACAGCATGCACCCGGGACGGCCATTGCAGCCTGACCGTGACCGACAACGGCATCGGCATCCCCCGCGAGTCGCAGAGCAGTGTGTTCGAGCGCTTCTACCGGGTGGACAAGAGCCGCAGCAAGGCCACCGGCGGCACCGGTCTGGGGCTGGCCATCGTCAAGCACATTGCCCTCATCCACGGGGCCCGCATCAAGCTGGAAAGTCAGGTGGACGTCGGCACGACCATCACGGTCACCTTCCCCACGGCATCCTGATTTTTCAAGCACCCAGAAATACAACGTCTGCCTGCAGCTGCGGGCAGGCGTTTTTTGTTGGGTCAAACCCGTCGGGAGAGCCTGTGCGCAGCAGACTGTGCTCCTGCAGATGCAGCAGGTCTGTCCCCTGCTGCCAGCAGGAACGTACCACCCCAAGGCAAAGCTCTTCCAACTGTTGACACTGTGCCGCATCCGGCTGCGGCGTGCCGTAGGCCGTCTGGCAGTCCAGACGCAGGGTGGCCATCTGCTTCCGGAGAACAACTGAGACGGTGCACCGCCGGATGGTCACACGCTTTCCTTGCAGCCAGAAGGTTCGTTTGCCCGGTGTGCCCGTCAGCAGAAGAAACGCCTCTGTCTCGTTTTCTGTCAGGCGCTGCACCGCACCGTTCCCGGTGCGGAAGGCCCCGCTGCCAGAAACCATCACGTTCCCTTCCTGTGCTTCGGGCAAGCAAAGCACAGGAAGCAGCATGCTTTCCTCGTGTGCATACAGCCGGGGCATTGCCGCCGAGCCCGCTTTGAGTTTGTCCAGCAGTTTGTCGGGCAGCGTCTCCGTTTTTCCGCACGACTGCAAGAGTATTTCCAGATCAAATTCCGTGCAGGAAAGTCGGGTCGCTGTGCGCCCGCAGCCGCGTTCCAGCACCAGATTCTCATAAGCTGCCAGCACACCGTCGTCCGTCTGCACCGGGAAAAGCAAATAGTCACACAGGCGGTAATCGGCCGTCTGCGGCAGGGCTGCTTCGGCGGCGGCAAGGGCTGTTTCCAATGTCTGCCCTCGGCCATCGGCGATGCGCAGTGCGGCTGAGGCATCGGCTGCGTCGGCTGCCGCTTCCGGTGACTGATACAAAAGCCCCACCGACCAGGTCTGTTCCTTCTGTTCCAGATAAGCCACCCGTATCATACTTTTTTCGGTGGTTTCGCAGCGCAAAAACAGCAGGCACCAACCGACAAGCACCGCATAAAGCAGAATTCGGGCCCATCGCCGCTTCATTGCCGCACTTCCTTTCGCTTTTGTATGGCGTACTCCTGCCCCAGCATCCGGATGGCCGTGCACAGCACCCCGATGCGAAAAATCGCGCAGGTCAGCCAGATCAGCAGCAGCGCCGCGTCCAGCCGGGAAAATGTCCCGGTGCTCCATGCACGCAGCAATTCCCGCGCCGGGTATGTCCGACTGAACACCAGTGCCATGCCAAGCGTTGCCGCCGTTTGTACAAGGGCTGTGAGAATAGGCAGGCAGACACCACGCCGCTGCCCCCGGCTGCAGAGCAGCGGCACCGCAAAGTATTCCGCATAGACCGGAACGGTGAATGCCGTGCTCTGCGGCGCAGCCTGCGCAAACAGCCCGGCCCAGTGCATCTGCCGGGCCAGCCCCATCAGACACACCGCGCTTCCCACCGCCACAAACCACCACAACACCTGCGCCGGGGCACCCCATGCGCGGGCAGGCATCTGCCAGCCCGCCCAGAGGAGCAGCGGCAAAAACCCCAGCAATGCCAGCGAAGAAAACTCTTCCCGGCAGACTTGCAGAGCCTTCCAGAACGTTCCGGCCAGTTCCACCGCCAGCCAGACCTGCAGGCAAAATGCAGCTGCCCAGGCGGCAGGCTTTGGCGGGCCGGACTGCCAAAACCGACTGACCAAAGCAGAAAGTATCATCAGCAGTACTGTAGCCAGCACCTCCTGCCAGAGGAGTGCCCGGGGCGAACTGCATACCGGCAGACGCTCTGCCGCCGCCGCGGCAAAGATGCTGAGGGTCACTGCCGGCAATGAAAATTTGTCCTGCGTTTTATTCATGCGCGGGGCCTCCGTTTTTGCCAGATGTTGAACCCCTTGCGGGACAGGTACCGATAGTTGCGCCGGATGACGCCGTCCTCGGCCAGCGGGCTTTGCGGGAACGGATGCTGCGCAAGATACGGCACCCCCAGCATCCCGGTGCCGGACAGGCTGAGCAGCAGCACAAAAAAAGCCCCGGCCAGTCCCACCGGCCCGGCAAGCCCCGCAGCCACCACTACGCCGATGCGCAGCAGGGTGGCCGGTTCGTACAAAGCGGGCGTGACGAACACCGCAATGGACGTAATGCTGGCCACAAAGATGACCGGGGTGCTCATCAGGCCGGTGGCAATGGCGGCATCGCCCAGAATCAGGGCGGCCACCAGACTGACCGAATGCCCCAGCGACTGCGGCATCCGCAGCCCGGCCTCCCGGATAACTTCCAGCAGCAGGATGACCAGAAGCATTTCTGCAAACAAGGGCAGCGGCGTAGCCTTTTCGGCGGCTTCGATCTTATACAGCAATTGGGGCGGGATCAGCTCCGGCAGATAGACCGCCAGACAAACGAACGCCCCCGGCAGAAAGACCGTGAGGTAAAAGGAAGCATAGTTCAGCACCCGCAAGAAGGAGGCGAACACAGCAGTGGACGCGTAGTCGTCCAAGCATTCAAAGTTTTCACAGAAGAGCGCCGGCAGCACCATGGCCGACGGGCTGCCGTTGACCAGCACTACAATGCGGCCCTCACATAGTTTGGCCGAAGCCGCCGCCGGGCGCTGGGTGTAGCTGACCGGAGTGAACAGCCGTGCCCGGCTGGGCAGAAGCCACGGTACAAAATAGCTGCTGTCCAGCAGCAGCTCCGGCTTTGCAGCGGCAAGGGTCTGCCGCACCTGTCGCACCATGGCAGGGTCTGCTTTGCCCCTGCAGTAGCAAATAGCGTACTCTGTCCCTGCGGCGGTGTCGGCCTGCGCCACCTCCAACACCAGATCATCGGTACGGACCAGACGACGCAACAGGCTCAGATTCACCCGCAGCAGGTCGGCAAAGCTTCCCGCGAGCCGCGCAGGTTGCCCTCTCCTTCCGGCTCGTCCACCGAGCGATACTTGAGGGCCTGCACCGAAAAGGCAATGCCTTTCGCGCAGCCATCCAGCAGCAGCACTGCCATGCCTGCCGTTAACCGCTTGACAAGATCCGGCAGATCCTCCACCGGGGTGCTCTCGGCCGGGGAAGCGGAACCATGCAGGATGTGCTCATACACTTCCTGCCCGGTGCATGGGCAGGGCTGCTGCAGTGCCTGCCGACTGGCCGCGTCCAACAGCAGCTCCCACAGTGAATCCAGACTGGCCATGCCGTCAAACAGCACAATGCAGCCCCGGCAATGATAAATCATGATTTCCTTGGCATAATAATCCGCAGAGGCACCGAACCGGGCATCCAGCTCTGCCAGATTTTCGGCCAGATGCAACGACAACTGCTGCACACAACATCCACTCCTTTGCACAGCAGTATGCCCGCCCGGAGCCGGTTCCATACCGGCGGGTGCCGACAGGAGGTTTCCACGATGAAGTTGTTGATCTTCCGCACGATTTTGATCTACCTGTGCGTGCTGTTTGCCATGCGGCTGATGGGCAAGCGTCAGCTGGGGGAACTGCAGCCCGAAGAACTGGTGTCCACCATCCTGATCTCCAATCTGGCGTCCATCTCCATTGAATCGGAGGATGTTCCGGTGACGGCCAGCCTGATCCCGCTGTTTCTCATTGCTGCGCTGGAGCTGCTGGGCTCCGCGCTGAGCTTCCGCAGCCAGAAGTTTTTCAATCTGTTGTCCGGGCGGCCCAAAACCGTGATCCTGAACGGAGAGATCGACCAGAACGCTCTGCGCACCCTGCGCCTGACGGTGGCCGACCTGATGGAAGCGCTGCGCGGCAAGGACGTCTTTGATCCGCGGGATGTGTCCTACGCGATCATTGAGACGAACGGGACTCTTTCGGTGGCATTGCGGCCGGAAAAGGAACCTGCGCGGCTGGCTGACCTGCAGCTGCGGGTGGAGCACTGCCACGCAACCATCCCCTTTGTGCTGGATGGGCAGGTGCTGGAGGACAACCTGCACTGGTGTGGCAAAGACCGTGCCTGGCTGGAACGCACGGCACAGGCCAATACCCTGCTGCCGCAGGAAATCCTGCTTCTTGTCGGCAATGAGACCGAGGACTATTTTCTTTTGAAAAAGGAACGCCGCGCTACGGTGCATGAGGGCCGGAAATGAAACGAATCTACGCCTGCTTTGCCATCGTGGCCGCTTTGCTGGCCACTGCCTTTTACAGCAGCTTTCAGGTACAGCGCTTTGCCGATGACATTTCCACCGACCTGGACTGTGCCATTGAGGCCATTCGCAACAGTGACCTACCCACCGCCCGGCAGGCACTGGCCCGCGGGGCCGACCGGTGTGACCGGATGCGGGAAAAGATGAACCATCTGCTGCGCACGGAAGATTTTACCGAGCTGGAAGCGGCCCTGCGCACCGCCGACGGGCACCTGGAGCAGAACGCCCCCGAAGAAGCCTTTGGGGAGCTGCGCCGGGCACAGGTACGGGTGGAAACACTGCAATGGCTGGCCCGGCGGTTTGTGTAAACACAAAAAGCACCGCTTCCCTGCTGCTGTACAGAGAAAGCGGTGCTTTGCAAATTATGGGTTACTGTGCGTCCTTCCGGTCGCCCATGAGCTTTTTCAGTTCATTGAAAAAGCTCTCCACGTCGGCAAACTGCCGGTAGACCGAGGCAAAGCGGACATAGGCCACCTCGTCGATCTTTTTCAGTTCCTGCATGGTCAGCTCCCCGATGCGCACACTGGGGATCTCGCGGTCGTAGGAACTGAGCAGGGTCTGCTCGATGCTGGTGACTGCGCGCTCAATGGCCTCGTAGCTCACGGGGCGCTTGGCGCAGGCCCGCAGCATGGCATTCAGCAGCTTCTGCCGGTCAAACGGCTCCCGGGAGTTGTCCTTTTTGATGACCACGAGCGGGACTGTTTCCACCACCTCGTAGGTCGTGAACCGCATATGGCAGCTCAGACATTCCCGGCGGCGGCGGATGCGCTCACTGTCTTCAGTAGGGCGCGAGTCGATCACCTTGGATTCCTCAGCACCGCAATAGGGACATTTCATGTTCTGTTCCTCCTGAACCTCTGCGGGAATTTTGCGTCAGGCCTTTTTGCCGGACTTGGGGCTGCGCTCGCTCCACAGCATCCATGCCGAGGTGGAGACGCACAGCGAAGTGTACACGCCGCTGATCATGCCCATCATCAGCGGGAAGGCAAAGGTAAAGATGCTGTCCAGACCGTAGAGCTTTGCCACGATGCACAGCACACCCAGTGCCATCACGGTGGTGATGGTGGTGATGAGGGTACGGCGGGCAGACTGGTTGACCGAACGGTTGACCAGCTCTTCAAAGCTGGCCTTCTTGCCCATCAGGGCGCGGTTCTCGCGGATGCGGTCGTACACCACGACGGTATCGTTGATGGAGTAACCCAGAATGGTCAGCATGGCCGCAATGAAGTTGCCGTCCAGCGGAGTGCGCAGCAGCACAAAGGTGCCAAACACCACCATCAGGTCGTTCACCAGTGCCAGCACAGCCATCATGCCGCCGGTCAGGCGCCGATGTTCTTGAAGCGCAGGGCAATGTACAGCAGGATGAGCACCAGTGCAAACACCACGGCCACCAGACTCTTCTGCAGGAACTTGGTGCCCATGGCAGCACTGACGTTACTCAGGGACAGCTGCGCAAAGTTGTTGTCCGGATAAGTCTCGTTCAAAGAGTCCAGCAGAGCCTCCACCTGATCGGTGGTCACGGTCTCGGTGCCGGGCATGGAGATCTTCAGGGTCTGGTCACCGGTGGCCACGTTCTCGCCGGTCTGCAGGGTCAGGCCGGTGTTCTCCAGTGCATTGGAGGCGGTCTGCTGCACCTGTGCCATCTCAAAGCTGCCGTCGTAGCTCAGGGTGATCATGGCACCGCCGGTGAACTCGGTGTCCAGATGGACACCGAACACCACAGCACACAGCACGATGGCTGCCATCAGGCAGGAGGAAAAGACCAGGAACTTTTTGCGCAGACCCACAAAATTGATCTGCTTTTTCTCGGTCTCATCCTTGCCCAGCTTGGCAGCACCATACAGCCAGGGGTTGCGCAGAGCTTTGATGGAGGCCGCACCGCGGATCATGACGCGGGTGGCAAACACGCCAAACACGAAGTTGAGCAGCACGCCGGTCAGCAGCGTATAGCCAAAAGCGTAAATGGTACCGGCGGTGGAGGGGCCAAAGGCAAAGAACACAAAGTGCAGTGCCTTGGCAAACAGGCCGTCCGAGGGGCCGAAGGCACCCATCAGCACGATGGCCACGATGACGATGGTCACGTTGCCGTCGATGATGGGGGTCAGGCCGCGGGCAAAGCCGCTCTTCAGTGCGCCGTCCAGGGACTTGCCATTCTTCAGTTCTTCCTTGATGCGCTCGGCCGTGATAACGTTGGCGTCCACGCCCATGCCAATGGCCAGAATGATACCGGCGATGCCGGGCAGCGTCAGGGTAAAGCTCTCAAACACCGGGAAGTAGCCGGAAACAAAGGCCAGCGTGGCGGCCACCTGACCGGCCAGTGCAATGCAGGCCAGGAAACCCGGCAGACGGTACAGCACCGTCATGAACACCACGATCAGTGCAAAGGCGATGACACCGGCCAGCACCATGGCGCTCAGGCTGTTCTCGCCCAGGCTGGGGCTGACGGTGGAGTAGCTGTCCACCTTGAGGGCAAAGGGCAGTGCGCCAGAGTTGATCTGGCGGGCCATCTTGACCACGGCATCCTGCGTGAAGGGGTTGGAAGCCGAACTGGTGATGATGGCCTCGCCATCGGTGATGGCCGCGTTGACGGTGGCCGTGCTCACATTCTCGTCATCCAGCCAGATGCTGATGGTGCCGTTGGAAGCAGCCAGACGGGTGGTGGCCTCACCAAAGGCCTTGGCACCCTCGTCGGTGAACTTCAGGGACACATAGTATTCCGATGCACCGCCGCTGGTCACCGGGCCGTACTGGGCCGCAGCACTTTCGATCATGGAACCGTCCAGGATCAACTGGCCATCCTTGCTGCTGCCTTCCCGGAAGGTCAGGTAGGCGGTGGTGCCGATCTCCTCAATGGCAGCTTCCGGGTCGAAGTCTGTTTCGCCGGACTGCCACGGGAACTCCAGGATCATGCTGTCAGAGCTGGGGTCCACATACAGCTCGTAGTCGGTCACATTCAGTGCGACCAGACGGTTCTCGATGACGAGCTGCGCCGCTTCCAGCTGCTCTTCGGTGGCATCGTAGTCCTCCGAGGGCACAAAGGTGACGTTGACGCCGCCTTTGATGTCCACACCGAACCGGATGTCCTTTGCACCCTTGATGTAGGTGGTGGTCACATCGCCGTACTTTGCCGACACGCCGAAAAACGCCGTGTACACAAACGCAAGGATCAGAAGCACTGTGACGACCAGGTGCCATGCTTTGCCTTTTGTCTTCATATGTTTCAGGAATACCTCCAAACGTCCCGTTTGCTGCGGGACCCGTTATTGAAACCTCCCCCGGCAGGCCCGGCGGACCGCACGGAGGAGGTTTTTACAAAGAACTGTTATGCCTGCTCTGCCAGCAGCTTTTCCACAACGGCCAGACGCACACAGACGCACAGCAGCTCAGAGGCGGTCTCCACCTCGTCCAGGCTGGGGTAGGTGGGTGCAATGCGCAGATGAGAATCCTGCGGGTCCTTGTGGTAGGGGTATGCCGAACCGGCACCGGTCAGGGTCAGACCGGCTTCCTTGCACAAGTTTGCCACACGCTTGGCACAGCCGGGCATGACGTACAGGCTGATGAAGTAGCCGCCCTTGGGATCGGTCCAGTGGGCAATGTCGCCGCAGGGGGTGAGGTTATTGCGGAATGCCGTCTTGACGGCATCGAAGCAGGGCACCAGACGACGGCGATGCTTTGCCATGTGGGCCAGGACGCCTTCCTTGTTCTTCAGGAAGCGGACGTGGCGCAGCTGGTTCATCTTATCGTAGCTGATGATCATCACCGAGAAGCGCTTGCACATATACTTCATGCTGTTCTCGCTGCAGGCAATGGCGGAAACACCGGCACCCGGGAAGGTGATCTTGCTGGTAGAGGTGAACATGAACACACGGTCCTCATTGCCGTACTTCTTGCTCTCGTTCAGCAGCACCGGAGTCTCGATGATCTCATCGGTGAGGTGGTGCACGATGTAGGCCTCGTCCCAGAAGATCTTGAAGTCGGGCGCAGCGGTCTTCATCTTGGCGAAGCGCTCGATGGTCTCATCGCTGTAGGTGTAGCCATCGGGGTTGGAATACTGCGGCACGCACCAGATGCCCTTGATGGTGTCATCCTCGGCCACCAGTTTTTCCACCATGTCCATATCCGGGCCATTGGGGGTCATCGGCACACTGACCAGCTCAAAGCCAAACTCCTCAGTGATGGCAAAGTGACGGTCGTAGCCGGGCACCGGGCAGAGGAACTTGCGCTTCTCCACCTGAGACCAGGGGCACGGAGACTCCGGGAAGCCGAACACATAGCCGATGT
>ENA-OQDM01000130-OQDM01000130.1-human-gut-metagenome-genome-assembly--contig:-NODE-130-length-49969-cov-2.716003_pt1 | contig 49969 bp, 60 predicted proteins | sample MGYA00242772_ERZ504605 | MGnify/ENA primary metagenome ERZ504605 (study PRJEB26092, sample SAMD00036348) | human gut metagenome | host: Homo sapiens | study: EMG produced TPA metagenomics assembly of... | reverse complement strand
CTCATGGACAGTAGGGACAATATCAAGCCCCTGTCTGGCATAGGAACGCAAGTCCACACGCTCCGGGCGGTCATTGGCTTCCAGATAGCGGTTCTGGATGACTTCCCATTCATGCCGCCAGATTTCACAATACTTCTGGTCGTTCCAGTCAACCGTATCCTCCTTGTGGCTTTTCCACCTGCCGGATGGCAGCTTAATCCGTTCCCCGTTTTCATCAAGGTCATAAACCTTGCGGCTCTTGGGAAGCCATTTCCCATGTTCGTCCATTGCCCTCATAGTGAGCAAGACATGGGCGTGTGGATTATGTCCCGGAGGATAGGGGTCATGGATGGCAAAGTCAACGATCATGCCTTTGGAAACAAACTGCTGTTCACAAAACTCCCGGACAAGGACAGCGTACTGGTCAGGCGGTATCTCTCTTGGGATGGTAAGCACCCACCGCCTTGCAAGCTGGGAGTTCCATTGTTTTTCCACCGCTTCGGCGGCGTTCCAGAGAGTGTTGCGGTCTGCGTACTCCTGCGGGGCGTTTGCCGGAAGCATGATTTCGTTGTGGACGATACCACGCTTTTCCGGGTAGTGCTTTATTTCTTGGTCGTATTCGCAGAACAGCTTTTCGCCGCTTTGGTAGGCAGCGGCGGCAACAGCAGACTGGCGATTGCTGCGCTGTACAATAGAGATTTGATTGTGTGGACAGGGCATTTTGTGTTCCTCCTTTCCGATTTTGGGCAGAAAAAAAGCAGGAGACCTTTTTCAGATTTCCTGCCTGGTGTGCCGCTGGGGGCGGCTGGTATTTAGTTATTAAGAAATTTAGGGAGCATTTCGAACTTGTAAATCACAAAATCAGCTCCCATAGTAAGGATGCAGTGAATGGCTGTAGTAAAAACATTATTAACATTACTGTTCCGCAGATAATATACAAGTCTTTATTTTCTGCATTTAATTCTGGATACTGTGTAAAATTTTTTGTAATCCGCTTAGCAATGAAATAACCACCTAATGTACCTACCATATTTGTAATTATATCGTTAATGTCGGTTGTCCTAAAAGTAAAGATTTGTGAAATCTCTATTGCAATAGTCATGCACATTGCAAATAACATTGTGTTTTTTATTGCCTTGTATTTTTTCCATAACATAGGCAATAAAAAGCCTAATGGCACAAACAAAAGAACATTTAAACAAGCATTTACAAAATCAGAAATCATATCGACTAACGGAATGATATTGATTGTAAAATCTAAATTCAAAGATAACACACTTGGAAAACCAACAAGAGATAAAACTGCCACAAGATAAAACGCAAACACAATATATATAAGCGTTTGCTTCAAGCTGCGAAGAGAAATTTTCCCATATAAAGCCAGTAGTGGAACAATAAAGATAGCAGCCGCTACGATGTCAATAAGTGCACTATATATTCTGTGCATACTTAGCCCTCTTTTCTAAATCATAAATGTTTTATAATCTCATTATACATCAACACCGTATCGAAATATAGCGTGATGTTATTAAGATTGTTTAAACTTGTCGGCTGGGAACAGCTTGCAAGGCAAGGTGTTCCCAGATGGCAAGTCCACAAAAGGGTAGCTGGCGGCAGCCAGCGCAGGGGAAGTGTAGCGTCCCCTGTTTGATTTGGAGCAGACCATGACTGCGGAAAATCACAGCCCTCCGGCGAGGAGCCTTCGGAGAACGCAATGCACCATCCTCCGAGTGGTGTATAATTGCGCCCTTAGTAAACTAAGGGGTTTCCGGCTTCTCCCGTTCCAGCAGTTTTTTCAATATATCTTGCGTGTCCTGCCTGTGAAAAATGAGTTTCAGCAACAGCATGACATCATCGTCCGTCAGGCGTTCCGGCTCTTGCAGAAAACTTTCCAGCATACCGCCACGAGTACAGAGCCGGTGCGTCCGTTCCTTTCGGGTAAGCTGCTTCAACTGGTGCTGCAATGCCTTTTCATCATTGATGGCTTTCCGCAGTTTCTTTTCGCTTTTCTCCAACTCCCGGTTGAGCTTTCCCAGCTTTGAGGTATCAGGCAAGGGTAGCGCCCTCCTTTCCCGGTATCAGCACATAAATCCTGTTCGGTTCTCCCACGCCCTGACGCACCCGCATGATAAGTCCGGCGGTTTCCAGTTCATTCAAAGAACGCTTGACCGTCATGAGGCTGCGGGACAGGACTGCGGCAATGGCTGTGATAGGGAAGCAGACAAAAAGAATCCCGTTCTCGTCCGCCTGCCCTCTGAAAAGCATAGCGTCCAACATCCGGCAGTACATGACCTTTGCGGTGCTGCTGACTGGAAATCCTGTCAACGCTCTGGGAAATGGCATACAGGGCGGCAATGGTGTGTCTATCGTCATAAATTCAAAATTCATTCGGTGTGTTCCTCCTTTTTCTTTGCTCGTTTGGATAAATAACGGGGGCAGTCAATCACAACCGCCCGGAAGCTCTGCTTGCACCCATGCTGGCATTTCCGGCATAATTCGTTGTAAGTGACACGCCCCCGGTCATTGAGGTAAAAGGAAAGCTCATGCTTCCGCTTTTTGCTCATTCTCGGCATGTTACGTTTCCTCCCGTTTTCGTGTATGGTTTCGGGGCGATTTTCGGCAAAATTACAGCCATAGAGCCGCTTAAAATCTCCCGAAGTATCAGCGATAGGGTAGACTATCCCCCTATCAGATTGTCGTGTTTCGGTATCATTTCGGTGTCAGTTCGCCAGTTCTCCCCGGTGTCGTTCCTCCCCTGAATCTCACAGCGGCGTATCGCTCCCTTTGGTACGCTCGTTTCGGTCAGGGTTCCTCCATATCCCTGCCAAAAGTCATGGCGCTACATCGCCGGGGAAGCATATCCCACACAGGCTGGTCATTCGATTGGAATAATCCATCGATGAACTACCTGTATCATAGAACATTTTTGTGCCCTGTGCCGTATGTCCACAAAGTAGGAATTAGGGGTAAAAATCAGAAATTTCCACGATTGCGGAAAGTGTGATATAATCCAGATAAGCGGCAGCAATGAAACCATTGGAAAGGAGCGTGCGCCCATGAAAGGAGCAACAAGCATACAGGAACGCCTTTGGGAACTCCGCAAGGACAAAGGCTTAAATCTGGAAGAACTATCAAAGCTGACAGGCATTTCCAAATCAGCTCTTGGAAGTTATGAAAAAGAGGATTTTAAGGAAATCAATCATGGCAACCTTATCATGCTGGCAGACTTCTATGGGGTCTCTGTTGATTATCTACTGTGCCGGACAGAGAACAGGGAGCAGATCAACACACCATTGACGGAGCTGCATTTGAATGATGAGATGGTGGCACTGCTGAAAAGCGGTCGGATTAACAACCGTCTGCTCTGTGAGCTTGCTACACATAAAGATTTTATCAAGTTTCTTGCAGACATTGAGATTTATGTGGACGGGATTGCTACCATGCAGATTCAAAACCTCAATGCACTTGTCGATACCGTCCGGCATGAAATCATTGAACGGTATCGCCCAGGCGAAGATGACCCGCATTTGAAAGTGCTGCAAGCCGCCCATATCAGTGATGATGAGTATTTCAGTCACATGGTTCTGGATGACCTCAACCTGATTATCCGGGATATTCGGGAAGCCCACAAAAAGGACAGTGAGAGTGCGCCCCAGACCACCGTTGCCGATGAATTGAAAGAAAATCTCGAAGCAGTCGAAAATTTCAAGGGCAGCCGGGATGAAAAGCTGGTTGTCCTTTACTGCAAGCAGCTCGGTATCAACTATAAAAATCTGTCAGACGAAGAATTTCGCTGGCTGATTCGGATTCTCAAAAAATCAAAGAAAATGGGAACGCCTATCAGCCAGAGGAAAAAACGGTAAAAAAAACCGCTGTTGCATGGTTGGGGTGCCTTCCATGTAGCAGCGGTTCTTGCTGTGGTTATTATTTCATTCGTTTTCTTAATATCCGGCGATAATTTGTTTCTCCCTTTGGTGCGTCCTGTATAATTTCCAACACACCATCTTCAAGCATTTTATCAATGCGATTAGAAATCCATACATCACTAATTCCAAGTTGATATTTTCCTAAAACATTACCTATAACAATAGCCATTTTGAATTGCTCTGGCTGTTCTGCAATTTCACGAAGAATGAAACTATCATATATATCTTCTGAAACACTTTGCAATTTACCATTTAGCATTGCACGCAAAGGTGCATTTTCATTTTGAAGTTGATTCCATTTCATAGCACAAGCTGAAAGAAATACAGGCTTAGCTTTTTCTTGTAGAGTTATATATTTTCCCCATTCGCCAGGAGAAACCTCACCCCATGCTATTTTGGATGTCATAGTATTTTCTTTTCCATATTCCCAGGCAGGTAACTTAACCAAATAAATTGTTGTCTGACAGTTTAATGGTCGAAGTTGTTTCATAAGCCAGTACATACCGCAAAGTTCATCCGGATTATAGCTATACCAAATACGAACTTCTTCCCCAGCTACATATCGTTCAATAACCGAAGACAATGTAGTTTTAATTTTCTGTATTTTTTCTTCAACCTGATAGTCTAAATCCTCTACAAACCAGACAGACAGCATTTTCTTGAGAACATTTTTCCGCTGTTCGCCAATTCCATTATCAGAAATATCTCCCACACTAAGAGCCATATCAAAACAATAAACATCACTGCTCTTGCCTCCCAATGGAATAGCATTCTCCCAAGCAATATGTTCTTGTTCCTGTGCTTGAATTTGTGCTTCTTTCATTTCATCTGAAGATGGAACACTCCCATCTTCGTGCCTCATAAAGACCGAAACTGCACTTCCTCTATACTTTCCCTTACCGTAAGTTTGGGCAATTTTCAAACTTCCACAGGCACTTTCACCAAATACAATTTCAATCATCTTATATACCTCCGATTTAATTACTCCCGTATGAATAAATTATATCATGCAAAACAATTTCTTCTGCCCGGTTGTGAATGTTATTACAACGCTGCACCCATTCCATTTGTTGAGTTCGCTTCAATTCCTCTGTCACGCCCTCGGTGGCTTTCATCTGCTCCATGATAGTGTCTAACCGTTCCTGTGCCTGTTCGTTCAGGTCTGCAAGATATGTCCACAATTCTCCGGTCAGTATCAATGTATTCAATCTGGCTGGGTGGACTTCCCTTAAATATTCCCGGTGCATCCGTCCGTACTTTCCGATAGGGCGGTGTTCCTCCGGCAGTTTCAAGTCCGGGATGTAGTAATCTCCGACAAGGATATAATCAATTCCGTTTTCCGTTATTCTTGGTTTCAATTCTCTCATGTTCCTTACCTCCTGTGGAAGCAGGCTCGTCTGGTACTAACTCAATCACATCGGTAATCTCACAATTCAGCGTTTCGCAGATACGAGCTAATGTATCCATGCTGATGTGCTTTCCCTCTTTGCTCATGTTGGCAATCATATTTGTTGTCATACCAGCAGCAAGCCTTAAATCCTCTTTCCTCATATCACGCTCTAACAGTGTGTGCCAGAGTGGTTTATAGCTGATGTGCATATTGTTTTCCTGCCTTTCTATCCATACCACCGGGGCGGCTGCCCCGGCAGGAACTTTTCTCTTATTATAGCACCAATCTTGTGAAATCACAATTTATTCTTGTATCCTGCCGCTGATACCGTCTGGATTGTGCTTTTCCTTTCTTTTTTGTTCCCTTTAATTAGCCATGAACTGTTTCATACCCTGGCTTTTGGAAGCAGGGTTGTCCTGACCGTAACCTTCCAGAAGGTTGATAACGCCCCAGATACCAAGACCTGCGCCCAGGGCCACTACGAGAGTCTGCAAAACACCAACTGCGCTGTTGAAAAATTCCATAAAATAATCCTCCTAAAAAATGTTTTTGATTTTAGGTTAAGTTGTTGCGTCAATCTCGTACACATCGAAGGTGTCCGTGGGTTTTACCACGGCACGCTGCTTCTTCATGTACCGTTCCATGTCAAAGACATTTTTAGGGTCGGCGTCGGCCGTGTATCTGTAATTCGGGTGCCGGGTGAGGTCGTACTTGTCCGAAAGGAACGGGCGCACGCCCCGCAGCATGAAGATACACTTGCCGCCGTCCATCACTGCCAATTCGTCTTGGGTCATCAACTCCTTTCCTAATTTCTGATAACTGAGGCCGTGGGAAATCTGACTGCCCCGGTTTTCGGACTGGTTATAGAGATCAATAGTCTCTTTTCCCAGCAGCTCCGAAATTCCCTTGAGCGTGGATTTCTCTTTGCCTCCCAAAAACAAGGTGCTGTCACAGTTACCGACGATGGTATCCGCCGCGTCCTTGTAGATGGTCTTTAACTGGCTCTGCGACTGCAAAATAATAGAAGCCGATATTTCACGGCTTCGGATAGTGGCGATCAGCTTATCGAAGTTCGGTATCTGACCGATGTTGGCAAACTCGTCCAGGATCAGACGGACATGGACGGGCAGCCGCCCGCCGTAGAAGTCATCCGCCTTGTCACAGAGCAGATTGAAAAGCTGACTATACATGAGGGCGGCCACGAAATTGAAAGTGCTGTCCGTATCTGACAGGATCACAAACAGCGCCGTCTTTTGGTCGCCCAGGGTATCCAGTTCCAGTTCGTCATATTCCATCAGGTTCCGCAGCTCCTTGATATCGAAGGGAGCAAGCCGGGCACCGCAGGAAATGAGAATGGATTTTAAGGTTTTGCCCGCCGCCATCTTGAATTTGCGGTACTGCTTGACGGCGAAGTGGTCCGGCTCCCGTTCCTCCAGTTGAGAAAAAAGCAGGTCCACCGGGCTTTGATAAGTCTCGTCATCTTCTCTGGCTTCACTGGCATTGATCAGGTCCAGAAGGGTGATGAAGTTCTTTTCTTCCTCCGTGGCCTCGTACCAGATGTAGCCGATCAGTGCGGAATAATAGAGGCGTTCCGCTTTGACCCAGAAATCTTCCGAAGATTTTTCGCCTTCGCCCTTCGTGTTCATAATCAGGGCGTTCACCAGCTTTAAGATATCCTTCTCTGACCGAATGTAGGCCAGTGGGTTGTATCTCATGGATTTTCGGAAGTTTATCAGGTTGAGGCATTTGATACGGTATTTCTTCCGTTCCAGGAAAGTGCCGATCTCCGGCAGCAAGGTTCCTTTCGGATCGGTGCAGACATAGGACGAATGGGCTTGCAGCAGCGACGGCTTACAGAAGAACCGCGTCTTGCCGCTGCCGGAACCGCCGATTACCAGAATATTTTTGTTTCTGGCATATTTCGGCTGCTTTGGGCGGCTCGCCATCGTGATCCGCTCCGTCTGCGTCATGGGGATGTTCTGGAAAAAGTCCTTGTCCATGTAGGGAGCGATATCTGCCGCCGTACCCCAGCGAGCAGAACCATACTCGATTCCGTGGCGGTATTTCTTTGCGTTCTTGCCTTTCAGGTAGACCGCCATACGAAGGACAACCGCACCGGCTATGCCGATCAGAAGGTCCGTTGGCTGGAAACTGAGCCACGGGGAGGAAAGCGCTGCCGTGAAGCCGTCCCCGATAGAAAGCAGCTTGCCGGAGAGGTCAGAACCGGGCGCAAGCCGGAAAGCCTGTGCCAGCTTATCGAAGGGATACACGAACAGAAGATACGGAAGGTTCAGCAAAAACATTTTTTTTCATATTCATCTCTGCACGCTCCGATCTTTGACCTTTACTTTCTCCCGGTCAATGGTGCGGTGTTCCACTTTCTCCGCCGCCTGTTCCTTCGCCTGGGTCAGTCGATCCCGGATGGAGGGCTTTTTCTCACGGCTCATTTTGCGGCTGGCAAACTCCTGAAATGCCGCTGTGATGGCATCCGCGTCCCGGCTTTTGAAAAAGACCAGGTAACGGGGCTGCTCTGCGGCGGTGTCTTTCTTCAAGGCAAAATCCACATGGTATTTCTTCGCCACACGGGAGAAAGCCTTGATATTCTTGTCACTGATCTCGATATTGGCAAGACCGGCGTTCTGGCTGGCAAGCTGTTTAAGGCTCTGCCTGCCGCGGTAGATTTTGGGCTTCTGGCTTTTCTGGATTTCCTCCAGGAACTTTTTGACGGCTTTTTCAAAGACTTGCTCGCTTAGCTTGGCTCCGTCAACAATGAGCGTTACGGCGCCCCGCGTTACTTCCTCCTGCATTTAGCCTCGCCCCCTTTGCCCGTCCCCGTACATATCGTGCTGCACCAAGGAAGAATAGTAGCTGTTGATGGTGGTCGGGGCGTTATACAGCGCCGCCAGAAGGTATTTCTTGATATTGCGGACATAGGTGGTGTTGTCCTTCATGCAGTCCATAACATACTGAACATGGGAACTGTCCAGCTTCATAAACCGGGACTTTACCACCTCCGCTGGATAATCATCTCCGGCAATGCGGATGACTTTGCGGGCAGAACACACGGTATCCACGATCAGGTCAACGATCTCGTCAAGCTGCTCACGGTCGATATGGCTGTCCTGCACCAGATAGCTGTACTCGATGTTATCCAAAATCACTTCATGATAACATTCTCTGGCTCCCATCCGATCCGTTCCCATCCTCACCCTGCGGGGGTAGGGGGATTTGATTGGATAGGATTTGATATCTCCGTACTTGATAAATCAGTTCTTGATGGATAGTTACTTGATTCTTCTTTATTTAATTGGGCGGGTTCTTCCTGAACAGGTGTGACCAATGTTGGGTTTGCCTGTACGGGATTTTCCCGTATAGGTTTTTCCTGTGCAGGTGTTGGCTCTTTAGGCTGCTCCAGAATGGTGTACTCGATAGAGCCAAGCTGACCGTTTGCACCTCTCACGCGCTCACGGATCAGATAGCCGTGTTCCTCCAACTCCCGGATGCCGCCGCTGATGCTGTCGATGCCATCCTTGCAGATACGGGCAAGCCCCTTCATGGTGTAGTCCCAGTTCTCCGGCAGAGACAACATGAGGGACAGCAGCCCCTTTGCTTTCAGCGACAGGGACATATCCCGCAGATGATGGTTTGACATGACCGTGTAATCGCGGGTCTTTTCGATACGGAAAACTGCCATCTCCGATGCCTCCTTTCTGTGAAGATAAAAAGTGTTGATTTTGGGTGGTTTCTCCGCCCGTATGCCTCCGCAGACTACCACATAGGAAAACACTCATGCTCGCTTTGGAACGCAAACCACAGCGGATAAAACAGCGGTTTTTCCACCCTAATCTCAACATCTTTGATGGGGTTCACTTGGGTATAGAAAAAGGCGACTGTTTTTCAACAATCGCCTTGAATTTGAGGACTGAATATGAAGTTACAAGCAAGAAATTTTGTTGTCCGAAAGCCAGAAACCATTGATATTACTATGTTTTTCAAAAAGTTCTGTATCGCCACTCGCACCATCGCTTCGCGGCTGCAACCGTGAACTACGAAGAGCAAGCGTGAATATAGGCGTATCAAAGAGCTTTTTTAGACGTTTCCGCCCTTTCAATCCCCTACATTCACTCTTGTTCACTCCATAACTGCAGTAAAATTGCAGTTAAAAAGCCATACTATATTTTACTGAAATTTTGGAAAATCGAGAAATATAAACCGGTTATTTTCGACCGGTTTATATTTTTGTCCTTTTCAGACCGCTAATTCAGTACTATAAGTTAAGCTGTTTTCATTTAAACATGTATTTATCAGCTTAATAGCACTATATTTGTACCAATATGTAACACTATTAGTTATAGCATAAAAGCGCCCCTCCTGATGTGTAACCTACATCAAGAGGGGTATATTATATTACGAACGACAAAAATGTTACGTATCAGCGCATTTTAGATGTTTATTAACTACATTTGTGCTGATACGTAACATTTTATTAGCATTTACAACATCTTGAGTTTCTATTTTTGATATATCAAATGACATTCTTTACACCTCTTCTTTCTTTATTTTCCTTTCTCTCATCATTCCTTTACCTCCTCAACCGCAAATAATGCAGATTTCAGGTTAACCCAAATCTTACAAGTGCCCTTGTATTTTATAGGGCAAAAGTTTTCGCATGAACAAATACACACGGATTGCTTTTCAAAAAAAAACGTCTGATTTGTCCTTAAATGCAAAAAAGCACCCTCCACTTTCATTTAAAAACAGAGGGTGCTTTACATGGTAAAAAACAATTCACTTGGCCGCAAAGGCCGCAAGTATCAGCTATATTTTGTTATTGGCAGCTTTATATCTTCGCAATTAAGGGTAATAACATATTCGCTATCCATATTATTTATGCAAGCATAGTAATGATAAACCGGTTCAATATCTGCTGACTGATTCTGTATTACGGAGATGAAGTTGGAACCACGATTGTCAGTTATATTGATTTGACCTCCATCAGTATCAAACACCGCGATATAATAATCCGAAGAGTTTTTATATCTGTATATATGAATAGATATTCCGTTGCAAAAATACTGAAACATATCTTTTGTTGCCAATGCACTGCTAATTTTCCAGCCTTTTTGCGTTTTAGGGACAATTTTATAAGTATTCACATTGTTTTTGCTTGCAATCACAAAGCTTGTTTCTGTTCCGCTGACTATATCGTCTATATCCCAAGAGTTTGTATAGTGAAATGCTTTCTCAGGAGTAGAAAAGGTAATAAATGCGTTTTCAAACGGAATCAGGTACAACAAGCTGACAGTTATTGAAACAGCTATAAATGCTGCAATACAACATTTACGCTTATCTATTGTTTTAGCATATTTAATAAGGACAAAGAGAACAATTGCAATTATGAACCCAATGCCTAATCTGAACATTCCATACAACAATTTTTTCTCCTTCCATACTGTGCCGGCACCGGTTGTGGAAACGTTTCCGGAACTTGGGCTGGCTCACCTGAGGTTAGAAAATAGGCAAAGGCTAAAAGCGCATATCCACTAAAACCTACATCGTATATATTGTTTCCGTGGTTTTATCATCCAACTTAATTTCTGTAGTTCCAGTATATACAGCAGTTAAATTTGTGAAATTAACCTTTTGCCCCAAAAGGCGTTGCGTGCTGGTATAAGTTATTTAAGAACAGTTTAACAGAATTTCATATCAAACCGGTTTTTTCTTTAACTGAATTAAACATTGCCATTATGGTAATTCCATTCAATACTCTATTCGTTGTGATAACCACCTCTCCACCGCAAAATACACCGCTTTTTGCGAACCTTTGTACGGTGTTATCTTAATATTACTGTCAATAATACAGTATAATCTTTAAAACCATGCTTTAAAATTGTCTATCATATATGTCTCGAAACGTTTCCAATTTACATTGTATGAATTTAAATCTTCATTATCTACTCGCTTGATATTACCTACATTCCCCAAAAATGTCAGTTGATTTTTAGGTATTGCTCTTGATGATGTGTTAAGTAGTGTTAATAAATATTGCTTTTTCATACCAGGATTATTTTTATATGCTATTGGCTTATAAAATTGGGGTATAAAGTCAATATTGCTTAACGAAGTTATGTCCGATAAAACATTATCAACTTTTTTGTAAAAATACACAACAGGTACTACGTGACCTGGATACCACGTGTTTTCGGCTACTTTCACAAAATAAACATACTTCTGATAAAAATCATTTTCTTTGGCATATTCGCTATTGAATTGATAGGCAAAAACATCCCCTATTTTCCAGTCACACTTATAAAGACGGTGCTGTGAAATTTTCTTTTCAGGAGGTTGAGGGGAATTTAGCTTTTGTTGCAATTCCCTCAATACCTTTTCTCTTGTGACCGCAAGTTCAGGATTTTCTTCTTGCCAAACCGCTAAATCTCCACCTTTGTCAAGCCATGCAAGAGCCTGTTCTTTTACCTCTGGTAATAACCGTCCTAAATTCCATTGAGTGTCTGCCAAAGCAAACCAGAAAACTGGTGCGCAAAAGACATCATCTAACTCGCAAGTGTACTCTTCAATCAACTCATTTGTGATTTGCTGGACAGTTTTCCCTTTTCGCAAATCAGCAAATCGGTCTTTAATATCAAGTGCTGTATCATTTTCATATAATCTTGCTCCCCAAGCTCCCATTTTCTCATCTCCTTAATATTCAGTCAAATAAAGAATTTCATTAGATACTTGATTCCACGCATAACCTAACATACCAACAGCGGCTTCTTTATAAACACCTAACTTGGGATTAAAAGGACTTATTCCATTGATTTGATTATTCATTTTGTTCGCCGTATTTATCGTATGATAGTATGCCATAGCAGCTTGTTCTACTGCTCTAGCCTGAACATAATTGAGATTAGGCAGAATAACTTCTAGTTTCAAGCCTGCACGCGCCGGATTGCCCGCATAATGGTGTGGCTGCCCACTCTGCTTCATTTGTTAACATTAGAAATTGTTTTTCTGTGTCAAACTAAATTCTATTCACCTTTGTCATGAAGATATTTTGAACATAAATCGTGTAAATTACGATTTATATTTATTGAATTTTTATTTTTCTTATCAATAATGTCTAAATTCAATTCAGTATTTCTATATCCATCAAAAACTTCAAGTAATTTAAAAATTGTATCATATGTTATATCAAAAAGTAAGTCTTTTAAATCAGGATTTTCGATTAATGCTGTATAAACAACTTCTTCCTGAATCATTTTAATTTCTTTAAATAATTTTTCATGAACGTTATTCATAATCATTCTCCTTACTGATACTTACCATTATTTAAATATTGATACAATTGCTTTACATCTTTTTCAGTTGGAGAAGTAACGCCACCATTAGATGTTTTACTACCAACACTTCCGTAAATATTACCATTAGGTGCTTCATTTCTAATGAGTTGATGGACATGTGGAGATAATCCTGCATGTTCTTCCGAACCAAATCTTTTGAATTCTCCTCCTGTATTACCATCATGATTATTAAATCCAGATGAATTTGTTGATAAACTTAATTCAGCATCTGTACTAACACTATTTTTAACATATCCATCTAATGTTCGTTCACCAGGTTTTGGTTTATATCCTCTATCATCAAAACTATTTAATGCTTTTTTAGATGTATTATTATCAGTTAAACTATCTCCAACAGCATCTTTAATAGCTCTGTTATCCGTAGCGCCATCAATAAGCTGATTTCTTGCAGTAGAGTTGGTCTTTGCAGCACCGACTAAATCTCCGCCGAAGCTTGTTACAGCACTGAACAGAACATCTTTGCCTGTTAATCCACCGTTTTCGGTAGCCGTCTGTGTAAGATCAAGCGCCATATCAACGCCGTCTTCAACCAACTTTTACCGACTTTACCAAGTACATTTGAGCCGACATCCTTGAGAACTTCAGTAGTTCCGCTGCCGATTGCACCCCACATAAATGCACCGGATGCATCCTTTGCAATTTCAGCAGGAGATTTGCCCTGTATTACTCCCGAAACTACAGTTGTTCCTGTGCTTATACCTGCACTGGCTGCCGCTCCTATCAGTACGGGAGCTGCCGCACCGCCTGTTGCAACGACAACAGCCGCAACGGCTAATGTTCCTGCAACACCGATTGCTACCTTCTTCCAGTCTACATTCTGGATAAATTCCTTTGCATCCTTAACAATACGGTCTTTGGTTGTACAGACAAACTTCTTAGCCTCTTCGATGGCTTTCTGCATTTTCGGAGGTACATAGTCATTGTAGAACTTCTGAACCTTGCCGCCTACATAGTTAGTAACTTTATTGTAGGTTTGTTAAGATTTTTTAGAGTATTTTGCAAAGCAGAGTGGTTGCCCACTCTGCCCTATTTTGTACAATAAAATCGTTTCCTTGTGTTCCTACTTTTTATTTAAAGTTTTTCTATAATTAATCCGATAGAACCATCTTCTAAAGAATTTAAATCATCAAAATGAATATGAGTTCCAGAAGGAACACTATCTTGTGCTAATGTTAATAAATGTCTTGCTAAAGAAATCAAACCAGCCTTATTCGCTGAAATTAATATCTCCTTATCAAATGATGTATTAATTTCGAAACCATATTCCCAATTAAATTCTATTCCTTTTTCAGAATTGTATGGTATTATTTCAATTTCTGTTTTCAAAATATTAATCCTCCAAATAAATATGCATATTATCAATAACTTGCATTTTTCCCGGTTTTGCTGGATTTGGTGCCATGGTTTCAAAATTCATATGTGGTCCACCACCATGTTTTCGCAAAATATCATTATCTCCCATTCTAACAACCTTTGTACCATCAGCCGAAATAAAACGACCATTTCCTGCATCCTTATATCCTTTTCCGAGAAAGTCTTCTGCTGCATCTAAAGCATCGTTTGTTTTGAGTTTACTACCATTTTTTAATCCAACATTTGTTGCCTCAGAGGTACTATCTTTAACAGCATTCTTAACAGCTTTATTATCCGTAGCACTATCAGCGATAGCATTTTTAACTGCTTTATTATCAGTTAAACTATCTTCAACAGCATCTTTAATAGCTCTGTTATCTGTAGCGCCATCAATAAGCTGATTTCTTGCAGTAGAGTTGGTCTTTGCAGCACCGACTAAATCTCCGCCGAAGCTTGTTACAGCACTGAACAGAACATCTTTGCCTGTTAATCCACCGTTTTCGGTAGCCGTCTGTGTAAGATCAAGCGCCATATCAACGCCGTCTTCAACCAGCTTTTTACCGACTTTACCAAGTACATTTGAGCCGACATCCTTGAGAACTTCAGTAGTTCCGCCGCCTACTGCACCGCCACCAATCAATGCGCCAATACCAATTCCAATTAGAACAGCTGTAGATATTACAAACTCTCCTTGGGGTCAAAATTGTTAACGGGATTGTTGAAACAATAAGCATACACATTGTATCCAAGGATTTCAGAACCTTCGTCAAATTCACCATAATCAACATTAGGTTCAGGGCTAATCCACCGTCCGACTTCGGTAGAATAATAGCGTGATTTGAGGTGGTAATACCCCGTCTCGCTGTCGTAATAGTAGCTTCTGTACCGCAGAGGGTTCGTTTGATCCAAGGCGGTGTATTATAAAATAAATATACACACTTCAACTGTTTCGCACGGCTTTCAACACCCAGAACCGTTCTCTGTATTATTATCTGCCAACAATTTAACGTCTTGCTCGTAATCGGTGTCAACGGAAATGGTTTCAACCATTTCCAAATCGATTACGGTAACACCGCTGTATTTACCGTATTCATTTACGGTTTCAAGCTCAATTTGGGTGTCGGAAAAGCTTTTCAAAAACCGGTTACGCTGTTCTCTTCATCCTCCAACGAAACCAAAAGTTTGCTGTTTTCGGCAAATTTCAGCAATGAGAAGAGAATATTTTCTTCATCAGGCTCAAATTGCGGGTGACTTTGATGTTTTAATTTATACAGCGTTCCGATTTTATTTTCATACTCTCCGTCATAATCGACACGATAAACATTGCTTGCATATTCATATACAAATCCGTCGTATTCGCCTCGTGTGTTAATGTGGGCTATCAGCACCTCGTCATCATTACAGGCGGTAATATATCCCGTCAGATGATGGCATGTGTCCTCTTTATCGAGGTATACGTTTGCAACCTTTCGCTTGTCTCGACAAAATTTTATGCTGTTTATAATATCCATATTATTTTACCTCCTTCTTTTCCAAGACGGTTTCATCTTTTTCTTTTCACTTTGACGCCCCGGTCTTGGTCTTGTATGTTTGTCATTAGTTTTTCTCTTTGAACCATTTTTAATAGTCCTGTGTCCGGCAGTCTGCGAACCATTTTTAGTAGTTTTTTGCCAGATGTTTTATCGTAAACTGTTTTTATTGCTAATACAATAGTTACAACAGCCATTCCAACAAGTACTACTTGACCAATAATATTCCATGCATTTGCCCCGGCAAACGCCCATACATATAAACCATAACCTCCTGCTATAGCTACTGCGCTATTTCCATCATAATCGACCATATTTACAGGATTATTAAGGCAATATGCAAATAAATTATTCTCAAGAACATTATTTTGGTCTTCATCAAGTACATCAACACTATCAGCATTTATAAACCTGCACAATTCAGGGTTGTAGTACCTTGATTTGAGGTGGTAATAACCCGTCTCGGATGGGTTCTGTTATGTACCCGGAGGGATGTCCCCCATCCGTGGCTGTGTCTTTTCGGACGGTTACCTGCTGAAACAAAATGCCGTCTACCGGCAAGCACCGCCGCTCGAAAACCACGGCACTTTTTAAAGCACTTGAAAGCGTTTGATAAATTAGAATCCGTTTAGCTTAGATATTAGACATATTAAAATACTTATATCTTAATATGTTTATTTTACTATATATGAGCCTAACTCCTTTCTGCAAACAAAAACGTCCACTATGTTGCTTTATATTTTATATATTATTTAAGTATTCCGAGCTGTTATTAATATCGCCTGTCACATTAAAGCATAATTTTTCATTTTCCATATAAGTTGAAATCGTGTATTCGTGCTCCAATCCGGTATAAGTCAAGCTATAATTACTGATGTCTTTAATATAAACTGTAGTTGTGCTTGATATGTTGCCGTTGGCAAAATTAAATTTGTGATTTTCAGAATCCGACACACTATCAGGAGCAACACTGCCGAAAATAGTCAAATAATAATCGTTAGTATCTTTTAGGTGGTAAAAGCTTACACTAACCCCTGAACCTGAATAATAGTAAATACGTTGGTTCTTTTTAGGAAATCCGACTATATATTTTCCGTCCTTTTTCAAAATCACTGCAGACCTAAACCTATTGGGAGAGGATTTCTGCCTGAATGAAACAAATGCCGAATCCTGACCGTATTCTATAAAATAGATATTTCCAGAATACATATAATCAAATACCTCTTCAACATTATCGTATTTATGTATTTGTTCAATCGGAAAAACAACAGAAAGCTGATATAAAACCGCAACCATAACAAGTACAATAGCAACAATGCGTTTTCCATTTTTAGTACGTTTTGTAAAAAGCAATGCAAGCAAAACAGCAATACACGCTATAACAAGTCTTATTATATAAAACATAATGACACCACTTTTTTAATTATTCGGTTGTGGCTGCAATTGAGGATAACCGCTATATTCAGGCACATTTGTTATCCCAACCAATGTGCTTACAGCTACAATTGGCCAAATCATACTTATATTATAGTAAATATAATCAGTATTTTCAATTTGGTTATCTGCGCTCCAAGATATCCCTGTAGTTGCCTTTTGCCCCAAAAGGCGTTGCTTGCGGGCATATGTTATTTGCGATATTGAATCAATATAGATTCCACAAGTATTGCAAGTCGATAGTACACCACTAATTCATCTTTTTCCATTCCTGTTGATTGATTTATCAATTCTGAAAAAGCAGCTTTTTCGGTTTTAGAAATAATTTCACTCGATGGGAGTTCAATGAATTTTGCTCGATGTATCAATTGAGAGCAATACCCCCCTACAACAGAATCAATAGCAATAAGTTCTGGAGAATTTCTACGAATCGCCATAGGAATCCTTGAGTTTATAAACGCTTTCAAAATGTACTCGTGTTGTTTGTTTTTCATTAGATTCACCTATACCAAAACGTTAAAATTTTACCAGTCGATGTAAACATTCCGCCCTGTCCGGTCAAATAAGTAAAATTCCAAGATGCATTTCCATATTTGTAGTTGTAGGTATACTTCAATACCGAAGAATTTCGATTGTCAAAGCTTACTGCATCTCGTGTATATTCGAGCACATTATTTCCCTTTGTCAATCCTTCGCTTACTACGTGCTTATTGTAGTGGTATTTCATTGTTTGATACCCTGATTTAAAGGTGCTACTATTCCACGCTTTCGCTGCTTGTGAGACTTTTACCGCACTACCGGCAGCGCCTGTTATTGCGCCAGTAACGGCACCTGACAATGCCCTGTCGCCCATTCCATTCAAGGCTACCGTGCCGGTTATTTGAGTTGCGTTACCCCAAGCGTCGTAGTAATAGTTTGCAACTATATCTCCGTTTTTATCGGCTATTGCGACTATATCGTTTTGTACATTCTTTATGTAGTAATATTCTTCGCCGTTATAAATGAAACCGAAAGCGTCGCCGTTGTGATACCGCAAAGGCAAAACCTGTCAGGAGTACTGCCGAAATCTTTAGAAACTCGGAATTATCCCAGCGGTTGCCTTTTGCCCCAAAAAGGTGTTATTTGCCGGCGCTGTGCATAATGTTAGTCAAAACATAGTTTCTTTAACCTCTTGAACACCTCTTTAGGTATGACTAAAGATTTATTCATACAAATCAGCAAGGCATTTTCATCTAAAGCAATGGATATAAACACATCGGTAATTCCAGTAATTACCAATTCTTCAAAAGGTTGCTGTAAACATACGTTACCTGCAGGTTCAAGTAAATTGAGCATAAATATATTTTCTGGATTTTCTTTAATTGCTTTATCCAAAAAACTTCAAATAAATGGCATGGCACAACCACAGACATCTCTATATTACCACTTGAATGGTGACGTATAAAGTATTTCAATCCTTGAACCTTTACAAATTCTAATAACGAACTTCCTTCTTTTACAGAATCAATCGTCACTTCAGTCCCTTTGAAGTCAAATATAGTTGAGATTTTTGCTATATTATTGAAGTTAAATCTAATACCTGTAATACATATTTCCGCTGGATTAAATAAAAGGTTTTTTGTAAATTTAATCACGCATAACACCTCTCCACAAGCCTGCGCCAAACACGCCGATTGGTAGATGATAATTTGCAGTCTTTGTCAGCTTGATATTCATATGGAACAGGCTCTTGCTACCGACATCAAACCGAATATTTTTATACTTGTTTCCAATTTTCAACAATGTCCCGCCTGCCATAATTCCACCACTCAAACGACTTGCTGCCGGAAGTGATGGGATTGCCGATTTCGTCATAGGTTACAGCCTGACCGTTAAATCATGTGTTACGTATCAGCACAAATATAGTTAAGATATATCTAAGATGTCCCGACACGTAACAAAAATCGCAGGATGCTATACCGAAACTGTCATTTCATGTTTTTATGCTTGATTGTTTCCGCATTATATACCGCCCAATAACGCTTTGTTCTGTTTGACTGTGCTAAAAACTTCGCTATTTGTTGTTAGAACAAGCAAGATACATATCAATCACGTAATGCTCAAATTTTTCGTTGTATTTGCTTGCTTCCCACCCAACCGGGATATAATTCAGCCAATAATCATGGCCACGGAAAGGAATTAAATCGTTTCCGGGAAGATTTCCGAGAAACATAAGATTATTTTTCGGAATAGCCTTGTCAGATTCCGAAATCAGTAAAATTCCATTAGGCGATTCTTCAGGGGATAAATCCAAGTCATATGAGGTTGGAAGTATACCAAAGCTTGACAATTTATCTAAAGACGGAACATTGTCGCCAACCCATTTATAAACCTGAACAACAGGAACAATGTGTCCGGGCCACCAAGAATACTCTGATACTTTCCTGAAAACGGTATATTTCTCATAGAAGCCTTTTTCTTTGCTGTAATTGCCGGAAAAACGGTATGCATAAACATCTCCAAGATGCCATTTGCACCGGTAAAGTCTATATTTACACACCTTTTTTTCAGGGGGTTGAGGGGACTCAAGTTTTTCTTTCAGCGTATCAAGAGTTTTTATCCACGAAGTCAGCTGCCTTTCATCGGACTCTTTCCATCGCTGCAATTCTTTGTCTTGTGAAAGAAAATACAACGCTTTTTCTTTTACCTTTGGAAGCAGTCTTCCGTAATTCCATTGCGTGTCTGCTAAGGCAAACCAAAACAACGGTTCTTCCTCAACATCTCCCATAATATCACGGTTGCTGTTAATCAGTTCTTGTGTTGCCTCATCATTTGTTTTTCCGCGCTTTAGTTTGTCTATATAATCGCCGCGAATATCGCAAGCAGAATCATTTGAATACAGGCCAGTGCCCCAAGTACCCATTTTATCACCGTCCCATCAAATTTAATAACTCATCTTCTGCAACACCTTCAAAGATGCTAATAACATTATCAATTCTACCTGTAAAACCAGCAACATTTCCCACTGCAAATTCTCTTCTAGCATTGAGTAAATTATCAAGTGTATATGCAGAAATTAGAATCTGCTCCATTGCATGAGCTTCAGTTATAGAAATATTCGGTCTTTACGCCGTTTACGTTTTTGCTTACTCTGTCGCCGTCGGTATTGTAAGCGTAAACATATGTGTTGTCACCGTCGGTTATACGCTCAAGCTGCCTGCCGCACCACTCAAACGTCTTACTGCCGAAAGTGATGGGATTGCCGATTTCGTCATAGGTCACAGCCTGACCGTTAAATTATGTGTTACGTACATTTCCAAACACTTATGTTTTTAGTTTGACTGTTTTCTCACTATTTTACCGTCAAACAGTTCTTCAAACTGCTCGATTGTGCCATTTGTTAAAAGGTCTTTTTCGCATATAATTTGCGAAAAATTTCCAGAGTCACGAAAAATCAACACGTAATACTCGCCGAAGTCGCGCACTCCCTTTATTCCCTCCATGGCAATGTTACTAGGGCAGTAACATAATAAGATTTCATAACAGTTTTAGTTATTCCTGTTCCATTATTTTTTTGCTATAGAGACACATTCATCTACGCTTTTAGTAAAAGTCATTCCGAATGCTTTCGAGAAAACCTCGTAGATTACCATACCGTTTTGTTCTATGCTATGTTGAAATTTTAATAAAATTTCCCAACTCTCAATATCATATTCATCCGGCGGAGCATGGTCCAACAAGTCTATTGGGTCCCACTTGTCAATTACTTTTTTTATAATCTCAAAATTCATTTTATTTCCCATAGAATTGTCCTTTCATAGCGGCATCAAAAAACTTTGATGAATAGGCTGTTACCACCTCACCAGCCTTGTTAAGAACAACTATGGTCTGACATTCTCACTATTTTACCGTCAAACAATTCTTCAAATGCTCGATTGTGCCATTTATTAAAAGGTCTTTTTGGCAATTTAATTCTGTCACGGGTGCTCTCTGGTTGTGGCGTACTCATCTATTATATAACGTGCATATCTGCTTGCCTGTCGCTCTCTGCCCATTGATGTTAGTTGAAGATTATTTATCCACTGATAGTAGTGAGTCAATTCATGAGCCAATGAAATAAGAATTGAAGCAAGCGCATTGTCTTTTCCGTTCTTGCTTAGCAATTCCTCATAATCGCCTGTTGCAATTCTGATATATGGTTCATCATAGTATGAATAGGACTCAAAAAAGGTTCCAACTACATGATCGCCGTCTTTTGCTCGAATCCTTTCTGCCTCTTTAACATAAACAACAATCCTTACCGGAAAGTAATACTCTGCACGCAACCATTTTCCGAATTGTAAGCATGCACGTTTAACTTCCGGGTCAACATTTTTGTCACATCGAAACCGTAACCCAGTTCGCCCGGAGCCGTCTTTCGGCAAAATCTTTTCCCAGTTATCTAATCTCCAAATATGCATATTATTTATACTTCCTATGTCCTCTGCCGGGTGTATGTTTCTTTTGCGGTTCCGATGGACTTTACTGTTGTCGAAGTTCTGTTGCCGACAATTATCAAAAACTAAAAAAAAACGGACAATATCATAGATATTATCCGTGCTTAAATTTAAAGTTTTTTAATTTGCCGCACGTTTTTTTATCAAGCCGTGAAATTTTACCGCATGGGGCTTGCACTCCCGTTCAGTTGTATTTTAAACGTTGTTTACTGTAACGGCATGTTATCATATTAACAGAATGTATTAAAAAAGTCAATAAATGTTCGTATTATCAAAACCGATATCAAAAAGCGTTGTCAAACAGAATCATATAAATTATTGAATTTGCAAGCATTTTTTGATAAAATATCTATAAAGGAGGTCTTTTGATGATACTCAAATTAAAACCCGCGTTCAAAGATTATATTTGGGGAGGAACAAAACTTCGTGATGATTTCGGATTTAAAAGCGACTTAAAAAAAATCGCTGAGGGCTGGATGCTGTCTTGTCATAAAGACGGCGAAAATGTTATTGACGGCGGAAAATTTGACGGTAAAACATTGTCCGAAGTCATTAAAGAAACAGGAAAAGATATACTCGGAACAAAGGCACAAAAATATGACTTTTTCCCTATTCTCATAAAACTGATTGACGCTAAAGATAATTTATCCGTACAGGTGCATCCAAATGATGATTATGCGCTTCGAGTTGAAGGCGAATACGGAAAAACCGAATGCTGGTATGTGATTGATTGTGACGAAGGCGCTGAACTGATATACGGATTCAAGAAAAAAATTTCAAATGAAGAATTCAGAAAACGCATTGAAGACAATACATTTTTAGACGTAGTAAATCATGTGAAGGTTAAAAAGGGTGAATTTTTCTTTATCGAATCCGGCACACTACATGCAATCGGAAAAGGAATTCTTCTTGCGGAAATTCAGCAAAATTCCAATACGACATATCGCGTATACGATTACAACCGTTTAGGAGCTGACGGAAAGCCAAGAGAGCTACACACCGAAAAAGCCCTCGACGTTACAAAATGCGAACCACCGAAAAATAACGGTGTAATGCCACCTGTTGTTAAGAAAGATGGCTATGACGAAAAACACCTTACTTCGTGCGAACTGTTCTCGGTCAAAGACATTACCGTAAACAAAAGCTATTCTTCCGTAGCCGACAGCAATTCGTTTGTATCCATTCTCGTCATCGATGGCAACGGCTCTTTGATTTGCGAAAACGAAACATTTCCGTTGTGCAAAGGTGACAGTTATTTTATAAGTGCCGATAGCGGAGAATTCAAAATATGCGGAAATGTAAATTTAATTGAAACAAGGGTATGACTTTTTAAATTGACATATTGACAATATATCTGTACCGTCATATAATGTTAATGCAAAATATTGCTGTCTTCGAGGCGGGGTGAAATTCCCCACCGGTGGTAAAAGTCCACAAGCTTCGGCTGATCGGGTGTAACTCCCGAACCGACGGTACAGTCCGGATGAAAGAAGATGTACTTAAGCTACACTTTCACCTCGCAGGTTATATCTGCGAGGTTTTTATTTTGTTTGGCAGCATATTTCAGCAAAAATATGAAAGGTCTGATACCATGTCAAACAACAAAAAAAACAAAGATGAAAAGAAAAAAATAATGTCGGGATTTCAAATCAGAAAAATGACTGTAACAGCCATTTTAGCGGCTGTTTCAACCGTCCTTATGTTTCTGAGCTTTAATGTTCCGTTTATGCCGAGCTTTATCAAAATGGATTTTTCAGAGCTTCCGGCGCTGATTGCTGCGTTTGCATACGGCCCGTTAAGCGGTGTTATTGTTTGTCTGATTAAAAATCTGATTAATCTTTTAAGTACACAAACCGGCGGAGTCGGTGAACTATCCAACTTTATTTTGGGATGTGCATTCGTGCTTCCTGCGGGACTGATTTATAAGCACAAGAAAACCAAAAAAAGTGCTGTTCTCGGCGCACTTCTCGGAGCCGTAATAATGGCAGCATTCAGTATGGTTTCAAACTATTATATTGTTTATCCGATTTATACCAAGTTTATGCCGATGGACGTTATAATTGCTGCATACAGTTCTATTTTGCCTCGATTAAAAATCTTTGGCAGGCTTTATTTGTATTTAATTTACCGTTCACTTTTGCTAAAGGTCTTGTAAATGTTCTGATAGCAACGCTTATTTATAAGCCGCTGTCCCCTATTTTAAAAGGCAAGAATATTTGAGTTGATTTTATTGACAAACGTTGACAAAAATAGTAGAATATAATCAAATAAATAACAATCCTTATAAAGAGTGGCGGAGGGATCGGCCCTGTGAAGCCCGGCAACCTGCACTTAGATGCAAGGTGCTAAATCCCGCAGCATTTTGTGCTGAGAGATAAGGTGAGTTCTATGGGACGCCTTATGCGGATTCAGCACGGGCGTTCTTTTTTTGATTGTTAAACATAAAGGAGTAATTTTAAAAATGGCGAAACATCTTTTCACATCAGAATCGGTTACAGAAGGACATCCTGATAAAATATGCGATAATATATCCGATGCCGTTCTTGATGCTATTCTCGCACAAGATCCTGACGGCAGAGTTGCTTGCGAAACAACTTGTATAACCGACCAAATAATGGTTATGGGTGAAATAACCACGAAGGCAAAAATCGATATTGAGAAAATTGCAAGAGATGTTGTTTGTGAGATAGGCTACGACTCACCTGAAAAAGGCTTTGACGGACATACCTGTAAGGTTCAAATCGCTATTGACAAGCAGTCCCCGGACATAGCTCTCGGCGTAGATAAATCATACGAGCTGAAAGAAGGGTATGATGACAGTTATAATCTTCACGGTGCCGGTGATCAGGGTATGATGTTTGGTTACGCCTGCGACGAAACCGAAGAGCTTATGCCGCTGTCAATTTCACTTTCACATAAGCTTGCAAAGCAACTTACAAACGTCAGAAAAGACGGTACACTCCCCTATCTCCGTCCGGACGGCAAAACACAGGTCACCGTTGAATACGATGAAAGCGGTGCGCCCAAAAGAGTTGACACTATTGTTATTTCCTCTCAGCACAGTGCTGATGTCTCTCTTGATCAAATCAGAAGTGACATAGTAAAATATGTTATCAAGCCCATTGTACCCGAAAATCTTTTAGATGACGATACAATTATTTATGTGAATCCTACGGGCAGATTTGTCACAGGCGGCCCTGCAGGTGACAGCGGTCTTACAGGAAGAAAAATTATTGTTGACACATACGGCGGTATCGGTCGTCACGGCGGCGGTTGCTTCTCAGGAAAGGACCCCACAAAAGTAGATCGTTCTGCTGCTTATGCTGCGCGATATGTCGCCAAAAATATTGTTGCGGCAGGTCTTGCAAAAAAATGTGAAATTCAAATTGCTTACGCAATCGGCGTAGCACATCCTGTTTCTGTTATGATTGATACATTCGGAACAGGCATAATTTCCGACGATACTTTAAGTGAAATTGTCACCGAAACATTTGATTTGCGTCCGGCGGCTATAATTGACAGCCTCGACTTACGCAGACCTATTTATCGCCAGCTCGCTGCATATGGTCACATGGGCAGAACCGACCTTGATCTTCCGTGGGAAAAAACCGATAAAGCCGTTGAGTTGAAGCAAGCGGCCGGAATTTAAGGAACTGTATAAAACTCTTTTTTTGGTTCATAATAACAATGAACTATTTAAAGGAGTTGAAAAACTGATGTTAGACAGAATTGCGTTAATCCTTGTTATCATCGGCGGTATCAATTGGGGTTCAATCGGACTTTTCAAGTTTGATATTGTCGGATGGATATGCGGCGGTCAAGATGCAGTTATCAGCAGAATAATATACACTCTTGTTGCGTTGGCGGCAGTATGGTGTATATCATTGCTATTCAAGCAAAATGAAATTCTATCCTCCGATAACGGCGAAAAAAGAGCATAAAACTAAAAGTCCGGCTCAGCCGGACTTTTTTTCTGTAATCTTTGTTTTATCTGCAATGACGTAAATCATATTGTTTGTGTAATACACGACTTTACCGGGTAGTGCTCCCGATGGCTTTTTAACATTTTTTACTAATGTATAATCAACCGGTACCTTAGTATTTTCCTTTGCAGAACTATTACAAGCCGCTATAATCGCAGCCTCTGAAATTGCAAGGTCTGTAAATTCACGTTTATCGGAAACAAGTATTGTATGTGAACCCGGAACACCTTTGGTGTGAAACCACATATCATAATTTTTGGCTGTTTTAAATGTAAGTTTATCGTTTTGCAAATTATTCCTACCGACAAGAACCCTGAAGCCCTCACTTGTTACATATTCAAGCGGAGGAAGCTCTCGAGGCTGTTTTTGCTTTACGATTTTATGCTTCTTTATAAAACCGCCTAAAACAAGCTCATTTCGTATACTTGCAATTTCATTCTCTGTTTCGGCACGCATAAGGCTGTCTTTTACCGAGTCAATATAAGATAATTCCTGTTCCCCGGATTCAATTAAATCGGCGAGCATTTTTTCTGCAGTATGCGCTTTTTTATACTCCTTGTAGTATTTCTGTGAGTTTTTTGCGGGAGATAAAGCCGGATTTACAGGTATTTTAACAAGACGATTGTTGTCATAATAATTTTCGACCTCATAATACGAACAGCCGGAGCTTAATTTATATTGGTTAGCACTTATAAGCTCTGCATATGTTTTCAACGTGTCTTTATCATCACACTTTTGCAATTCCGCCCTTTGATTAGCTATTTTACGGACAAGGCGCTCTGTCGTATTATTCAGAATTTTTATTATATCCCTAGCCTTCACCTTCATACGCAACGCAAGGTCTCGTTCATAATAAAAAACATCAAGAGCTTCCGAGGCCGACGCAAAAGTCTTTTTGCTAAAAAGCCTACCGTATTGCTTGATATCAATTATCGAAAAATCATATGGTTTACCGTCAACATCAAACAATACGGTAACACCGACTTTATCGCTCACCAAATATGCCTTTAATTCGGATACAGCTTTTTTGAGTATATCGCTGTCACACTCTGAAACCGCAAAATCTTCTTCAAAAGCTTCGTACGCAATTTCACGACACATAAGAGGCGAAGAACCCTCAATTGAAAACAACAAAGACTTGCTCATTTTCAAATGAGAATTTAACAGTACCGAAGTACAAATATCTTTAACTTCGTCCTTGAGAATATTGCATTTTTTCTGCTGCGGCGGCAACACATATGTTACGGAAGGCAATATTTCTCTGACGGATGATTTATTTTCGTCAACCCTTTTTACCGCATCGATTATTTTCCTGTCATTGCCTATAAGTATAATATTACTGTGTTGAGCCATTATCTCGACACAAACCGAGAGATTAACCTTATCTCCTATTTCGTTAACTGCGTCAAAATCAAAAAACAGTATTCTGTCAAGGCCCGATTGACGAATGTTTCGGAGAATTGCTCCTGTAAGTTTTTTTCTAAAAAGCATACAAAGCATTGGCGGTTTTTGCGGGTTTTCAAGCGAATGAGAGGTCAAATGCACCCTTGCCGAGCTCGGTTCTGCCGACATAAGCAGTTTATATGCACCGTTTCTTGTTCGCATATTAAAGACCAATTCAAGCCTTGACGGCTGATTGACCCGTTCAACTCTCGCTCCTATTAACTTTTCGGCTATTTCGTCTTTAATAAAATGTAATGTAATACCGTCAAGAGCCATAATGATATATCCTCAAATATTCTTAATCGGAGTTTTTTGTTCCGCAACTTTAAATTGTATATCTTTAAACTTATCCTCAAGCAATTTACACAAGCTCACTACAGCCGGAAACTCAGTCTCATAATGCCCGGCAGAAACAAGTAATATTTCTTCATCGGTTGCATCCAGAAACTCATGATATTTTCCGTCACCCGTAACAAGTGCATCAGCGCCGGCTTTTTTTGCGTCCGATGCAAAATCCGAGCCTGCACCGCCGCAAACCGCAACAGTCTTTATTTCTTTTGTACAGTCATTATATCTAAGGTGCGCCGAAAGACATTTTCTCACATATTCCGAGAACATATCCGAGGCCATCGGTTTATCAAGCTCACCTATCATAAAGCAGCTGTCATTACTTGAAACAACATTATGCAAATTAAGTTTTTGTGCCAGAACCTTATTTACACCAATAGGCGATAAATCGTAGTTAGTGTGGGCGGAAATAACAGATATACCGTTTTTAAAGCAAATTGCTGCCGGTGTTTTTTCTGTAAGTGCAGACAAAGAACCGAAAATTACCGGATGGTGGGAAACAATAAGGTCATACTTTCCGTCAATCGCTTCATTCAAAACTTCTGCAGTAATATCAAGCGTAACCAAAGCCTTTGAAATAACACAGTTACCGCAATTTACCAAAATACCGCTGTTATCCCATTCAAGTTGTAAAGAAAACGGTGCAAAACTGTCAATATAATCATATATTTCGCTTAGCCTGCTCATATTTAATTTCCTCCAAAATTTTGCCTATTTTGTTTGCGTCATAACCGGAATTTATAAGCGCCGTATACTTTTTTTCAAGCCTGTTTACAATTCTATTACAAAATTCAATTTCATCCGGATTATTGCTGTAAATCAGGTTTCCGACATAGAAGTACCACTCGCCAAAATCAGCCTCTTCTTCGGTATATTCGGCTGACAGCGCAAGATACAGTCTTTTACCTTCTCTTACAACCGTTTCCTTTCTAATTTTATAACCGTTATCGCACAAAAAAGCCCTCAAATCTTCAAAATGAGTCATTGGCTGCATAATAATCTGTTTATTATTTTTAAGCCATGGTGCGTCACCGATTATTTTAGCTATAAGCTCACCGCCCATACCCGCTATAACAACAGCGTCGGCTTCGGTTTCTTCAATATTTTCAAGTCCGTCGGAAAGCCGTAAAACCACTCTATCTTCAAAACCGTATTGTTTAACGGTTTTTGCCGCATTATTTAACGGTCCTTCGTTATATCAGAGGCCACAACAGTTTCAGCAAGATCATTTTGTAATGCGTAGACCGGTATGTATGCGTGATCGGTTCCGATGTCGGCAAGCTTTTTGCACGGAGCAATCAATTCTGCTGTTTTCAGCAACCTAGGAGTTAAGTTAATCATAATTACCGTAATTTAAAGGCTGTGTTTTGAGCACAGCCTTTTTAAGTCAGTTATTTTTTCCTTTTAAAAATTCGTTGATATTCTCAACAAGCACGTCCGGGTCAACACCGTGAACCATACAAGCCTGCTCTACTGTTTCGCCGCGCGAAGCCGGGCAACCCAAGCAATGCATACCCATTTCAAGGAAAAAAGGAGCTGTATCTCTCTCGGCATCAAGAATGTCGCCGATTGTCATATCTTTATTGATTTCTGTCATAAATAAAACCTCCGATTATGCTTTTGCGACCGCTAATTTTACTTTACCGTCGCCTATCTCAACTTCTTTGGTAAGATCCGCGTCAGAAAGAGTTCCGCCGAGGATAAGTTCATCGGCAAGAAGCTCCGACTTAATGTATTCGGTCTTTTCTTTGAGAGCACCAATAACGGCTGTGTCAAGAGACTCAATTGCCATTTTAACTCTCTGCTCTACCTCATACCCTGCTTCTTTTCTTATAAGCTGACACTGTCTTACCGTATCACGTACCAAGCCCTCTTTAATGAGTTCGTCGGTAAGCACGGTATCCAACGCCACAACGCCCTTATCATTCTGAAGCTCGGCAGATACAATACCCTCTTTAGTTTTTGTCTGGACACTGAATATATCAGCGGCAAATTTATCGTCCCAACCGGGAACGGAAACTTCATCTCCCTGTTCAACTGCAGAAACAAGCTTCGTCATATCATCCTTTGAAAGAGTTTCAAGGGTTTGCTTCATCTTGTTAACATTCTGCTTAAGAACAGCACCGGCTACCTTAAAGTTTACGGTCAGATATTTATCCTCAAGAACATTAACATCATCAATATATTTAATATTCTTAATGTTAAGCTCATCAAGTATTATCTTTTCAAATACACCTATTTTATTTGCCGTTTCGCTGTCACAACAAACATAAAGTGTTGAAAGAGGCTGGCGAACCTTGAGCTGCTGCTCATTGCGAAGTCTCATTGCGGTAGCTATTATCTCTCTTGAGACAGCCGTTTTTTCAACAATTCCGTCATCCTCAAATCCCTCTATCGGCTTCGGCCAATCGCAGAGATGCACGGAGATCGGTGCCGAAGGCATAACTTTTCTCGTAAAGTTCTGCCAAATATGCTCTGTCATAAACGGAATAACAGGTGACATAACAAGAGTTGCAGTATTAAGTGCATAATAAAGCACCCAATAAGCAGTCATCTTATCTTTTTCATCGCCGGTTTTCCAGAAGCGACGACGATTTGTCCTTATATACCAATTTGATATATCGTCAACAAATACCTCAAATTCTTTTACAAGCATATAAACTTTATAGTCATCATAAAGCGCTTTAGCTTTTTCAGGAATTCATTGGTACGAACAACAAGCCATATATCCGTAGGAGTCATCGCAGACTTGTCCGGTGTGTAATTTTCAAAATTAGGCTTATCGATTTTTGCATATGTCTCAAAAAACGTAAAAATATTCCAATATGAAAGAAGCTTTCTTCTCGCCTCATCGCCGAGATTATAACCAAAACGAACATCGTTTGACACAGGAGCACCTGCATATAAATAGCGGACTGTGTCAGCACCTATTTTTTCAGCCGCCTCATCGAATTTAATCATAAATCCGGTTTTCGAGAACTTTCTGCCGTCTTCGGCTATTACGGCACTATTAGTGAGAACTCTCTCATAAGGAGCTTTACCCTCAAGCACAACACTCATAAAGAGCTGTGAATAAAACCAAAGTCTAACCTGCTCGTGCATTTCGGTAACCCACTCTGCGGGGAAGTTCTTTTTCCATTCTTCCTTATCACGGAAATAGCCGAATGTTGAGTAAGGAACAATGCCGGCATCAAGCCAAACATCACCGATTTCAGATATACGCGAAACCTCTTTGCCGCAATGCGGACATTTAATTTTAATCTTATCCACCCAAGGTCTGTGAAGCTCGGGCAGTTCATCAACAAGTTTAGGGTCAACCGCAAGAGAACGAAGCTCTTCCTTAGAACCTACAACGGTTACATGACCGCAATCGCAAGGATAAAACGGAAGCGGCATACCGTAATAACGCTTACGGGATATGTTCCAGTCTCCCATATTATTTAACCAATCGTTCATACGTTTGCCGTTTGATGCAGGCTCCCACTTAACGGTATTGGCGGCTTCAATAAGCTTCGGTCGTAATTCATCTGTTCTGATGTACCAAGCCGGTACAAGTCTGAACACAACCTCCGATTTACATCTCCAGCATACGGGATAGCTATGCTCATGCGGTTCAACCTTATAGAGCTTATCATCAGCTTTAAGGTGCTCAAACACCTCATCTGCAACGGTATGGCTGTCTTTTCCGGTCATCCAGCCGAAGCCGTCAAGATATATACCCATATCATCAATGGGCATTACTTTTGCGAGACCGAGTTTTTCACCAAGCTCAAAGTCTTCGACGCCGCAACCAGGAGCTATATGCACTATGCCGGTACCTTCGTCTGCGGCAACGTCCTCCCAAGCAACGATTTTATGGTCAATACCGCTTTGGGCGGGAATATCCGGGAAGCATGTTTCATAATGATAGCCTACAAGCTCAGATCCCTTAAACGCACGAAGCACTTCGACTTTATCGTCGCCGAGATGACCTATTGCATTCTTAGCGAGAATCAGAGTTTTTTCATCGCTTTTAACCTTTACTTCAACATAATCAATTTCGGGATTGACTGCAAGCGCAACATTAGAAGAAAGCGTCCATGGAGTTGTTGTCCAAACAAGCATTTTGGACGGTATTTCTTTAATCGGGAGCTTAAAATATACCGAATTGTGTGTCATCATTTTGTATGAGCCTGTCATTTCGTGCTCGGATAGCGATGTTCCGCATCTGGGACACCAAGGCATAGGCTTATACTCACGCTGAATCCATCCGTGCTCATCACATTTTTTAAGGAAATACCAAATACCGCCTATATTTTCATCGGTGTTAGTATAGTAGGAATGGTCCCAATCCATCCATTGGCCGAGTCGTTTGGACTGTTCGGTAATAATCCCCGAAAAATGCTTGACACGGTCTTTACAAGCTTTTGTAAACTTGTCCATACCGTAGTTTTCAATATCCTTTTTAGTCTTAAAACCAAGGGCTTTTTCAACCTCAACTTCAACCCATAGTCCCTGTGAGTCAAATCCGTTTTGGTAACGGCAATCACATCCTTGCATTGCATGATAGCGAATAAAAATATCTTTTATACTTCTGCCCCAAGCGTGGTGAATACCCATAGGGTTATTAGCTGTTATAGGACCGTCAAGGAATCGGAACATTTTGTGACCACGATTTTTTTCGCGGAGCTTTTCAAAGCACTTTTCCTTTTCCCAAAAATCCATGACTTCATGTTCCATATCTACGAACATATTTTTTTCATCTGCCACTTTATTTTTTCCCCTTTCAGAGCACAATTATTAAAGCCATAATATTTAGATTATATCTAAAAAAGTCAATATTTACAAGGCTTTTTACTTATTTTTTTCATTAAATTTCGGAATGATGTTAGTTTCATCGACAATATATATAGGGCGGTTTTTCACTTCAAGATAAATTCGAGAAATATACTCGCCCGCTACGCCGAGAGACAGCAATATGAGGCCCCCTATAACAAACACGGCACATATCAATGAAGGATACCCGGGTACGTCAGAACCATAGATTAAAGTTCGTATAAAAATATAAATCGCATAAACTATTCCGATCAAGCTGAATGCAGACCCTATATACAGAGAAATCTTTAAGGGTGCAGTCGAAAATCCTATAATACCGTCAAGCGCGTATCGCAGCAATTTCCAAAATGACCATTTCGTCTCACCTGCCACGCGGCTGTTATTCTCATGTTCAAACCATTTCGTCTTAAATCCTACCCAACTGAATATCCCTTTGGAAAATCTGTTATATTCCGGCATAGAAATTATTGCATCGACGACCTTACGCTTCATTATTCTGAAATCCTGCGCGCCGTCCTCAATACCCGTGTCCGAAATTTTATTGATAAGTTTATAAAACTGCTTTGAGAAAACACTTTTAAGCTTTGCCTCGCCTTTTCTGTCTATGCGCCTTGCGGCTGCTATATCGTAATCTTCGTTAATAAGCACATTCATCATATCCGGAATCAAATTCGGTGAGTGCTGCAAATCGGCGTCCAAAATTCCGACATATTCTGCGTCCGACATCTTCATACCGGCAAGCATGGCGGCTTCTTTGCCAAAATTGCGCGAAAAAGAAATATATTTTACATAATCATATTTTTCCGCATAATCACGCAGTAAACCGAGTGTATTATCGCGGCTGCCGTCGTTAACAAAAATAAACCTTACCGAACATCGTTCATTTTATCTTTGACATCTTTTACCGCTTCAAAAAAAAGAGGTAAAGACTCCTGTTCGTTAAAGCAAGGAATCACAAGATCAAGCTTTCTCAAAGATATGCACATCCTTTAATTGGTCTTATGATAGTATAACATATTATACGTTAAAAAAAAACAAAAATATAAGCGGTATAAAAACCGCTTAAAATTTTAGTTTTATTGTTTTTTCTCGGATAAGTATTTTTGCTTTGTTGCCTGGCCGCCTCTTATATGTCGTTCAGCTTTATTAACCTCCAAGACCTCTCTGACTTCTGTATATAAACCCGGATTTATCCTCCTAAGTCGCTCGGCAACATCCATATGTACTGTTGATTTGCTCACCGAAAACACCTTAGCTGCCGCTCTTACGGTGGCTCTGTTTTCAACAATATATTCTCCCAAGATCACAGCGCGTTCTTCAACAGTATCGTTCAAAATAAATCCCTCCTTAGTCTATCAATAATTGATATGACAAAGGAGGGACAAATATTCTTAAATTATTTTAGGCGTAAATTACTTTGTGCCGAATATTCTGTCACCGGCATCACCGAGACCGGGAATAATGTAGCTGTGCTCATTAAGTCTCTCATCAAGAGCAGCGCAGAAAATATCAACATCGGGATGAGCCGTCGTAAGAGCTTCAAGGCCCTCGGGAGCGGCGATAATACCCATAAATTTAATTGATTTCGGATGGAAAGTCTTTATCTGATCTATTGCATCAATAGCGGAACCGCCTGTTGCAAGCATAGGATCAAGCACGATTACTTCACGCTCCGAAATATCAGACGGTAACTTGCAATAATACGGAACGGGCTTTACCGTAACCGGATCACGATACATGCCGATGTGGCCAACCTTTGCCGAGGGAACAAGCGCCAAGACGCCGTCAAGCATTCCGGTTCCGGCTCTGAGTATCGGAACGAATGCGAGTTTTTACCCGAAATAACTTTAGCTTTAGCAATGGCAATAGGAGTTTCGATTTCGACTTCCTCAAGAGGAAGATCGCGAGTAGCCTCGTAGCACATAAGCGTTGCTATCTCTGAAACAAGTGCTCTGAATTCTTTAGAACCGGTATTTTTATCTCGGAGCAACGTCAGTTTGTGCTGAATAAGCGGATGGTTGGTAATAGTAACCTTACCCATAATTAGCCTCCAATAATTTAAATTTCTAAAATATTATATAACAGCCGTCAATAAAAGACAAGATATTTTTATTTGTTTTCGATTTCGGTTATTTGGTCTATTCTTCTTTGATGGCGGCCGCCCTCAAATTCGGTTTTCAAAAAGACATCAGCTAGTTCTGCAGCAAGGCCGGCACCGACTACCCTGCCGCCGAGACAAAGAATATTAGCATTATTGTGAAGTCTTGTATATTTAGCACTGAAATAGTCGGAACAACAAGCTGCGCGTATACCCTTGACTTTATTTGCCGCCATGGACATACCTATACCGGTTCCGCAGCACAGAATTCCGAGGCTGCCATCATCCGATAAAACACTTAAGCAAGTTTTTTCGGCAATTGGCGCATAATCCACCGATTGTGTAGAATCAGTTCCGCAGTCTATTACTTTATAGCCTTCTGCATCAAGATGTTTTTTCAAAGCCTCTTTCAATTCAAATCCGCCGTGATCTGCTCCTAAATAAACCGTCATTTCTTAAGCTCCTTTTTCTTTTTTAATTCTCGCTCTGCCTGAGGCAGTCTTAAATAAACCGGTAAAAGCTCGTTGGCGCTAACCGGTAATTTACCTGAATTGATATATTTTTCAGTAAGAAATGCAACGCTTGATGCGCGCTGATACCTGTTTTGTGCGTCCGCCAATATGATATTGTCAAAGCTGCCCGAAAGCTTTTCATAGGTTATTGCGGCACCGTCGCCTGCAAATAAAATAGGCTTGTCTATGCTTTTTAAGCTGTCAGCCAATTCCGATATTAGCATCGCGCTGTCGGGAGTCAATCTTTTGCCGTTTTCAAAAAGTGCCGTATACACCTGAGAGCATCTTGCGTCCATAAGAGAACAAACAACACAGTTTCGGTCAAAAAAGGGATACGCTATCGTCTCAAGTGTAGAAATGCCGTAGCATGGCTTGCCGACTCCATCGGCCATTCCCTTTACGGCAGCCACGCCGATTCTGACACCCGTAAATGAACCCGGTCCGTTTGAAACAGCAAATACATCCACTGAGCCTATATCGGTTTTAGTGTTATCAAGTATATTTTTCACCATCGGCATAAGAGTTTCGCTGTGTGTCAGTTTAACGTTTGTGAACTCTTCACCTATAAGTACCCCATTATCAGAAAGCGCAACACTGCAAGAAGCAGCTGAGCTTTCAACAGAGAGAATTTTCATCTTTAACACCATCTATTCTAATAATACGAGCATTATCCGAATCGCCTTTTTCCATATATACCCTCACAGTATTCTCAGGCAATGCGTTTTCAACATTTTCACTCCACTCAACACACAAAACCGAGCCCATATCTATATAGTCAAAAAAGCCGGTAGAATAAAGATCGTCCCAGCTCTCAACACGGTACATATCAAAATGACAAAGCTCATTATGCTCACCGTAAACATTTACAATTGCAAATGTCGGGCTTGAAACATTACAAGTGAGCCCCATACCCTTTGCGATACCGCTGATAAGGGTCGTCTTGCCCATTCCGAGACCGCCGTAAAAAGCTACAACCGTTCCGCCGTCAAGGTTTTTTGCCAGTTTTTCGCCTAAGGCAATTGTTTCCTTGGCGGATTTACTTGAAAACTCTATCATTTAATCACCTTAGTTATTTTAGCATTAAATTTATTATCAGTAAATACTTTTTTGCTTGAAAATATCAGCTCACCATAATATAATATTAAATAATGAATTCGGAGGTAAAAAAATGAAAAAGGTTTTTTCGACAATAAAAAGCTTTTTGAAGGAAACTGATATTTTGTTGTTTTCTCTTTGTGTGATTACCTCCGCATTTGGATTGTTAATGGTTTACAGCGCCACCCGATACACTCTTAAAGACGGAGCTCATTTTTCGAGAGAATTTATAATAATGCTGCTTGCGATTTTCCTCGGAATCATTGCTGCGTTGTTCTTATCATATTTCGATTACCAAGTATACACCAAGTTTTGGCCGGTTATAGCTGTTTTCTGCGTTATCATAATGCTTGTTCTCTTCAAATGGGGCACAGGGCCGTCTTCAAGACCGGACGCCAGAACATGGCTTTCAATAGGACCTATAAATTTTCAACCGTCAGAACTTGTAAAAATCGGATTTATTATAACGTTCGGTGTGCATTTGGATAAAGTGAAAGAAAAAATCAACAACATTTTCAGTATCCTTCAACTCGGTGCACACGCTGCCGTACCGATAGTTCTTGTTGCGGCAACCGGCGATATGGGTTCTGCACTCGTATTTATGGTTATTGCCATTGTCATGATGTTTGTAGCAGGCGTTCATTGGGGATATTTTCTCGGCGGTATAGCTTTAGTCGGAGCGGCAACTCCTCTTATTTGGACTTATGTTTTAAAGCAGCTCCAAAAAGACAGATTTTTAGCTCTCATTTATCCGGATTTATATCCTGATATTATATATCAGCAGCAACGCGGTCTTAACGCCATCGGCGCCGGCGGTATTACGGGGCAAGGCTTGTTTAAGGGAGCTTACACACAGGCAGGAGCTGTCCCGGAGAGCCAAAACGATATGATTTTTTCCGTTGTCGGTGAAGAATTGGGATTTATCGGCTGTATAACCGCACTGCTTCTTATAGTTTTAATAACTGTGAGAATTATTTATGTCGGAAAAAAGTCAAGCGAACAATCCACCAATCTGATTTGTACGGGAATGGCTGCAATGATAATCGGGCAAATGATTATAAACGTCGGCATGTGCTTAATGCTGTTACCAGTCATCGGTATAACACTTCCGTTTTTCAGTGCCGGCGGTTCTTCCAACCTTTGTGTCTACTTAGGAATAGGCATTGTTATGAGTATTTACAGACACAACTGCGATACGGGCGCCGTAAATATAAGAGTATATGATTCATTAAAAAAATAGACTGCTGTTTATACAGCACCAAATAAAACTAAATAAAGCAAAAGAGCACGGACAAACTCATGTTTTGTCCGTGCTCTTTTGAGTGAGCGCAAAAAACAACCAGTCCAGCCCCTCAAAAACTAAATGCTGTCTTTTGCGCAAAATGCGGACTACCGTTTTTCAGGTAGCAAGCTTATTATAATCCATTAAAAAGAAAAGGTCAATATTTTTTCGACAAAAAAGCCTCTTTTTCGCAACTAAAATATTTTTACACCTTTTGAAGCTTTGCAAGACGAGCCATAATTTTCTTCGTGCCGGCTTTAACGAAGGCAATTTCGAGCAGCAAATCGTTTCCCATAGATGTAGTTTTTGTAATAACGCCTTCCCCGAACACCTTGTGAATAACCGTGTCACCGACTTTATAATCAATATCTCCCGTTGAAACTTTCGGAGAAGCTTTTCCGGAACCGCTGAAGCCGCGATCTATATGGTGTTCTCTTGCAGAAGCAACATACGGCGAGTGTTTTGCGGTCTTATCGAGTCCCGCCATTGCTCTGAATCCCGTCTCCTGCCTGATATTCAGTAAATTCTCGGGGATTTCGGAGATAAATCTGGATTGATGGAAATAGTTAGTAGAGCCGTACAACATTCTGCTTTTAGCCTTCGTAATATAAAGCTTTTCTTTAGCCCTTGTTATTCCTACGTATGCAAGCCTGCGTTCTTCTTCAACTTCAGTTTCATTATACATACTCTGTATCCCGGGGAATATTCCCTCTTCAAGTCCGGGCATAAATACCACCGGAAACTCAAGCCCCTTTGCCGAATGAAGCGTCATAAGAACGACGGCATCCTCACCCGCGTTATAATTGTCAATATCGGTAAGTAAAGCTATTTCTTCGAGATAATCGTTGAGGGTTGCATCTTCATTATCTTCTTCGTATCTGACAAGGTTTGATTTAAGCTCGTTTATATTTTGCATACGGTCGTCGAACTTTTCGGGATTTGACCGAAGATAGCCTACATAACCGGTTTCTTCTATAATACTGTCATATAGCTCCGGCAAGCCCTCTGTTTCGGAGAGAGACATCAGTCTATCCATCATTGCAGTAAATTGAATCAGCTTTCCAGAGGTGCGCTTTAACACCTCGTACTGATCGGCGGTTTTTAAAACCTCATATAGCGTAATACCGAGAGTTTCGGCTATTTCGCCGGCTTTGGCAACCGTTGAGTCTCCTATACCGCGTTTCGGAACATTTATGATTCGTCTCAATCTTATAGAATCGGACGGATTGTTTATAACGTTAAGATAGGCATGTATGTCTTTGATTTCGGCTCTGTCATAGAACTTATGGCCGCCTATAATCCTGTACGGAATGGCATTTTTTACAAGTGCGCGCTCAATAGAGTTTGACATTGCGTTCATCCTGTAAAGAACAGCATGATCGCTCCACTTTCTGCCCTTCGCCACAGAATTTAAAATTTGCTCGGCAATATAACGCGCCTCATCTGTCTCATCAGTAGCGGTGCTCAGTTCTATTTTTTCTCCGCTGCCGTTTGCCGTCCATAAATTTTTACCCTTACGTTCGGTATTGTTGGCTATAACCGCATTTGCGGCATCAAGAATGTTCTGTGTGGATCTGTAATTCTGCTCAAGTCGTATTACAACTGCATCTTCATATCTATTTTCAAAGCTCAAAATGTTTTCAATAGTAGCGCCCCTGAAACGATAAATGCTCTGATCGTCATCACCGACAACACAGATATTTTTATATTTGTCCGCGAGCAGAGATGTAAGTACATATTGAGCATGGTTCGTATCTTGATACTCGTCTACCATTATGTATTTAAATCTGTTTTGGTAATAGTCAAGAACATCGGGTTCGTTTTGTAAAAGCGCAACTGTATTGGCTATAATATCATCAAAGTCCATAGCATCGGCATTTTTTAAAAGTTGCTGATACTTTTTATAACACTCGCCCATTTTGCGAAGTCTGACATCATTACCTGCCGCTTTTAAATAATCGTCGGGAGATATTAACGAATCTTTAGCCTTACTGATTTCATTAAGTATAGTCTTGTGTGACAGAAATTTATCGTCAACACCGAGCAATTTCTGACATTCTTTCATTACGCGCTTGCTGTCGTCAGTGTCATAGATTGTAAAATGAGATGAAAAACCGAGTTTGTCGCCGTTTCTTCTCAGAATACGCAAACAAGCAGAATGAAACGTGCATGCCCAAATATCCGCAGCATTATCCCCTAACATTTTAACGAGGCGTTCTTTAAGCTCATTTGCGGCTTTATTGGTAAATGTTATAGCGAGAATTTGCCACGGCATGGGAGCGTCATAGGATAATACATCACGTATTTCATGGTACACAGAGCTGTCACCTGCAAGATAGCGCTGCATTAGCTCAACATCGTACTCATCAGGAGTCCTTGAAGATTTTTCCGTATTGTAAGCATCGCCGTATTTGAGCAGATTTGAAATTCGATTAACAAGCACGGTTGTTTTTCCCGAACCTGCGCCTGCGAGAATTAAAAGCGGTCCTTTTACTCTAAAGACCGCTTTTTTTTGCATATCATTCATTCGAGAAAACTCTTTCTCGATTATGTTTTTTCTTATATTCAAAAAGTTGTTATAATCCATCTGTTTTATATCTCCGATATTATTGTTTAAAAAGATTTCCTCCATGACAGTCAATGGCAACGGTAAGCGGAAACTCGCAGAATTCAAGCTTTTTGACAGATTCGCAGCCAAGCTCCGAAAATGCAATAACTTCACAACTCTTTATGCATTTTGACGCAAGTGCACCGGCACCGCCTACGGCGCAAAAGTATACAGAGCCGTTGCGTACGATAGCTTTGCAAACCTCATCGGAGCGCGGTCCTTTGCCTATCATCGCTCCAAGGCCCATATCTAAAAGTTTTGGAGAAAAAACATCCATTCTGCTTGAAGTCGTAGGCCCGCAGCTGCCTATTGCCAATCCCTCCGGAGTCGGAGTAGGACCTGCAAAATACTGTACAGCCCCATTTATATCATAAGGAAGAGCTGCTCCTTTATTTATAAGTTCAAATATCCTTTTGTGGGCAGCGTCACGCGACGTATACACGATTCCGCTCAAATATATCGTATCGCCGGCGTTAAGGGTTTGCGCAGCCGCCTTGATATTCTTTGTATTAATGTGGTAAAGAGCCAACCTTATCCCTCTTTATGTTTGTTAAAATTAAAAACCGTTGAGGAATCGAGATTAAACCCGTCCTCTATTTTTTTTGAATTATCATCTACTGTATTTTGCAGCGTTATATTGTTTTCATCATCGATTTTAATTGATACATCCGGCACAAAGGAAGGTGCATTTTTTCTCTTGGAAAGCTCATTTGCAGAAACGGACATTTTATTGGCAAGCGCAGCGATGCTTGAATGCAATTCATCAATAGAGCGATTAAATCTTTCGGATATCGCATTGACCTCTGCCGTAAGCTTACTTATCTCAACAGCTTGTTCCGATATTTCAGCCGAAGCCTTTGCCGAAATATCAGAGGCTTTAACATTGGCAGCCGATACAATTTCATCGGAATACTTGCGCGCATCCAAAAATGCCGCACCGAGTTGAGCCTCTGCGGTTTTAATTTTTTGCTCTTTAAGCTCAAATTCGCTGACGGACTCATCATACTTATCAGAAATACTCTGCAATTCGGAGACCTTGTTATTCAGCTCAACGTTTTCATTTTTCAAAGCTTCAACAGTATCGCACTGAACATTGTATTTCTCTTGCAGATCATTTAAAGACGCGCATTTCTCGGTTAAATCGCCGACTTTATCTTCAAGCTCATTAATCTTTGTTTCCTTATCGGCATACTTCCTTTGAAGATCACTTATCTCATTTCTCAGGTCCTCAATATAAGAAATAACATCTGAGCGATTAAATCCGCCGAATACGGCAGAACGAAATATTTTTTCGGATGCCATCAAAATTCCTCCAATTTAATATTACACAAAATATTTTATCAGATTTCTACGACAAAAACAACACATATTTTGATTTCAGCATTTGATTTTAATAGACTTTTGTTGTATAATAAAAAACAGTTAATGATTTAGAGGTGAGACTATGGCAAACACAACCGGCAAAAAAATAAAAGACGCTGCGATAATCGGTGGATGCGCATCACTGATATATCTCACAATCGGAGATATTTCTTACAGACTTTCACTTTCAAGAGGAGGCCTAAACAGCAAACTTATTACCGATATGGTGGCTAAAAGTGCTGCAAAAAAGCCAAAGAACGAATACAAGGAAAAGCTTGACAGTATGATTGATGACGGTGCCGACTGGTTTATGCATCAAGATACAGAAAAAATTATAATCGAAAAAAAGCATAGGCAGTCTCTTTATGCCGATCTTATTCGTCCTGATAAGCCCAGTAACGTATACATTATATGCATTCACGGCTACACTTCTTCACCTGCAAATATGGGTATTTATGCAAAAAAATACCATGAATTGGGTTATAATGTCTTACTGCCGAGCCTTCGCGGACACGGAGATTCGGAGCAGGATTTCATAACAATGGGCTGGAACGACCGCCTCGATGTAATTGAATGGATAAACTACATTGCTGAGCGTCATCCAGAATCAAAAATAATTCTGCACGGAGTGTCAATGGGTGCTGCAACCACCATGATGGCAACCGGAGAAAAGCTGCCTGAAAATGTAAAAGCGGCAATAGAAGATTGTGGGTACACCTCCGCTTGGGATATATTAGGCATAAGGCTTACCAAGAGCATTAAACTACCGAGATTCCCGTTTTTATATAGTGCTAACATTGTAAATCTTCTCAGAGAAAACTTTAATCTGAGAAACGCTTCATCTGTAAAGCAGGTTAAGAAAAGCGTTACGCCTACTTTGTTCATTCACGGTGAAGCCGATACCTTTGTTCCGTATGAAATGCTCGACAAGGTTTATTCTGCTGCCGCTTGCGAAAAGGAAATGCTGTCTGTTCCCGATGCTCCTCACGCAAGAAGCGTTTGTGCTCATCCGGAACTCTATTGGAAAGCTGTAACCGGCTTTATCAATAAACATATTTAATCATTCTTTGATATTTCAACAAAAACAGCTCTGTTACAAAAAACAGAGCTGTTTTTTCTGTTAAATTGTTAAATCGTAGCTTAAATCAAGTAAATCACATATTTCGTTCTTTGGAACCGTACCGTCAAGAAAAATCGTAATCCATTTTTCCTTATTCATATGGTACGCCGGAAAGAAGCCCTCTTTAAGTCTTAACGAACCGATTAAAATGGGATCACTTTTAAGATTTAATATATCAACCGCATTATCGCTCTTAATGCCGAATTTGCTTTTTGACACTTTCATAACAAGTGCAAACCACTTTCTGTTTTCCGGATGCCTAAACACCGCACTTGCATCGTCACTAAACGGGTAATCCGGCTCAATTCCGTAGTGCTCATTTACAAAACTAAATAAAGCGTCTTTCCCGAAAATCTCACTCATTTAAGTTTGATTGCCTCTTTTGCTTTTTCTTCAATGTGAGCGGCATCAAGGCCGTAAATATGCAAAAGCTCAACAGCGGGACCGGATCTGCCGAAAACATCTTCAACACCTACTCTGAGGACAGGTGCAGGACACTTTTCGCATACAACTTCAGTTACGGCACTTCCGAGGCCACCGATAATATTGTGTTCTTCGGCAGTAACAACAGCACCGGTCTTTTTAACACTGTCAACTATAATATCGCTGTCAATCGGCTTAATGGTTGCCATATTTACAACTCTGGCGGATATGCCGTCAGCCTTTAAATTCTCAGCGGCAATGAGAGCCTCGTTTACCATAAGGCCGGTTGCGATAATGGTAACATCGGTTCCGTCAACAAGCACATTGCCCTTACCGATTTCGAAGTTATAATTATCATCAAAAACTCTCGGAACCGCAAGTCTTCCGAATCTCATATAAACAGGTCCGTCATGCTCTGCCGCAGCAAGCACACAAAGGCGAGCTTCAACGTCATCGGCAGGATTTAAAATAACCATATTGGGTATGGAACGCATAAGTGCAATATCCTCACAGCACTGATGGCTTGCACCATCCTCGCCAACCGAAATACCGGCGTGAGTGGCACCGATTTTAACATTGAGATTAGGATAAGCAATAGAGTTTCTGATTTGCTCAAAGGCTCTCCCGGCAGCAAACATTGCAAACGAACTTGCAAATACGGTATGACCTGTCGCAGCTAAACCGGCAGCAATACACATCATATCACATTCAGCTATGCCGGAGTCAAAAAATCTATCGGGAAATTCCTTCTTAAACTTTCCGGTTCTTGTAGCTTCTGCAAGATCGGAATCCATAACAATAACATTTTTATCCTTATGCCCGAGCTCAATAAGAGCTTTGCCGTAAGCGTCTCTTGTAGCAGTTTTAATTATATCAGCCATTGTTTACGCCTCCAATTCTGCCAAAGCGGATTTAAGTTCATCCATGGCTTTGTTATACAATTCTTCGTTAGGAGCTGCTCCGTGCCAATTCACGGCATTTTCCATATAGGAAACTCCTTTACCTTTAACAGTTTTCATAATAACGGCAGTAGGCATTCCCTTGCAGGCTTTAGCATCATCAACAGCCTTTTTTATAGCATCGAAGTCGTGGCCGTCAATTTCAATGGTATTCCACTTGAAAGCAGCAAACTTTTCGGCTATCGGATAAGCGAGTTAACTTCATCAATGGTACCGTCAATCTGAAGTCCGTTGTAGTCAACAAATGCGGTGAGATTATCAAGATGGTGGTTGCCGGCAAACATAGCTGCTTCCCAAACCTGACCTTCTTCAATTTCTCCGTCGCCGAGAATTGTGTATACTCTGTAATTCTCTTTGTCTATTTTTCCGCCGAGAGCCATACCAACAGCGCACGATATACCCTGTCCGAGAGAACCGGTGCTCATATCAATTCCCGGCACCTTATTCATATTGGGGTGTCCCTGTAAATACGAATCGGACTTGCGGAGGGTTTTGAGGTCCTCTACCGGAAAATAACCTTTAAGTGCAAGAGTAGCATAAAGAGCCGGAGCTGCATGACCCTTTGACAAGACGAGTCTGTCTCTTTTGGGGTCTTGCGGATTTTTAGGATCTACATTCATTTCGACATTATAAAGATATGAAAGCAGATCGCATATCGACAAAGAGCCGCCCGGATGCCCTGCTTTAGCACAATAAATGCCGTCTATGGCACCTATACGAGCTTTACAGGCAAAAATTTTCAACTGTTTTTTTAAGTTTTCGTCCATAACATTAGTCCTCCTTATAATTATACATAATATAGTTTAACAAGTCTGCAACAGCGCCGTTATTACAATGACAAGCTCAAATTTCACTATGTCATGTATTGCCTTTGGTGCTTGCCCGCAGCAAGCGGATAAATATACACTTTTAAGCATTTCATAATCATTGAAATAGTCCCCGATGCTGCGGTGTGTTTGTGCTGAATTCCGTAAAGCTCTGCAATTTTCTTAACACCTACGCCTTTGTGTATCCCTTTATCAAGCATTTCAAAAGAAGATATGCTCGATGACATAAAATTAACTTGAGGGTTTTCAATTGAAAGCAGGTATTTTTTTACGGAAGCGATTACTGTCGGTAGGCCTAAGAATATAACCTTGCCCCACTCTTCCGGCGGAACTTGACTGATTTTTGAAAATCTATTATGCGGCAACAATCTGTCGGCATGCAGCATTACATTTGCAAACACATGTGCATTAACAGCATATGCTTTGTCCTTAGTTAATATTTCAACCTCCACCGAAGGGAATTTTTTCATAACAGCACTGACGATTTCATAGCCTGCGGGATTTATCTCTTGAAACCAAAGCATTTTTTTCATGCTCGTAGTCATAAACTCCAGCGCCGTTTAATATAACAGCCGGTGTTGATGTAATCGGCAGTCCCATAAAAGGGCCTCGCATTGTTGCAACATTTCTGCCGGACGCCAAAGTGAAATGCCCCTTTTTATTGACAACAAACTCTTTTATTGCATCGTAATTTCGCTGCGGAAGTTTTCTGAATTTATTATTAAGGGTCCCGTCAATATCAGAAGCTACAAGCCACTCTGAAAAATCGGTTTTAGTTTCATTCGTCAACAGTCAAGCCCCCTATAAACTTTTTAAAGTACAATGGCAAATCAGATGTAAACTCCACATATTCATTTGTTCTCGGATGAATAAACCGATAAGCCCAGCGTGCAGGCATTGTCCGTTAAGAGCAAGTTCTTCTTTTGTCCTCGGAGTTCCATAAACAAAATCGCCTGCTATCGGATGGCCTAAATAAGCCATATGTACGCGTATCTGGTGCGTCCTACCTGTTTCAAGCCTAAGCTTTAACAGAGAATATCCCCTGTATTCTCGCAAAACCTCATAATTAGTGACGGCATTCTTTGAATTCTTATCGGTTACCGCCATTTTTTTGCGATCCCTCGGATTTCTTCCGATTGGTGCCACAACTCTGCCGAACGACTCTTTTAAATGGCCTATTATAACAGCTCTATACTCACGCGTAAAACTGTGAGCCTTAATTTGCTCCGCCAAAGCCCTGTGAGAAAAATCATTTTTTGCAACTATAAGCAATCCGCTTGTATCTTTATCGATTCTATGAACAATACCCGGTCTTAAAACGCCGTTAATTCCCGAAAGACTGTCTTTGCAATGGAAAAGCAAAGCATTGACAAGTGTATTCTCATAATTCCCCGGTGCCGGATGTACAACCATACCTTTTGGTTTGTTTACCACAAGCAAATCATCATCTTCATATACAATATCAAGAGGTATGTTTTGGGCTTTAACTTCAAGCTTTACAGGCTCTAACGGAATATATTCAATTCTTTCGTCGGTTTTAAGCTTATAATTCTTGGCTACACTCTTTCCGTTTACACTTACATTTCCACAGTCAATGGCTTTTTGAATAAAAGAGCGAGACAAATCGGGAAACACCACGGATAAGTATTTATCAATACGTACACCGTCAAATTCACTGTCGGCAAAAATACTGATGCTATTCATCTTTTTTTCCTTTTGAAGACCCGGTTTTTGATTCTTTGGCAGTATCATATATCAAATAAACTATGAGGATTGCGGCTCCGACCGTAACAAGAATATCGGCAAAATTGAAAACCGCGAAATTCACAAACAAAGGCTCAATATAATCTATAACATACCCTCTGAATACTCTGTCGATAAGATTGCCGAGACCTCCGGAAACTATTAAAGTAATCGCCGAATACGCAACTCCGAATTTAAGCCTTTTGGAGAGCAAGAAAATTATAAGTGCCGCCAAAATAACAGCTGTAAATACTGATAAAACAGCAGTATATTTACCAAAAGAACCGAAAGCTGCTCCGGTATTTTCAAGATATGAAAGCTGAATCACTTTCGGAATGACCGTTAAGCTGCCAATCGGTTCTAAGTATTTTAATACAGCGAGCTTTATCAACTGATCAATTACCACCAAAACAGCAATTATGAATACGGTGAGAAATTGAATCATCAGTTCACCTCAACTATTTATTTCTTATTTCTTTTTAAAGAAGCTTTTGAATGATACGGGCTCGTCATCCTCGTCATCATCAGCCTCACCGCTGTCATCGTCAGACAAATCGTTTTCCGCTACAGAGTTGTTCTCTGTCGAATCATCTTCATCATCGAACTCAGCATCCGAAACATTCAGAGAAAAACCTGAATCTAAATCATCATCGAGGCGTGAATCGGACGAAATGTCATCATATTCATCAGCGGGGCCTATATCCGAAAGTGAAAACCGCTCCAATCCTGAATCGTCGTCTTCTTTTTCGTCAGCTTCCTCCTGAATTACCTCGGGTTCCGTATTCTCAGCAGGCTCATCGGGTTCATCAATTTTTTCCTGTTCAGGCTCGACCTCCGGCTTTTCATCCTCTTTAGGAGCGAGAGCAGCTTCCTTCTTTTCGATTTCCGCAAGCTTTTCTTCAGCTAAGGCAGGAAGATCGTTTATAAGATTTAAGTGTTCCTTGTACATCGAGATAAGCTTTGAGCGAAAATCCGAGGACTCCTTCTGCAGCATATCAAACGCGAGGCTTTCCTGAGTTACTTTTCTGTTAACCGTTCCGAGAATTTCGTCAGCTTGTTTTTTAGCCTGAAGAATTGTTCCGTCGGCTTCGTTTTTAGCCTTTGCCACTATATCGGCAGCCTCGCCCTTCGCGGACGAAAGCATACCGTCAACTTTATCCTGCGCATCGGCAAGATCGCTTTTAATTTTCTCTTTAGCATCGGCAACAATCTTATCGGCAAGCTTTTGAGCCGCTAAAAGTGCTTCCTTCAAAGAATTCTCGTCCTTTTTATATTCTTCAACTTTATTGGCGAGAAGGCTAATCTTCTTAACAAGCTCTCCGTTCTCTTTAAACATCTGTTCGTATGAAGAGCTCACTTCAGCCAAAAAGCTATCAACATCGTCAGCTCTGTAAGAACCGCGACCTGTCGTTTGAAATTCTTTTTCTTTGATTTTATCAGGATTGAGCATAGTTTTACCCCTTATTAAATTTATTTAAATTCAAATTAAAAAAACATACCGTTGTTCTCGAGTTCATCCAAAAGATCACCCATAACATCAACGTTGTACGGTGTGATTATAAACGTACTGTTTGCAACACGTTTAAACTGACCGCCGTTGGCATATGCAACGCCGCTCAAAAAGTCTACAAGACGTCTTGCTACATCTCTGTTTGCAGATTCAAGGTTTAAAACCACGGTTCTCTTCTCATTAAGATTATCCGCAACAGCCTTTGCCTCTTCAAAGCTCTCGGGCTTTGCAAGAACAACCTGAAGCTGAGCCGTAGTATTAATGTTTACAACTTTATTGGGATCGTTTCTGTCTCTATCTCTGTCTCTTGAAAAAGAACGTGATGAACGCGGTGCGGGAACATCGTCGTCATCGTCCCTGTCTTTTGATGAGTAATCGCCGGAGTCCAGATCATCATAATATTCCTCTTCAGATACATTGACCATATTTTTAACTTTGTCCAAAAAACTCATTTTTTCAGTCCTCCGCTTAATATATTCTCGGTCCGAATATTTTTGAACCGATTCTTACGTGATTTGAACCTTCAAGGATTGCGGTTTTATAATCGCCCGACATACCCATTGAAAGCACATTCATACATACATTATCTATTTTTTTGCTCTTAATGTCAACATACATATTGTAGATATTCTCAAAAAATTTACAAAGTTCAGTATTTTCTTCGCAAATAGGCGGTATTGTCATAAGTCCGCATATATGAATACCGTTAATTTCTGCAGCTTCATAAAGTACACTGTCAAGCTCCTCCGGCATTATTCCTGTTTTGCTCTCCTCGCGGCCGATATTGACCTCGAGTAAAACATCGGTAACCAGACCCTTTTTAACAGACTGCTTTCCTATTTCCTTGGCTATCTTAATCGAGTCAACAGACTCAATCATGTCAACCTCGCCTACTATTTGAGACGCTTTGTTTGTTTGTAAATGTCCGATAAGATTTTTTCTGACACCGGTCAGCTTAAGGTTTGGCTTTTTACGAAGCATTTCTTGCACCTTGTTTTCACCGATAAGCGTAATACCGCAGTCGATGGCATGATTTATGTACATCTCATCTACGGTTTTTGTTACCGCCATAAAATCGATATCCTCAGGACGCCTGCCGCTCTTTATCGCTGCCTCGGCTATATCCTCACGGATTGCTTTAAGATTGTATTCGATATCGGAAAACTTCTCGTCAATCAAGGATTTTTCCGTCATAAAGATCAGTCCCTTCTACTATAATTTCATCATATTGCTTTAAATATCCGCTCTCACCGTCGGGAACGGAACAAATTGAATACTCAGAGTCGGAATAAACAATGTTTATCTTTTTGAATTTTACTATATTACCGTTTAAAACATAAACACCTTTTTGCCCGTTGATTTCACGAACAGCCTTATTGTTTACCTGATATCCCGTATATGTATTAAAAATAAGTTTAACGGGATTTTTACGTAAAACCGCATATTTTTTGTTCATGAGATTGCATTTAAGAATAATTGACGTTCTTCCGTCCGCAGCGTCATTGATTTTTACAACATCAGCCGACAGCGGTTCGGCAGTCGTTCCCGTAAATTCAACGGTTATCTTTCCTCCGACCTTTAATGATGCGGCATCCTTATAATCTATAACACAGAGGATATACCAGTTAAAAGCGTCAACAAGCTTACCCATATAACTTGAATTGTCGGCGTTCGGCAATGTACTGCCGTCAATCAATGCATCGATTTTGTCGGTGGTAAGATTTAAAACACCTGTATAAGATACCGCATTTTCGTACCCGTCAACAGTGCTTATATAATACCCGGGGTTGTTTGCCTGTATTTTTGTATAGCCGCCCTCATTCTTTTGGAGCTCGTTTAGTCTTGTGTTTAATTCACTCAGTTTTTGCGTTGGGTCTATAACTGTTCCTGTTGATAATTGACGTGAAGTAATGGCGTCCCTCAGCGTGCTTTCCTTTTCCGAGTAATTATCAATTTCTCCGGTATTTATCGCCGAAACCAAATCATCGCAAGCGGAATAAATCCTGTTATCAAGCGTTTCAACATCATTTGTCTGAACGCCGACTTTGTTTTGAAGCGATGAGTAATACGCAATATCCTCTTTTACTTTTTTCAGTTCATTATAATTTCTTGCCGCATTTTCGGAATCGAACACAACTGCAACGTCGTCACCGTTTGCCACACGCTTACCGTCTTCGACAAGCGGAACCAAAGTTCCCGTAACATTCGCCTTTATAGGTGTTTCGTCGCGCACCACAAATGCCGAAGTAGATACCGAATTTGACACAGTTTTTTCAAGGGCTATTTCGGTCTTTACAGGGCTGTAATTGATTTTATACACCTGATACATAAATATGCCGACAATAATCAAAGCAAATGCCGCATATAAAAACGGCAGATATTTTTTCTTCT
>ENA-OQDM01000128-OQDM01000128.1-human-gut-metagenome-genome-assembly--contig:-NODE-128-length-50166-cov-2.277803_pt1 | contig 50166 bp, 53 predicted proteins | sample MGYA00242772_ERZ504605 | MGnify/ENA primary metagenome ERZ504605 (study PRJEB26092, sample SAMD00036348) | human gut metagenome | host: Homo sapiens | study: EMG produced TPA metagenomics assembly of... | reverse complement strand
CGTCAGACCAGAGATTTGCCCGTGGTTAGTTTATTCCCACATCCGGCTTCCTTCAGATTCCACCTCACGATGGACACCCTTGCCTTCGGCTATATCCTTCCCACTACCAGGCGGATTCGGGACTTGCACCCCGTTAGAAACGTGCGCCGCCGGGCGCACACAAAAAATACCACAGCAGAGGTTTTTTTCTCTGCTGCGGTATTTTTTATCTCTTTTTCTGTAAATCTTTTATTCTGCTGCGGATTCCTCAGAAGAGTCCGTGTTCTCGCCGTAAAGACCTGCCAGATATTTCATGGTTTCTTTATAAAGTGTCTGCTTATCTTCCTGGGGAACATCTGCAAGAATAGCTGCTGTCACGTCTGTGGCCTCTGTGTCCTCCTGGGAACTGTCAATACCGAACAGCTTCTTCAGCTTCTGATCCATCATATTCAGCTCTGTACTCTGATATTTTTCTGTACCATCTGCCTCATAGGATTCTGTACCATCCTTCAGGATATCATAATAATCCTTCTCAACAGTTTCTGCCACACTCTTCGCTGTCTGCTCATCCAGTGTTACCGTTGCCACTGCCTCTGTATCCTCCGTTGCAGCGAGAAGGGAATCTGCATCTCCCTCATACTCGCCTTTTACAAAGAGGACAAATTTGTCATAATTGTTCTTTGCTTCTTCGCTGAGCACGGAAGTATCGTTTTCTGCACTGTCTGCCTGGTCTGAGCCGTCTGTACTTTCTGAAGATTCTGTATCTTCTGTTGCCTCCGGGATTCCGGTCTCATCGGATGCAGCCTCGTCAGAAGTGCTTTCATCTGTGCTGCTCTCGTCAGATGCACTATCCTCTGTGCTGTTCTCGTCAGATGCACTTTCGTCTGTACTGCTCTCGTCGGATGCACTTTCATCTGTACTGCTTTCGTCCGAGCTTTCCTCATTGCTATAGGTTCCGTCGTCGGTAGCATCCGGGATTCCGGTCTCATTGCTTGTATCCTGAGAATCTGCTCCTGTTTCTTCCTCAAGACCCGGATCCTCTGTGGAGCTCTGGATCACATCGTCACCAAGAATGCTGTCATTTACATTGTTGACGATATCATCAGAAGAATCTGCATCCACATCTACGGTTTCATCACTGCTCTCGCCATCCAACGTATCATCAGAGGAAGAGGTCTGGCCTGTGGTATTGGCATCTACCTGCTCCAGTGTTTCCTTCACATCATCATAATTGTAATCCTGCTGTGAGATCTGCTTCAGAAGAGACACGATCCTGTCAATATCGTCCTGGCTTACGGAAATATTGTTCTGCTCAGCCACATTGATTACAATATTCTGAATCTCATCTGCATTCTGTACTCCGTTCTGGATCACATCCATCTTGGACTGGTTTACAACTGTTGTCGCCTCATTTTTACCAACCTTATCTGCAAGCTCACCGGTGGTTACGATCTCCTGGTTGGCAAGCTTCGTCTTGGTCTCATCCAGCTTCTCTCCACTGGCCTTCTCATATGCCATCTGGATGCCGGTAAGTGCGCCTGTTCCGGATACTTCCATCGGGCAGGCAGCAACTACTTCACAGTTCTTCACACCGGATGTGGAAAGTGTCGTTGCGATCATATTACCTGTCACCCAGTTCAGATTTGCTGTGCGGACCTTAATCCCGCCGGACTGTGTAGGCTTCACATAGGCACAGCTCAAAGTTCTGGAACCGATCTGGGACTGTGGTGCGATATTATCCAGGTGTTTATGCTCATCCTCATTTGTAATGGTCATCACCTGCACCTGATCGGAACTTACATTAAAATATTTCATCATTGTCTGCTTCTGAGCATCCGTAAGATCTGCTCCAAGTGTTACTACCTTCGATGCATCTGCAAATACGGGATTTACACTTCCTGCCACAAGGCATGCACTGCAGAGCAGAGCTGCGATCATGTTTCTTTTTTTCATTGATCTTCCCTCCATATATTTTTTCGGATCGATTGTATCTGCTTAACTTTTGCGGTGTAAAGCGGACATTCCTCTTCGTTACTTACATCTCCACGAATGCGAGCGCTTCACGATCTGTCGTTCTTGTCACATTATAACACAGCTGCTGAAATATTTGTAATTTATATTATATAAAAAACGCTGCCGGAAATTATATCACTCATTTCTGACAGCGTTTTATTGCTTTTCTCATTTTCCCAGAGAACTTATCTGATCTGGTTTAATTTTCCGGTTTCTTTTGCTTTTTTCAACAATTCCCGGTTTTTTTCATTCATGATACCAAAATCCTTCAGCGGACAGTACACTTTTTCACATTTTCCCATGAACTCCAGTGCTTCTTCAAAGGCAGACTCCGAAATGCATTCAAAAGGCTTCTCCGTGATCACTTTTGCAGCCAGTTCTTTTGCCACCTGATAATCTGCATCATTGGTATGGAGAACTCCGGTCACAAAAGGAATCCCCTGTCGCTGCAGCTTCCGATATACCGGAATCCCACTTCCATTTCCTCCGATCACAAACACCTCCGGTTTTCCGGCCGGAGGTTCCATTTCCACGCAGCCGAATTCTGCATTATAGCTTCCACGGGTGATGCCATAAAGCTTCCGAATATAATCGGAAGTAAAGATTTCCTCCGGTGCACCATATTTCTCAATGTGATCTCCATGAACACAGATCACCTGGTCAGAAATCTTCTGGGCAAGATCCAGCTCGTGAAGGGACATGATCACCGTCATCTGTTTTTCCAATACCATCTTCTTCAAAATGGCAAGAAGCTCCAGCTTATGCCGGATATCCAGGAAGGAGGTCGGTTCATCCAGGATAATGATCTCCGGTTCCTGGCAGATGGCGCGTGCCAGAAGGATACGCTGTCTCTGTCCGTCACTGATAGCTGTAAAATCCCGGTCCTTCAGATCCCAGGCGTGAACCATCTCCATGGCACTTTTAACTTTTTCCTTGTCCTCTGCGGAAAGGATCCCGAGAGTTCCGGTATAGGGATATCGTCCGGTGGATACCACATCCTCACAGGTCATAAGCTCCGGTCGCATGCGCTCGGTAAGTACTACAGCCAGTTTTTTTGACACTTCCCTGTTGGTCATCCGGCTCATCTGTTCCTGTTCCAGATATACCGTTCCGCTGATCAGGGAAAGCTGTCTTGTGATACTCTTCAAAATAGTAGATTTTCCGGCACCGTTGGGACCGATCAGTGTCAGGATTTCTCCTTTATTCAGCTGAATATTGATTTCTTTGATCAGCGGTTTTCCATCATAGCCTACGGTCAGCTGATCTGTATAAAAAAAATATGATTTCATCGTTTATATCCTCTGCTGTCTGCGAATCATGATATAGATAACTACCGGTGCTCCGAAAACTGCTGTCACAGAACTGATGCTCAGCTCCGTCGGTGCAAATACAGTTCTTGCGATCAGGTCACAGAACAGGCAGAACACTGCACCGCCCAGAAAACAGGCCGGGATCACAAGCAGCGGTTTGGCAGTCTTCAGGAGACTTTTTGCAATATGAGGCACAGCGATCCCCACGAAGGAGATCGGCCCTGCAAAAGCAGTCACACAGGCAGAAAGAATACTGGAAAGCAGGATCAGAAGTATCCGGAAAGCCTTGATATTAACTCCCATATTCTGCGCGTAAGTCTCCCCCAGCTGATAGGCGCTGATCGGTTTTGACATAAAAAATACGATCACCATGGTAAGAAGTACCACAGCAGCCATAGTCTGCACATTCCCCCAGGTCATACCGGAAAAGCTACCCAGTGACCAATTGTGAAGATTGACTATGTTGGAATCATCTGCAAAGGTCACCACAAAGTCTGTGATGGCCGAACAGATATAGCCGATCATAACACCACTGATGACCAGCATGGACATGTTGTGGACTTTTTTTGCCACAAGGAGCACAAAGCCCATGGAGATCATTGAGCCTGCAAAAGCAGCCAGGATCATGGCACCGGAACCGATGGACACCGATCTGCTTAAAAAAAAGATCATCAGAAGCGCCACGATCAGCTTGGCACCGGAAGAGATTCCCAATACAAAGGGTCCCGCGATAGGGTTGTTAAAAAAGGTCTGCAGCAAAAATCCGGAAACAGAAAGTGCTCCGCCAAGGATGATAACTGCCAGTATCCTGGGAAGACGGATCTCCCAGACGATATTATAAGAAGTTTCATCTCCCTGATGCCGGAATATGATATTCAGGATCTCCTTCACAGAGAGGTGGATACTTCCGGAATTTACATTCCATATAAATAAAAAGATTAAAAGTACCGCAAGGATCACAAAAGAGATCCCGTATCGGACTGCGCGTTTTCTGTCATTCATTTTTCTGGTACACTCCTCTTCTGTTTTGTTATCCTGTCCTTTCGTTTCCTGCTCACAGGTGGAAACCGGCAAAGGAGTTAAAAAGAACACTGGAATTTATTTCAGTTTATGCATATAGGTCAGATCATCCAGAGAATCATCATCTGTAGTCAGCATGGTGTGGATATCCTCGATCATGGTTCCAAGTCCGGTAGTTTCCTGGAAGAGATTTTTGCCTGTGCACCAGACATTTCCGTTCTTCACTGCCTTGAAATCTGCAAGAAGCTTACTTTTGGAAAGAAGCTCATCAATGGTCTTAAGTTCCCCGTCAATCGTACTGTTATAGATGATATAGTCTGCATCCTTCGCCTTGGCATAAAACTCTTCCATCTGCATATTCATGGTGGAAAGAGCATTGTCATTTACTCCCGTATCCTCCGGAACATAATTTCCTCCTGCGAGAGAGATCATTTCTGAAACATAGTCGCCGCTTTTTCTTATATTTACCGCACCTACGGAGTTGATATAAAAGAACGCTACGGTCTTGTCTGTTTTATCTGCTGTGAGAACCTTATCCAGCTTGTCCGTCTGCTCTTTGAAAACCTTTTCTGCTACATCTTCTTTTCCCAGAAGAACTGCGTAAAGCTTCATCCACTCGGTCCTTCCAAGAGGATGACTCTCATAGCTGGAACGCTCTACCATTACAGGGATCCCGAACTGCTCCAGCTTCTCCTGTACCTCCGGATTGTGATGGATCATGGTGGATTCAATGGCAAGGTCACAGCCCTCGTTCAGGATCAGCTCGTAATCCGGAGCATTGTACTTGCCGGCATAGATCATCTTTTTCTGTTCCATGGCGTCCTTTGCTTCCTGGATATACCATCCGTCTTCCTTGGTTCCGGAAGCTTGATGCTGTCAATCCCGTCGATAGCGCGGAAAAGATCCATGGCCGAGGTTGCTACCAGATAGATATTGTTTATGGGCTGCTGCAGAACCGCAATGTCAGGATCCAGCCCCTCCGGTGCTTTCTTGCCTTCGGGAACTACAAGAAACTGTCCTTCCTGATCAATGGTGAGCAGCGCATAGCCATCGTTGTAGTAATCCACATTAAATTCCTTTGCGTAGGAAAGCTCCATACTGTGGTCAAAGGTAAGGCCTGGAATATCCGCAGGCTTATGTTCTGTCTCTGCTGCCTGCACTGCAAAAGCACACCCCAGGATCAGGGTCAGCGTCAGAAATATGTATGAAATTATTTTTTTCATTTTTCTTCCTTTTTCATGCTTGAAGAATCAAAATTCAGGGTATACTCAATCTCGTGAGGAGTACTCATGGCTACAGTATCTGCAGTCACTTCCATTTCTGCGTCAAAGACTGTGACCGGGATCTCAAATGTGGAGTTTCCGTCTTTGTTCACCGGCTCATATTTTTCGCCGTCCACGATCATGTAATCATAATTCGGACTGCTCCAGATGATGGTTGCCGTAGCTTCTTTGTCCTTGATCTCTACTTTAGCTGGAGATTCTACAGATGCTCTTCCTGTTCCGCCTGTAAGGGTTACATCCGTCTCATAGGTTCCGTCCTCCAGCTTCAGCTCTTCCGGTTTTTTCCCTTCGGATTTTTGTCGTCAGAGGTTTTTACAGGATCCTTTACGCTGACTTTATGGTCGTACCATTTGCCTTTTTCTCCCAGGATCGCCACGTTAAATTCCTCACCAATGGCCGGTACCGGGATATCAAATCCGTAAACCTCCTCTGTATAACCATCGCTGTACTTCACTGTATCTGTGGTCGGCTCAATGATCTCTGCTCCGTCCTTCTGGGCATCCTCGGCAGTTCCCGCAAACAGGTTAACGATCTTCTTGGAAACCAGACTTACGTGGATGGTCATTTTACCATCTTTGACCGTGAGCTCTCCTTTTTTGTCATTGGCCTCATTTACATGAAACATGCTACTGTCTGTCTCAAACTCTGCTGTATAAACGCCATCTTCCAGGGTATCTGCTTTGGCTGCATCTGTATCCTTTTCTTCGGAAACTTCTGCTTCCTCACCGGACTCTGTTTTTGTTTCATCTGTTTTTGCCATCGCAGGCACAGAGCCCAGCACCAGGACTGATGCACTTGCCATTGCAAGAATTAAGTTTACATAGCGTTTTTTCATGATAATCTTCTCCCTTCCATAGATACAGCAATCTGCCCGGAAAACAGTCTTCCTGATCTTTCCGGGCAGTTACATTGATTTCTTATAGGTATCTGAACTCACTCAGATATTTTTATATTTATTATTCTGCGGACTCCTCAGCAGAATCAGCCTCTGTATCTGCTGCTGCATCAGAATCTGCGGACTCCTCAGTGCTTCCCAGAGAATCGATGGCTGCCTTTGTATGCTCTACATAAAGCTTCTCAACTGCTTCGATTCTTCCAAGACCCTCGATCTGGCAGTCAACCTTATCGAAGTTTCCGGATGCTACAAACTGGCTCTTCCAGGAATCCTCATCATCACCGGCCATATCGTTGTTTGCATGGTCTCCGGCAACAACCATCAGCGGACGAAGAACAACGTTCTTGTATCCTGCTTCTTTTACTTTCTCGATAACCTTGTCGCAGGCTGTGTCTTCCGGCTCACCCTCTACAGTACCGATGAATGCGTTCTTGAATCCAAGGTCTTCCATCTGTGCCTGCATCTGATCGTATGTAACATTAGCTGTATGGGATGTTCCATGTCCCATGAATACGAATGCTGTGCCAGCCTCAGCTGCTGCATCCATGCTGTCAAATCCGGCCTCTTTGCAAGCCGTATCTGTGATCGCCTGAGCAACGGCTTTCTTGTCATCATTGATCACAGTTGCATCGTCTCCAACCTCACCGAGCATTGGCTCTGCGATAGCTACAGACTCGAATTTATCTTTATAGCCATTGATTGCTTCTGTCATCTCATCGTACTCAGCACCATGCATCAGATGGGTAGGCTGTACAACCAGATTCTTAACACCATTCTCTACTGCACGGTCAAGAGCCTGCTGCATGTTATCGATCACTTCATCATCTCTTGCCTCTACATGGTTGATGATGATCTGTGCTGTAAATGCTCTTCTTACAGACCAGTCCGGATAAGCTTCTGCAAGAGCATCCTCGATTCCCTTGACATCCTCTGCACGGCTGTCATTGAAGGAAGTACCAAAGCTTACAACAAGAAGTTCATTCTCACCGATCTCATCCTGGTTACGCGGATCGTCCTTGGAAGCATCTCCTGTGTCACGTCCGAAATAATCCGGATCTGCATTCTCACCCTCTACCAGCTCTTTCTGAGCATCTGTCAGAGCATCCCATGCTTCTTTGGCTGCCTTGCAGTCCTCATCTGTTGTGTCGTTTCTTTCCTGTACATAGATCTTGTCGATCAGAGCTGCTACATTATCTGCTGCTTCCTGATCTGCATCAGAAGCCTCTGTGGTATCAGCTGCCTCAGCGTTCTCTTCTGTAGCAGAATCCTCTGCTGCCATTGCTGTTGTAGCTGCCCCCATAGAGCATGTCATGGAAACTGCGAGCATCAGAGCTAACATTGTTTTTCTTTTCATTTCTTATTGTCCTCTTTTCATGTATTTCCAGAATACTGATATGTACAAAAAAACAGCAGCTCTCTGCGGCCGCCTGCTCACACATGATTCTCTGCGCAATACAAATACATAAAAAGAATTTCTGTATTGTTATGGAGAATACCGATTCGTAAACCGCGAATCCCTGGATCTCACAATAAGGCAGTTCTCCTGACTTGGTTCCACGTTGCTTTCCCTTCCCGGTCTCCCAGTGGTTATAAAAGCAGCTCCCCTTTCACAGTGACGGTATCGTTCCGGATTCTCACCGGATTCTCTTTTGCGCATCCGACTGGATGCAACCTTATCATTATAACATTTGCACATATTTTCTTTTATCTGGTTATCTAACTTTTACCACAAACTCACATATTTGTCAAGATTGATGTCAGACGATTCACGGTTTTCTGTGATCTTCGCTCACAAAAAACACCTCGCGAAATATTACCAGTGAACAGTAACCGGTTTTCTCCCTGTATCTGTCAGTTATTATCAGAATATTTTCTCCAATATTCATGCACATCCTGCATAAAAAACAGCCCCTTTCTGTCATCACCCTAATATCAGAAAAGGACTGTCTTACATCAGATATTCGCAATCCGCTTTGCTACTTGCTCATAACAGATAAACTGCTCTGCAGTTTATCTGTTAAAATACTCCTGCTCCAGGTATCTGGCTACGTAGATTCCACTGGCAGATGCATGGGAAAGAGAGTGTGTCACACCGCTGCAGTCTCCGATAACAAAGAGACCCTTGTGGCAGGTTTCCAGATTTTCGTCGATCTCAACCTCCATGTTGTAGAATTTAACCTCCACGCCGTAAAGCAAAGTATCGTCATCCGCTGTTCCCGGTGCGATCTTGTCCAGGGCATAGATCATCTCGATGATGCCATCCAGGATACGTTTCGGCATAACAAGGCTTAAATCTCCCGGTGTCGCAGAAAGTGTAGGTGTTACGAAACTTTCCTCAATACGGGCTTTTGTGCTTCGTCTTCCGCGAATCAGATCTCCAAACCGCTGTACCATAACACCACCGCCAAGCATATTGGAAAGTCTTGCAATGCTCTCACCGTATCCGTTGCTGTCATGGAACGGCTCTGAGAAATGCTTGGATACCAGAAGGGCAAAGTTTGTATTGTTGGTATGCTTTGCCGGATCTTCGTAGCTGTGACCGTTTACTGTGATAATACCGTTGGTATTTTCATTCACGACAACACCTCGCGGGTTCATGCAGAAGGTACGAACCATATCCTCAAACTTCTCAGTTCTGTAAACGATCTTGCTCTCATAAAGCTCATCTGTCAGACGGCTGAAAACCTCCGCCGGAAGCTCCACACGGACTCCAATGTCCACACGGTTGGAAAGAGTCGGGATCTTAAGCTCTGTACATACCGTCTCCATCCATTTACTTCCGCTTCGTCCTGCGGAGATGATACAGTAAGTTCCCTCGTAACGCTCATCTTCTACAAAAACTGCATAACCGTCTTCAGTTTTTTCTACTTTGTCAACAGATGCGTCAAAATAGAAGTCCACATGGTCTTTCATTTTTTCATAGAGGTTCTGAAGTACCACATAGTTGATATCTGTTCCCAGATGGCGGACTGATGCATCCAGAAGATGCAGGCCGTTCTGAAGGCAGAGCTTACGGATCTCGCTGTTTGTGGTAGAATAAAGTTTGGTTCCCTCACCGCCATGCATCAGGTTCAGTTTATCTACATATTCCATCAGCTCTGTGGCTGTATCCTTGCCGATATGCTGGTACAGAGTTCCGCCAAACTGATTGGTGATATTATATTTCCCGTCGGAGAAAGCGCCTGCACCGCCAAATCCCTTCATGATCGCACAGGTTTTGCAATGGATACAGGATTTTACTTTCTTTCCGTCGATGGGACATTTTCTTTTTTCCAGAGGATGACCAGCTTCAAAAACCGCAATCTTTTTCTCCGGATCATTATTCATCAGTTCATAGGCCGCAAAGATTCCACCGGGACCTGCTCCTACGATCAGTACATCATATTTCATAAATAAAAACTCCTTATCTTGTATTGCACATTTTCAGTACTTTGTTTTTGCATAAACCCTGTCTATTCTACAACAAGTGTGTTCAAAAGTCACCTGTTTTTTCGGAACCTTCCGATCTTAAGCTTTTTTCCATCTGTTTCCACGGTAATAGCACCGTTTTTCATGGTGTATTCCACCTGACTTCCGGCCGCTTTAAGCCGCTCTACGGTTTCCGGTGACGGATGTCCGTAGGTGTTGGTAGAAGAACAGGAAATGATCGCCACTTCCGGCTTTATTTTCTCAAGAAATGCTTCTGTGGTAGAATAACGGGAACCGTGATGTCCCACCTTCAGACAGTCAACATCCTCAAGCCCCCCGGCTACCAGAAGCTTTTTCTCTGTATCTGCACCGATATCTCCGGTAAAAAGCATCTGAAAATCTCCAAAAGACAACTCCATCACCATAGCTTCCTCATTCACATCTTTTCCTGTGGCATTTTTCTCCGGCCACAGAACAGAAAAAGATACTTTGCCGCAAGGCAGCTCATCCCCTTTTCCTGCTGTCACGACCTTAACTCCGGCTGTTTTTGCTGCCTCTGCAAGCTCCCTCCATGCATCTGGTCTTTCCGCCCAGGCAGGCAGGATCAGATATCCGGCCCGGATGGTTGTAAGACCTTTTTCCATATATTCCAGAAGCTCCTTCACACCGTTGATATGATCCTGATCTGTATGGGAAATAAAAATCCCATCCAGCCAGGAAATCCCCTGACTTTTCAATGCCGGCAAAAGGCAGTATCTTCCAAGATCCGACTGGCTGCTGCTTCCTCCGTCGATCAGAAAATGATGATCCTCCGGGGTCTCCACAAGAATACCGTCACCTTGTCCTACATCCAGGCAGATCACCTTCAGACTTCCTGCTGGATGATATCCCAGTATCAGGATTCCGACTGCCAGAAAAATACCGGCTGTTATCCGGATAGCATATAGCTTCCAACAACCTGCTTCCGCCCGCTCCTCTGATAACCCCGTTTCCTCACTGACTGCTTTTTTCTTCCGGAACTGTTCTTTTATATACTGTCCCATAAATAGAACTGTGATCAAAAAGCCATAATATACCAGGATCTGCCATATTTCCGGCTCCCCTCCGATCCAGGTACTCCATCCTGATCTTCCTGCCAGACTGCAGAGATATTCATAAAAAAGCAGCAGTACCCTTGCCGGCAGGATTACCAGTTTTGCCGCAGGAATACTGAGAATTCCCAGCAGCAGCGCCGCCATTCCTCCAGTCAGCACTACCCCCACACTTGGAAGCACCAACAGATTCAGGATAAATCCGGCAATAGAGACTTCTCCGAAAAACTTCAGCATCACCGGCAGAGTCACAAGCTGAAGAGCTATAGGACTTACCAGTGCCTTTGTCCATTTTTTCTCCGCTCCTGCAAGGGCACAGATCTTTTCCGCAGCGAGCCCCATTCCCAGAACACAGCCAAAGGACAGAAGAAATCCGCTGTCCAGGAGATAGGCCGGAGATTCCACAAGGATCATCATGGCAGTTACGGAAAGAGCACTCATCATATCATAGATCCGTCCGGTGATTCTGGCTCCCATGGCGATCAAAAACATAGTTACTGCACGCATGGTGGAAACACTCCCTCCGGTCATGATTCCATACTGCAGCATCACTCCCAGAGAAAAAATCCCGGCAGGCCAGATTCCCAGTCCCATCTTCTTTAGAAGGTTGTAAAGCCCCATTCCCAGAATACTGATATGAAGTCCGCTGATGGCAAGGATATGTATGATTCCGGCCAGCTGATAGCGCATCTGTGTTTCCGGATCCAGTTCCTGTTTGTCTCCAAGCGTCATGGCACAAAAACAGGTGCATCTTTTCCTGCTGCTTCCTTCAGGATCTGTCTGCAGCTTTCTTTTATCTCCAAAAGAAGCTGCCTGTAGCCGGAATACACTGCTGTTTTCTTTTGGAGCACAGCGTTCTTCATAAAATAATAAATATGACGACAAGCATAATACTGTTGACTGTCAAAGCCCCCCGGATTCGCAGGACCTTCCACTCTTTTCAGTGTTCCCTTGACCAGGATCCGCATTCCCGGTTTCAGATCTTCTTCTTTTTTGAGAAATATTCTTACATTTTCAATTGGAAATTTTTTTGACTGATGGATAAGATATGTTTTTTTCAGATAAACAGACTGGGAAAATTCTGTGTTTTCATACTGTTCCACCTCCCCGCAGATCATGGAACCAGGGTGCGCTTCGATCTGCTCCTGCACATTTAACGGAAGGGGATTCCCCCTGATCAGAGGAATCCCCATAAGCTCCAGTGCGCCAAGACTCAGCACCATAAGAAAACACAAAAGACACATCGGCCTTTTCGCCATAAATGTTCTCCCGTTTTCTGATATTTTGAAATGTTTTATTTTTTCTGTTCTTTTTTAGCCTTTGTGTGTGCCAGCAGGCTGTCGTTCCATTCATAGAACTTATAAAGCTGCATATTCTGGCCAAAGGTCACTTCCTTGTTTCCTTCGATGGAAATCTCAACTTTGTCCACATCCGTTGCCGCGATCAGCGTATTTACCACCGAATACACGGCAATCTGTTCCGAAACATCCAGCGCATAATCCTGAAATACGGAATTATAATCCACATAGCAGATTCCGTTTGCTCTCGTCAGAGAAAGTACCTCTGAATTCTCCGGTATTGTAGGATAATGTCCTTTTTCCAGCGGACCTCTTGCAAGCTGCTCCAGAACCACCATAGCTTTCGGAAGATTTCGTCTGTAACGGACACTTCTCTGTTCCGCTACCAGTTTATCTCCGTTTTTATTTGTGAAATACAGAGTAAAGGTGTCATAACTGTACACATCCCCATCGGAGCCGGAAAACTCCACAAAGGTGTCGTTGTTCATAACTCCCACTTCTTCACCCCTGGTATCTGTCAGTGGCTTTTTACCCACACAGATCTCAACAGACTCCACTCCTGGAACCTGTAAAAAGATCTTCACTATACCTGCCCGCACCAGAAGTTCCCTGGTACGTGACATTTTATCATAGGCCTCATTGAATTCTATGTTCAGGACTCCATCCTGTATGGAATAAGAAGAAATCTTTACCCCATCCGGAAAAAGTGAGATTCCGTTTTCCCTGGTCTCTCGGTTATTCAGACTCTCGGAAAAATTGCGCAGCATCACTTCTGTTGTTTCCTTCTCCAGAGTATATTTTTCTTCTTTCAGTTTCGTTTCATCGCTGTTGATATAATAAAATCTATACTGCTGTTCTTCGTTTTTATTTCTTCCCGACAAACCTATGAAAGCAACCAGACCAAGAAGGATGCAGGCAGCGGCCACACAGATGATCAAAATCGTTTTTTTCATGCTGTACCTCCTAGGACGGGATATAGGACAGTGGGATCTTCACGGTAAATGTGGTTCCCTCGCCCTCTTTGCTGGATACCTTGATGATCCCATGATGCATGGCTATGGAACTTCTTGTAATGGCAAGTCCAAGACCGGTTCCGCCGATCTCTCTGGAATGGGATTTATCCACACGATAAAAACGCTCAAATATCCGTTCAATGGAATCTTCCGGTATTCCCAGGCCGGAATCTGCAACCGTCACATAAAAATCCTTATGATCCGCATCCAGTGTTACGCGGACCCATCCCTCATCTACATTGTATTTGATACCATTTTCGACCAGGTTGCTGATGGCCAGGGTAAATTTCACCTCATCCACATCTGCAGTTACCGGTCGGAACGAATCCAGGATCAGGTCGATCCTTCTCTGATCTGCAATGGGACGGAGACGCTTCAGGATATTCTCCAGCAGCTCATTGATATTCATATTGGTGATATTCATATCTGCTGCTTTTTTGTCCATTTTTACCAGGGAGAGCAGATCGGTGATGATCTTGTTCTCTCTGTCAATCTCTTCTGTGATATCAGAAAGAAATTCCTGATACAGTTCCTCCGGAACCCCCTGCTGTCCTACCAGCGAATCCGCCAGAACCTTCATGGAGGTCATAGGTGTCTTCAGCTCATGAGACACATTGGATACAAACTCCTGTCTGGATTCATCCAACGTCTTCATTCTGGAAAGCATCTTGTTAAATGCATCTGTGATCAAAGCTGTCTCTGTATAATCCGGTACCGAGATCTCCTCATTCTGATATCCGTCTGTAAGATCCTCGATTGCTTTCGTTACCCTGGCAAATGGCTTCACCAGGATCGTGGAAAGAATATAGCCCAGAAAAATGGCCAGCACTACAATGATGCCGATGATCAGAATCCCTTTCTGCTCCAGTTCATGGATGGTCGCCGTCACCTCACTGGAAGATGCCATGATCATCATGGCACCCTGCACCTGTTTTACATCCGGACTTTTTACCGGAACTGCCAGGATCAGCTTCTGGCTGTCAGAATCATATTGGTAGGCATCTTCTCCCTAAAACAGTTCAATACTTTCTGAGAAACCAGAGTCCTGCCCTCATCCACACCATAGGTATCCTTGATGATCCTGAAATCCCTGTCTACAATGAGAATCCTGCCACCATAGCTGTTGGACAGTAATTCCAGCTTGCTGTTCACCGTCTGAGAGCTGGTGTCATTCAGATAATTCTCCTTGATCAGCAGGTCGCACATGATGTCACAGATGTTCTCCATGCTCTGCACACGGTTGGCAATAGCACGGTCTTCATAGTTGGCAATGACCATTTCCGTTACAATGACACTCGGTACGATTCCCAGTATGATCAGGATGATCAGAATACGAAAGCGGAGACTTTTAAAAAATTTGCCGTTCTTTTTGATCTTCACAGGTTATGCCTGGAAATAGTATCCCACACCCCATTTGGTGTGTACATATTTCGGCTCACTGGGATTGGCCTCGATCTTTTCTCTCAGGCGGCGGATATGTACATCTACGGTACGGACATCCCCCGGATATTCATAGCCCCATACGATATTCAGAAGATTTTCTCTGCTGTATACCTTGTTCGGATTGAATACCAGAAGCTCCAGCACATCAAATTCCTTGGCTGTGAGATTGATCTCTTTTCCGGAAATAAATACGCGGCGTCCTTCGCAGTCCAGCTTCAGTTCTCCGACTTCCACAGTCTTGGCCTTCTCCTGCTTGTCCTGTTTGCTGCCTGCACGGCGGATGATTGCCTTGATGCGGGCTTTGACTTCCAGGATATTGAAAGGCTTGGTGACATAATCATCAGCTCCGTATTCCAGACCCAGGATCTTATCCATATCTTCTCCTTTTGCTGTAAGCATGATGATCGGAACATTGGAAAATTCACGGATCTGCTGGCATACCTCAAGACCGTCCATTTTGGGAAGCATCAGGTCAAGAAGGATGATATCGTACTCTCCTGCTTTTGCTTTTTCCAGTGCTTCCTCTCCGTCATAGGCACAGTCCACTTCCATTCCGTCCTGCTCCAGACTGAAGCGAAGTCCCTTGACAATCAGTTTCTCATCATCTACTACCAATACTTTCCTGCTCATTTAGCGCTCCTTACTTTATTGCTATTTTATCCTTTATCTTCTCATAGGTTCCTTCTTTGATGCCTGGTACATTCATGATATCCTCTGCTGAAGTAAAGGGACCGTTCTCTTCCCTGTAAGCGATGATCGCCAGGGCCTTGGACTCCCCTACACCTGTGAGAGTAGTAAGCTGGGATACATCAGCGGTGTTCAGATCGATCTTCTGCTCTGTGGAAGATGCAGTCTCAGCTTCACCGGAATCCTCTCCGGCGGATTTCTGTCCGCTCGCCGTTTCGGTACTGTTTTCTGCTGTGACTTTCGATCCATCTTGGGTAGCTGCGATCCGCTGGCTGTCCACCTCCGCCTGGGTAGGCACATAAACCTGCTGTCCATCGGAAAGTCCCTTAGCACGGTTGAGATAGCTTGCCGCAGCTTCCGGAAGATATCCTCCGGCCTGCTCGATAGCCTGAAAAACACGGCTGCCATATGGAAGCTCATAGACTCCCGGACTGGTCACTGCTCCACATATATCTACATAAATGGTCTGAGGGGTGTCTGAGATCTCCGGCAGCTGTTTTTCAACCTCCGGATCCGGTTCCTCCGCAGACTCATTCTGTTTCTTCTGTGATATATCTGCCGCAGCCCCTGCGGATGCCTTCCCGGATACTTCACTTTCCGTATCCTTCAGTTCTTCCTGCTCTGCATCCATTCCGGATGCTTCCGTACTTTCTTCCTGCACCAGTTCTTTCTCCATAAATTCTGTTCCGTCATCCTTACAGCCTGTCAGCCCTGCCAGGATCTGTAACAAAAATATGGAAAAAACAAGCCGAACACTTCTGATATGTGATCTTATTTTCATAGATAGGCGGTTCACTCCTTTCCGCCGATGTGGCGGCAGGTGCCCCGTTACTCATGCAAAACCATACCTTATTTTAACGAAGTATTACAAATATTACAATACTTTTATTTCTATTTCCATTTGAAAATAACCACACCTGCAATACAGATCAGCATTCCCAACAGCCTTCTCCACTGAAAATCTGCTCTTTCCACACCGAAAATCCCCAACAATTCTATAAGATAGGCCACCGCAAGCTGAGAAATGACAATAAGCATAACCGCCCGCGCAGGCCCCAGACTTCCCATACTCCGGATCACTGTGATAGTGATAAATGCACCGATCACTCCTCCGAGTAAATTATATTTATCCTCTACCTGCCACAGCATGCCGATACTTTCTCTGCCTGTAAAAAACCATGCTGCCACACAGACCAGAAATGCAGAAAACTGTACCCAGCCGGTTGAAACCCACAGACTGGTCTGTTTTGTTACATTTGTGTTAAATACCCCTTGAATACTCATCAGTGCACCTGAGATCAGTGCTGACAAAAATCCCCACATAAAAATCCCTCCATATATACTCCATTTCCGGTATTACTGCTGGAAAAAGGCGCTGCATATTTCTGCAACGCCTTTACGGTTTCTTATAATTTAGTTTATGTGATTTTCCTGCAATTATACACACTGCTACTCTGTTTTCTCATCCGCATAATATTTATATACATGATCACGAAACGCTCTTTATTCCGGAAAATATTTTCTGAGATATATCCTTCCGGAAAACGCAATATGCGGCATCTCATAAAAAATGGCTGTTTTCGGACAGATCGGACGATAGAGTGGGTCTGCCACAATGATCCTGGCTGTTTTCAGCTTTTCTTCCATGGCTTTCTCGCCACAGATGGCTTCATCTCCCTTGCGCAAAAGTCCCTCTGTGATCTCCAGCGGACAGAGCAGCTGAACCTTTTTTCCGTATTTCTGCTCTATGACTGCTGACAGGGAGCCCATGGTAACCGGTTCTCCGATGATGGTAATGTCCGGTACGGAAAAAAATACCTCATCTTTGTCGGGCATTTCCCTGCTTTCTCCTGAAGGGGCAGATACTGCTGACAGACTGTTCCTTCCCTGAAAATAGATTACCTGCTCCGGAGTTACTTTCCACAGTTCCTCCTGTTTCCCTAAGATCTGCCCTCCGCTTTCCTCTGCGGAGTCATCCTTTTTATTTACCCACTCTCCACAGGATCTATCCGCGATCCGCTCAAGTGCATCTGAAATCTGCCCCTCATAGCCTTCCACAGGAGTCCCCACGAGAAATGGCGTACCGAATTTTTCTTTCAGCACATTGGCCGCCGGGATTCCCACAGAGGATACCACAAGGTTTACCGCTGCTTCACCGGCACGGGACAAAGCTTCCAGCGTATCCCCCATAGCCCAGGTGGAAAGTATCTCCCAGCCATAGTTTTTCAGACGTTTTTTCATGGCATCTACTGCAGACTGCGGGCCAAGATCAAGGGGGGTTGCTCCAAGAATATTTAATTTCCGGCTTCTCTTCTCTGTAGATCTTTCAGCAGATCCTGTGGGTGCTTCTGAACACCTTCCGGTTTTCTCTGCAGCTCCTGTAAAATGTCCGGCGATCTCTGCCAGCGCCAGCCCTGCTCCGTATACATAGTCATGCATGCCGCTGGTCGGAACCGAAAATGCCGGGATTCCGATTCTTGCCGTAAGTGCACGGGCCAGTCCCGGAAAATCCGTTCCATTCATAAAAGGGATCGGAGAGCTTGCAAGTGCAATAAATTTCGGTTTCAGCTCCTTTGCCGCCTCTTCGATATCCTGAAGAAATTTCTCATCATTTCCCATAATGGCATCGATATCCGTAAGACCTGAGATAAAGATCAGACTGTCCTGGTCGTACCACCGGATCTCATCATGGGTATTATAGGTAGAATTACAGCCGGAGGGATCATGCATCACTGTCATTCCTCCAAGCTCATACAATGCAGAGCAGACGCCGGACACGTCTGCCGTGTAGATCGGTATGATCCGATATGCCTGTCTCATATGCAGCTTTCGCACCCCCATCCCTTTCGAACGATCAGATCCTCCGGAGCTTTTTCCTCATTAAATGCCTCCAGCATCAGCTGTGCAGTACGTCTAATCCCGTCAAAGCCCCAAAGCCCGCCACCCTGTACCATATTGACAAAATTCCGACTTCCGGTAAACCAGGCTGCTTTTTGTCCGACGGCAAGGATTTTTCCGGAATGCTGCCGTGGCCGCACTCTCATCTCCGGGCGGACAGTCGAAATCAACATGAGTTCCGGGTAATTCTCCTTCAGCCAGAAAAATACTTCTTTTTCTTCCGGGCTGATACTGTCCAGAAAAACGGACTGTACCTGAAATCCATGCGTAAGGAGAAGCTTTGCAAGTCCCAGAGGTCTTGGATGAAAAAGATAATCCACAGCTACGGGAGTGTCACCGATGATCTGGTGTGCATGGAAAAGAGCTTCCTCGCATTTTTGGATCTCCGTTTCGATATCCAGGCCATTTTTACCGCCACTTTGCTGATCCAGCAGCTCCAGCAAATACTTTTCCTGCGTCTCTATCTCCTCATAGTCAAAGCTTCCGGGCAGGTATAAAAACGGCCTTCCAAGTCTCTCCGCCTGCTGCTGTACTCCGAATTTTCCTGCCGGATAACAGTTAAGGATCAGGCTTCCCTCTCCCAGGCTCTGATAATCCTCCCAGGTCTTACAGGCCGGTGCTTCCCGGAGACGGATTCCGTTCTTTTTCAGGATCCGGCAGATATCTGCACTCTCATCCAGCACAAAATCACTGCCCAGGACTGTGACACATTCCGGATCTGCTTTCCTCTCCGGTACTGCATCATACATGGCACGGCGCAGCTTCTGATCCGGAGTCGGACCTGTTTTCTGCATGACAGGATCCATAAAGCATCGCATAAAAAAGATCTCCGGAAATCTTTCTTCCAGTTCTCCGTAGATGCGGTCCAGATCACTTCCCAGAAAATGATGAAGACACACGGTAAAAAGCAGTACTGCCTTTGGCTTCTCATCCAGCCGGTTCAGAATATCCGTCACTCCTTCAATGGTCACATCCTCCAGATTTCCGCCCAGAAGATCCTTTTCCTCCACGATCACAAAGGAAAAACGGTCTGCCGCATTCATCTCTGCGGCAGTCAGCACAACGCCACGCATGCAGTTATCCGCACAGACGTAGATCTGCCTTGCTTCCGGAACCAGCATTCCCGTATGTACAATATTCCAGTTTCCATGGACCGGTGAATTAAATTCCAGCCCCGACTGAAAGGGAACCGGAAAAGAGGCTTCCTTTATAAATATTTCTGTTTTTCCCGAAAGCTCTCTGTTACCAACTCTTTTTAACATGAGCCTTCCTCCCTGCATGCACTCAGGATCTGCTCGGCCAGTGTCCGGTACTCCTCTGCCATCTCACAATCCGGATAGGCTTCCAGAAGAGTTTTTCCTCGATTCTCTGCTTCCAGGACCAGCTCACTTCTGGAAAGCGTTCCCACTACCCGCGTATGAAAATCCTCTGCCAGCTCCCGGACTTTTTCTTCCTCTCCCGGCACGTTCCGCCGGTTCAGGATCACGCCGCCAAGGGATGCATATCCTCTGTTTCTGAAATTATCCACTGCCATGGCAATATTTGCCCCGGCATGGATGGCCATGTTTTCTCCGGAGGTGATGATAAATACCTTATCTGCATACCCCTTTCGCATGGGCATGGAAAATCCACCGCAGACAACATCTCCCAGTACGTCATAAAAAACAATGTCCGGTTTATAGGTCTCATAGGCTCCGTTTTCCTTAAGCTTCTCAAGAGCGGTAATGATACCTCTTCCCGCACATCCAAGCCCAGGTGCAGGACCGCCGGCTTCCACACAGACTACACCCCCATATCCGATCTGCACCATATCCGTAAGCTTCAGCTCCTGGCGTTTTTCGTTATACAGCTCCAGCACAGTGGGAACTTTTTTTCCATGCCTGAGAAGGATCGTGGAATCTGCCTTGGGATCACAGCCGATCTGCATCACTTTCATTCCTTTTTCCGCAAGGGCTACTGCCACATTGGAAACCGTAGTAGATTTTCCGATGCCGCCCTTTCCGTATACCGCAACTTTTATCATTTTCTGTCCTCCGCTTTTGTGATCACATTGGAATATGCCGTTTTGGCGGAAACTCCACTGAGGCGTCCGATCTTTCCGGATAAGGAGCTGATCACATCCTGTGGTGCGTCAATGGCAATACTGATGATATTGATGCCTTTTTCCCGGTAAGGGATCCCCATTCTCCCGATAATATATTTTCCCGCTTCATGAAGAAAACGGTTGATATCATCGATCACGTCATTGTTTTCCACAATGATCGAGATCAATGCCACTCTTGTCTCCATAAGATCTGACTCTCCTTTCCGATATTATCAGCAGATCCTCGGCAGAAGCTCTCCTCCCGGCTGCGGAAGAAGTGCCTGCGTTCCGATTTCCGTAGTCATGACAACCTTTCCAGGCTGTTCTTCAGTAACTTCACCGATAATGGCTGCATCCCTGGAATAAGGACATTTACGCAGTGCTTTCACGATCCTTCCTGCCTCTTCCTTTGGTGCCATGATCACCATACGTCCCTCACATGCCAGATAAAGCGGCTCCAGGCCAAGCATGCCGCAGACACCCTTTACCTCCGGAGCTACCGGAACAGCTGCTGCATCCAGGCGGATCCCTACGTTACTCTGTCCTGCGATCTCGTAAAGAACCGTTCCGACACCACCTCTTGTGGCATCACGGATCACATGAATGTTATGGGTGGCATCCAGTACATCTTTTACAGCTCCCCACAGCGGTGCGCAGTCACTTGTCACATCTGCGTCAATGCCGAAATCCTCTCTTGCCAGAAGAATGGTGCATCCATGTCTTCCCACATCACCGGTTACAATAATGGCATCTCCCGGTTTTGCCAGCTCACCGCCTACCTGAACGCCCTCCTGGATCTCACCCATTCCGGTTGTTGTGATAAACACACCGTCAACCTGGCCTTTTCCTGCCACCTTAGTATCTCCGGAAACGATACGCACTCCGGCTTCTTTTGCTGTTTTTTCCATGGCGGCGGCGATCTCCTCCAGCTTCTCCATGGGAAAACCCTCCTCGATGACAAAAGCGCAGGTAAGATACATCGGTTTTGCTCCCATACAGGCGAGGTCATTAACGGTTCCGCAGATGGAAAGCTTGCCGATATTTCCCCCCGGAAAAAATGCCGGAGAAACAATAAATCCATCGGTGGATACTGCCATTTTTCCTGCAGGCGGAACCAGCACTGCCGCATCATCGGCTGTGAGATCCGGGTTTGCAAAATGTGCTTTGAATACTTCATCGATCAGTTCTGAGGTCTGACGGCCTCCGGCACCGTGTGCCATGGTCACTGTTTTATTTTCCATAATATTATCTTCTTTCTATGCTGGGTCAAAGGAATTTCATATCGGTTTCATCCTGTCAGATCTTCCGGATACGATCCTTCGTTTGTACTATATGTAATGTATCATATTTCGCAGTCCATTAAAGCGGACATCAGTTTCCGTACATAAAATATGCGGAACATGCACCTTCATTGGATACCATACAGGCACCTACCGGATGCTGCGGGGTACAGACCTTTCCGAATACCTTACAATCTGATGGTTTGCATTTCCCCTGAAGCACATCCCCACAGCGACAGGCCGGATTTGGTCTGCCCTGGATCGGCGGCACTGCATATTTTTTTCTGGCATCAAAGGCTTCCCACTCCTTCCGGAGCACCAGCCCGGACCCCGGGATCACACCCAGACCGCGCCATTCGGAATCACAGGGCTCCATCAGTTCTTCGATTAGCTTCTGTGCCTCCGGGCTTCCCTCACTTTTTACCACACGGGGATAGCAATTCACAAAGAACGGTTTTCCTTCCTGAAAACGTACCAGTGCAACAGCCAGTGCCGTAAGCAGCTCCTTCGCTGTAAAGCCTGCCACCACACCACTGATGCCTTCCTCTGCCAACTGCTCGCAGAGCGCAGTTCCTGTGATCGCATTGACATGTCCAGGATAAAGGAACACATCCGCACTGCCCTTTAATGCCTGATAAGCCTGGGGCATGGTCTTGTTTGCCACAAGGAGCGAATAATTGGAAAGTCCGTCCTCTCCGGCCTTTTTCACGGAAAGACAGCCGGCAGGCGTGGTGGTCTCAAAGCCAACGGAAAGAAATACCACCTGCTCTTTTGGATGCTCTTTCGCATATTTTTCCGCATCTGCCGGTGAATAGACGATCCGTATCCTGGCGCCTTCTGCCCTGGCATCTGCAAGGCTTTTCTTTGTTCCCGGTACGCGGACAAGATCACCGAATGTGCAGATCGTCACCTGTTTTTTCAGAGCAAGATAAACGGCCTCGTCAATAAACCCTACCGGTGTTACACAGACCGGACATCCCGGTCCTGAGATCAGCTCCACCTGCGGCGGCAGAAGCTTGCGGATCCCCAGACGGAAGATCTCGTGGGTATGTGTTCCGCAGACCTCCATGATCCGCACCGGCGGCCCCTGATATCCTTCTATGATCTCTCTTGCTGTTTTTTTCCTCTCTTCCATCACAGCAGTTCCTCCATTAGCTGGTCTGTCTCTTCCTCGTCATCATCGGTGATCTTTGCAATGGCAACACCTGCATGCACCATCACATAATCCCCCGGCTCCAGGTCTCCCAGGAGCTGGGCGGAAACCTCTCTCTTTGCGCCGCCTGCATCCACCACTGCTGTTCCGTCACTGATCTTTACTACTTTTGCTGATAATCCTACACACATATCTGTGCCTCCCATCCTGCATTTCTGCTGTATGCTCCATGCGTTATCATAAAACATTTATGATCCGTATCTGCATGATCTCGTCTATATTTATCTGTGCCGCTGCACATAAGCCATCCCATACACCGCCTGTCCCAGTGCGATCCCTCCGTCATTCGGCGGGATCAGGCTGTGCTTCAGAACTTTAAACCCCATTTCCGTAAGGCCGTCATCTACCAGCTCCAGAAGCAGCCGGTTCTGAAAGACACCGCCACTTAATGCCACTTTCCGGATTCCGGTCTGCCGCTCTGCTTCCTCACAGGCTGCAAGGATCTCATCTGCCAGTGCCCGGTGAAATCCATAAGCCAGCTTCCCGGGATCCTCTCCTGCAAGCCTTGCCCGGACCAGATATGCAACGATCTCACCTGTATTTAAAATAAATTTTCGTTCATCTTCAGACGCTTCTGAGATGCCTGTACTTTCCGGAATGTCTTCCTTTTCTGACATCCGTATCTTCAGATTTTCTTCCGGATTTTTCTTCTGCATCTCCCGCTGCTTTCTCCAGGCCTCCGCCGCAAATTCCAGTGCTGTGGACGCTTCTCCCTCAAAGGTGGACGCTCTCCGGATCCCCAGGATCGCACTGACTCCGTCAAAAAGTCTTCCTGCACTGGTGGAAGTCACGGCATTGATCTTCCGCTGTGCCATAGTCACCAGTACCTTTGCTTCCTGATCTGTGCAAAGTCCCAGTTTACGTACAGTGTCCAGGGTTTTTTCCAGATTTCCCGTATTCTGCCAGATCAGGGAAACGGCGATCCGCCAGCCTTCTTTTGCGGAAATATCTCCGCCAACCTGGACAAAGGGTTCTATACTTCCAAGCCTTGTAAATCCCTGACAGTCTGCAACCAGGAGCTCTCCGCCCCAGATGGTTCCATCGGTTCCATAGCCTGTTCCGTCAAAGGAAACCCCTATCACCTTTTCTTCGCAGTCATTTTCTGCCAGGCAGGATAAAATGTGTGCATAATGATGCTGCACCCTCAGAACCGGAAGCCCTAACTCCTCTGCCACCACTGTGGAATTATATTTAGGGTGAAGATCACAGACCACTACCTCCGGCTGCACCTCCAGAAGTGTTTCCAACCGCCCGATCGTTTCCTTCAGGGCTTTTACCGTTCGAAGATCCTCAAGATCTCCCACATAAGGGGAAGGATAAAAACGGTTATCCACACCAATACAGAAGGTGTTCTTAAGTTCTCCACCTGCTGCGATCACCTGGCCCTTCCAGGGTGTGGAGACCATAAACGGAAGAGGCGCATACCCGCGGGAACGGCGGATCATATAGGGTTCACCCTTATAGAAATCCATCACCGAATCGTCGGCCCGGATACGTATCTTCCTGTTGTGGGAAAGAATGCAGTCACAGAGATGGGAAAGCTCCTCTGCCGCCTCCTCATCATCTCTGCAGATCGGCGCCCCGGAAGTATTTCCGCTGGTCATTACCAGAAGCCGGGCATCCGGATCCCATCATCGTAATGAAAAAGAAGCAGCTGAACCGGTGCATAGGGAAGCATGACACCCACCTTGGGATTCCCGGGTGCAGTGCTCTCACAAAGCCCCGTTTCTCCCGGCAGCTTATCCAACAGCAGGATCGGCTTCTGATGACCGGTAAGGATCTTCTCCTGTTCCTCGCTGACCTTACAGATCTTCTTCACAGCTTCCATATCCTGTGCCATCACTGCAAAAGGCTTCACCGGACGCCGTTTCCGCTGCCGCAGCCGCTGTACTGCCTCCTCACTGGTAGCATCACAGCAAAGGTGAAAACCACCGATCCCTTTGATGGCCACGATCCCGCCGGAAGCAATGATCTTCCTTGTATAAGTGATAGCCTCCCGTCCCCGTTCCTCTCTTCCCGCCAGGTATACCTCCGGGCCGCAGTCATTGCAGCACACCGGCTGGGCATCATAACGTCTGGTATCCGGGTTATGGTACTCATCTGCACAGGAGGGACACATGGGAAATTCCTTCATACTGGTCCGTTCACGGTCATAAGGAAGTGAATCCAGGATCGTCAGTCTCGGACCGCAGCAGGTACAGTTGATAAAGGGATGCAGATACCGCCTGTTTTCCGGATCAAACATCTCCGCCTTACATTCATCGCAGAGCGCGATATCCGGGGAGACAAAGATCTCCCCCTTTGTCTTCTCACTTTCGATGATATCAAACTGTGTAAATTTCTCCGGCTCCTCCACCGGTTCTTCGAGAAGCTTCAGGATAGCTGCACGCTTCGGTGGCTTATTCCCGATATCTGCGATAAAGGCATCCACATCCTGCTGCTTACCCTGAGCAAAAATCTCCACATAGGGTCCTTTATTGGACACACTGCCACGGATTCCTCTTGCCATAGCATGACGACTCACCGTAGGGCGAAATCCCACTCCCTGTACGATCCCGTAAACACGGATCATTTTCGTAATTTCCCGCTCCATATGTTTCTCCATTCCCTGCAGCTGTTTCCACTGATCCAGCTGCAGCATGCATGTAACTTTATGTCCTGTCCTTATGGTCTACCTGCATTTTCCGGATACTGCAAAATGCACTGTATCCACAAACACTCCTGAAAAAGCCTTTGTCATCCGCTTCATACATGGATCTGCAAAGATCACGTCATATCCGCCCTTCTCTGCCAGTTCCATGTGATCTTCCTCATCCCTTAATGACACATCGCCCTCCTCCAGGAGATCTTTTTCCATGGAAAACCAGCTTGCCACGGTGATCTCTCCGTCCGCACCACGTTTCCGTAGCTCCTCTCTTATGGAACCGGCCATCACTTGCTGCTGCACGATGAGAATCTTTTTTCCTGTATAATCCATATCAGGAACCAGCTCTTCCGCCAGAGGATATCCCACCTCATAAGGTGTTCCGAAGGTTTTCTCCAGATATCTGGCACATTCCAGTGCCGCAGGAGAAACCACGATATTTTTTTCCGCAGAGGAGGCTTTTTTTACCTCATCAAGCCCGTCTCCCATTCCGTAGCAGACTGCTCTCTGTCCTCTGGCACGGAATTTTTCACGGATCTTGTCTGCTGCTTTCAGGTCACTGACATCCTGAGGTGTCATTCCGAGAACTCCTGTCTTACCAGCCTCCACAGGCAGCTTTTCCCGGGCAAAGGCTTTAAAAAGCTCCAGATAAGCCTTCCGCTCTCCCGCATCATAAAGCTCCATTCCGTTGGTATTTACTGCAAGCACCGGAAGATCTGTTTTCTTCTCGCACATCCGCCGCAGTGCCTGATGATCCGTTCCGATCACAGCAGGTACCGGTGTTCCGACAATGGCTGCAAAGCCTGCCTCCACCTTTACTGCTGCATCCACAAGCTTGGCAACCAGGCGGTCATCCCGTCCCAGGATGGCATCCATATCCCGAAGTCCTGCACTGAATACCGCGCTTTTCTGTTCAAACCATCTTGGTTCATCAAAGCCGCAGACATTTCCCGCACATCCTCCTGCATCACAGATCACGATGATCCCGCCAAGCTCATACAGCACTGACACGGCTCCGGACTGATCCGGTGCAAAGGGTGTCAGATATTTCCGAAGTCCTCTCATACCTTTTCTCCCTTCTGCAAAACTTTCTCTGTCAGTGTCTCAAACAGCCTGCGTACCCCTGCATAGCCATAGGGCTGCCGGTCCTGATTCCACACTGCATTTGGCTGATCCCGGTGATAATATCCTGCATCCTTTCCTATAGTGAGGTTCACTCCGCTCCCGGACGGATCGTAATACAGCATGGTGGGTTCCATATTGGAAAAAACCTTTGTATCCGGACTCAATTCCGCAAGATGCCGTATGTATACAAAATTCTCGGCTGTGATAGTTCCGTAGATCTCCGGCACCCGGAAACCATACCGCACCAGGCCAGGGCCAGCTCAAAGGAATCTCCGTTCATGCACTCTCCTACAGCAAAAGACGCATCCGGACAGACCTCCCGGAATCGCTCCACTGCCTCTTCTGCTGCTTTTTTATACACTCTCTGATCAAAAGAGACTCCAAGAACCTGTCCCAAGGCACGATACTGATTTTCGATCTTATCTGTCTGGTAGAGCCTCCGAAGCTCAATAAAAGGAATCTTCAGCCGGTCATGAAAATCCTCCGCTGCAAACCTTGCTTCCGGATGAAGCACCAGATTAAAATTGGCCTGTGACATGGTTTGATATTCTTCATAATCCTTACATCTTGAGATCTCATGGATGGTCTTTACGCCTGCCTGCTGCAGCAGCTCATACATCTCGCAGTCATCAACCAGCGGCGAAAAAAATCCCAGAAGATTGACCACATTTCCCTTTTTCTTCTGTGGCTCAAGGAGGGAGTATAAAGACTGGCGCACATGGACCATAGGCGGCTTTCTGCCCTCACGTGTCAGTGCGTACATGTAACAGGGGCGCACCGGAATATCCACCTTTTCCTCTGCCTTCCGGCAGACACGTTCCATATCCGTTCCCAGAAGTGCATCCACACAGGTGATACAGATCATCACCACAGACGGCTTCTTCTCACAGCAGTCGCAGATCTCTTTTACCGCTTTCGGGATCTTTTTCAGGTGACGGCCTGTAACAATATCCGTCTCGTCCATCATCAGATAAAAAAATCGATCATTGTACTCCGGCATGGAGCTGATAAGAGAAGTATTTCTTCCGCAGCATCCCGGTGCCACGATCAGCATAATGGAATCCGGCACTGCAAGCCCGGCCCGCTTTACGCCAAAGCCCTCCGCTCCCGGAGAGTTAAATGCCAGAGTTGCCGGAGAGCTGTAGATCAGATGCTTCCCGGAGATCATCTGCGGAGGGATCGCTTCCAGCCCGCCCCGGGCCAGTTCTTCTGAAGTTGCAAAATATGCTTCCTTTTTCATATATCCTCCTTCTCCGTTTCTTCACTTTCCAATAGCTTCCTCGCCAGTGCAAAAAATTTCTCACTGATCTCAGAATTCTCATCTCCCTCGATCACTGTTTTGCCCTGATCCTCCCATCGGATGATCTCGTCACTTCTCGGGATCTCACCCACGATCGGGATATTGTTTTTTTCTGCAAAAGTATTTACTTTTTCCGTTTCATTCTCCACATTCCTGTGATTCAGCACGATCCCGAAGATCCTCGCATAGCTTCGATCCTCAAAATTCCGCACAGCGCTGGAAATATTATTGGCTGCATAGAGCGCCATTTTCTCTCCGGATGTGACAATGAGTACTTTTTCCGCATAGCCCTCCCGGATCGGTGCCGCAAAACCGCCGCATACTACATCTCCAAGAACATCGTAAAGCACTACATCCGGCTTCCAGGTCTCAAAAAGCTTCAGATCCTCCAGAAGCTGAAAGGTTGCGATGATACCTCTGCCTGCACAGCCAAGTCCCGGCGTGGGGCCGCCGGTCTCAATGCAGAGGACTCCACCAAAACCCTCCTTTGAAATATCCTCTAGCTTTTCCGGCTCCTCATCCTCTTCCCGCATATAATTCATTACCGGCCGCAGAGGTTCTCCCCCAAGAAGATTGATGGTGGAATCCGCCTTGGGATCACAACCGATCTGGATCACTCTCTTCCCCATGGCTGCAAAAGCCGCCGCCAGGTTGGACGTCACTGTAGACTTTCCGATACCGCCCTTTCCGTATACTGCTACCTTCAGCATAAAATCCTCCCTAATTCATTCTGTCCGCTCCCGCAGGTATTTTTCATAAAAAAAGCTCTTTCACGCACAAGGTGAAAGAGTCCCGTATTCCGCTCACAAAACAAAGTCAAGCGGATATTCGCGATCCGCATTTGCTGCTTGTTCATAACCGAATAACTGCTTCGCAGTTGATTCGGTTAAGCTGTGCCGGATGAACAACGATTCCTGCTCGGATATTCCTTGCCGTCAAAGTCTGTTTCCTGCTGTATTTTGTTTTAATGCCTCATCCGGATAGAAAGAAAATATTTCATTCCGTCTGAATTTTTCTGTTTTTATTATACAATAGTGTACATTAGTGAGTCAATTGCAACTCTGACTTTTTATACAAAAAAAGACCTCCAGGCGAAATATTTTTAAGCATTTCGCCGAGAAGTCTCTTCTCTGATCTGCCGGCTCAGAAGCTGCGGCAAAGTTATTCTTATGATAAAGCTTTACTGGATAGAAACTACGTGATATCCCCTGTCTTCCACTACCTTCTTAAGCTCCTCGTTGGATATCTCTCTGTCGTAGGAAACCACTGCCTCACCTTTTTTCAGGCTTACTTTTGCTGCCGCACCGTCAATACGGTTGATGGCTCTTGTGACACTGGCCACACAGTTCTCACAGTGCATACCGGTGATCTTCATGGTTTTCTCGCCCAGCTTGATTCCATCCAGCTTCTTCTTCGGAATCTCCGGCTTGCTGCCGCCTCCGCAGCAGGCACCTTCCCCCTTCAGATGTTTATATGCACCTTTTCCGGCAAACAACATAATGATGATAACAGCAATGACAACAATTGCATTTGCCATGATTTCTTTCCCTCCTGGTTACTTATGCATTCCACTGCAGCCGGAGCATCCGGAGCAATGACCGGAGCAGCTGCCGCCACAGCCTCCTGTACGTGTGTTACCGGCACAGCCGACACAGCTGAGCCCCTGTTTCTTTCTTGAATAGAGATAACTGATCACAAATACGCCATATGCGATCACCAGTGCCAGTACAATAATATCCGCTATCATACTCATATCTGTCACCCTTTCTTTCGCTGTACAGCCTGTAAACTGCTGCCAGCCTCTGATGAATACTTTTGTAAAAAAACTTCCATATTTTTTCAGGCTTATTATAGCACAGAAGACCAGGTATTTACATCCCCGGTCTCCTGCATTTCTTATCATTTCAGCTGTTCTTACAACATCATTTCAAAGCTATCATATGTACCGGATCGTTACTGTATGACCGGTTTTCAATTACTCTGCTGCCTGTACAGATCTCTTTGTAACATCGTTCTGGTTCTTGTACGGATCTGGTCTGAACAGAAGGAAGAGCAGGATTGCTGCAAGGATCAGCGCTACGATCGTTCCAATTCCGAAGGAACCGGCACCTGTGACAACAAGACCGATCTGGTATACACAAAGTGTTACAACATAAGCAAAAATGTTCTGGAAGAGAATTGCAAACCAGAACCATTTTCTGGACTGCATCTCATGTGCCATTGTAGAAATAGCTGCAAGGCACGGAGAGTCAAGCAGGTTGAACAGCAGGAAAGAAAATGCTGCTACTGCTGTCGGGAACCATGCTTTGATCGCTGCACCAACGATCATGGTATCCTCTGCATCATCACCAGCTACGTTTGCAAGAACACCCATTGTACTTACGATGGACTCTTTTGCGGAGAATCCAGAGATGGAGGCTGCAACCGGCTGCCATTTGCCAAATCCAAGAGGAGCAAAGATCGGAGCAAGGATACCGCCAAGGATAGCCATGATACTGTCGTTGCTGTCCTCAACAAATCCGATTCCGCTTCCTGTATTTCCGATGCTGGAAAGGATCCACATGATAACGGTTGCAAGGAAAAGAATGGTACCGGCTTTGATGATGAAGCCTTTCAGTCTCTCCCAAACGTGAAGCAGAACTGTCTTTGCAGACGGAATGTGGTACTGCGGAAGCTCCATTACGAACGGAGCAGGTTTACCGGAGAAAGGTTTTGTTTTCTTCAGGATGATCGCAGATACAAGAACTGCTACAACACCGATAAAGTACATCAGTGGTGTGATGAAACCAGCAGCTACGTAGTCACCGGTTGCATAAGCAGTCATGATACCACCCATAAGGGCGATAACCGGAAGCTTGGCACCACATGGGATAAATGTCGCTGTCATGATCGTCAAACGACGGTCATTATCTGCCTCGATTGTTTTGGAAGCCATGATTCCAGGGATTCCACAGCCGGAGGAGATAAGAAGCGGGATAAAGCTCTTTCCGGAAAGTCCGAAATGACGGAATACACGGTCCATGACGAATGCGATACGAACCATGTAACCACAGTCCTCAAGGATGGAAAGGAACAGGAACAGGATCGCCATCTGCGGAACAAATCCAAGCACTGCCCCAAGACCACCGATGATACCATCTGATACAAGGCTCACCAGCCAGTCCGCAACACCGGCATTGCCAAGTCCATCCGATACAACACCCTGGATGGTTCCCACAAAGCTGTCGTTTGTCCAGTCTGTTACCATGGTACCAACTGTTGTTACCGATACATAATAAACGATGAACATGGTAAGGATAAAGATCGGAAGACCGAGAATACGGTTTGTTACGATACGGTCGATCTTATCGGAAACTGTCATCTTATTTCCGCTTCTCTTAACGTTTGCAGAAACAACCTTCTGGATGTACTGATATCTTCCATCCGTTACGATACTCTCTGTATCATCATCCTCTGCCTTCTCAAGGCCAGAAGCAATCTCCTCGATCCTGGACTGTGCAGAAGCCGGAAGGTTCAGACCTTCTTTTACCTTGCTGTCTCTCTCAAGAAGCTTTACTGCATACCATCTCTTGTTCTCCTCAGCGATGTTTGCAGGAACAAATCCCTCGATCTCATTTACAGCTTTTTCTACTGCTTTCGGAAATTCCATCTGCTTAGATGGTACTCTGTGCTGGTTCGCACATTTGATTGCCTCATCAACAACCTCTTTAAGGCCTGTTCCTTTAAGAGCAGAGGTCTCAACGATCGGGCATCCAAGCGCGGAGCTTAAGCCTTTTACATTGATATGGATGTTGTTCTTTTTCAGAAGATCCACCATATTAAGAGCGATAACAACCGGGATACCGATTTCAAGAAGCTGAGTTGCAAGATACAGGTTTCTCTCGATGTTTGTTGCATCCACAAGATCGATGATCACATCCGGTTTCTCTTTCAGAAGGTAATCACGGCTGACAACCTCCTCAAGTGTATACGGGGAAAGTGAATAGATACCCGGAAGGTCTGTTACCGTTACATCCTTCTGGTTTTTCAGCTTGCCCTCTTTTTTCTCTACAGTAACACCTGGCCAGTTACCAACGTACTGGTTTGCGCCTGTAAGAGCATTGAACATTGTAGTCTTACCACAGTTCGGGTTTCCGGCAAGAGCTATTGTTACAGACATTTTGCATCCTCCTTTTTTCAGATCAGAGCCTGACGCTCTGTCATTTTTCGAAGCTTATTTACTTTACTTCCACACATGCTGCGTCATGCTTACGCAGGGAAAGCTCATAACCTCTGATGGTGATCTCAACCGGATCTCCAAGAGGAGCTACCTTTCGGATATAAACCTCGCTGCCTTTTGTGATTCCCATATCCATGATACGACGCTTGTAAGCCGGGTCGCCGGTGATCTTGGAAACAACTACTGTAGAACCTACTGCTGCATCACGTAAAGTCATTTCTCTTTTCCTCCCTGTTCATATTCCAATTCCTAATCTATCCTCAACTGCGCCTTCCGCAGTTTGGGGCAAATTCACTACCGGTCACTGCCTCGCAGTCCGGTCACACCATAATGTGTCTGGCCATTTCCTTATTGACTGCTACTCTGGAATCCTTGACATTTACGATCAGATTGCCGTCAAACTGAGAAATAACTGTCACTTCCGCATTCTCAACAAAACCAAGGCCTGCAAGAAATCTTCTTGTATCCTCCGCTCCGGAAATACGCTTGATCGTGCCAGTATCACCTGACTGTAAAAATAAAATCGGCTGCATGGAATCCCTCCGTTTCTTTCTATTAATTAACTCAGTCTAATTAGTCAGCCCTAACTCATAGGTTAGTTTATACTAAGTTTTTTCGAATGTCAATCCCCTAAATGAAAAAAGTTAATCAAGATTAAGTTTTTATAAACAAAATATAAAAAAGTTCCTGCATTCTGAGGTATTTCTGTCTGGCAGAAGGTTACCTCAGAATGCAGGAACTCTGTTCTGATTCTTTTTCTGTTTGCAGCCTGTTAAGCTAAAAACCCCTTCCGGAACTTTTTCTTTCTTCCGTGCTGCTCATATTTTTATCTCTTAGTGGATCTGATCATTCAAAAGCTTCAGGATCAGATTCTCCGTTTCATTGATTCCGTAGCTTGCACTGTTGATACAAAGATCGTAGTTATCCGGCTTGCCCCACTGAGCTCCGCCGTAAAAATTGTAATACCGTCTGTGCTGGCTGTCCATCTTCTTCAGGAAACGGACTGCCTGCTTCATATTCATCTTCCTTACATCCATAACATGCTGCACACGGATAGCAAAAGGAGCTGTGATAAACAGACTGATATGCGGAATGTGATTGTTCTTGAGGATCGCATCCGCACACCTTCCCATAATGATGCAGTCCTCTTTTGAGGCCAGATCGCAGATCAGGTCACTCATGTTAAAGAATACCGCATCCTGTTTCGGAAGACCATGGTAACGGTTGAATTCCCGGAACCAGCCCTTGGGATCAAATTTATGCTTCTTCTCATATTTATTGAAATCCGCAAAATATTCCGCATCGTTGACCGCGCCCTTTTCCGCCTCAAGACGCCTTAATACCTGATCAAAGATCTCCACATCATAATAGTTGATCCGAAGCTTGTCTGCCAGTCCGAAACCGATATCATTACCGGCACTTCCCTGTGTACGGCTGATGCAGATGACCAGATGGTCATTCTCAGAGATTTTTTCCCTCCGCTTGATCATATGATTCAGTGCCACACGTTCCTTATCCATGATATCCGTAGCAACAAAAGTCTCTGGCAGCGTCAGGATCTCCTGAAAGATCTCATCATATTTCTTCATAAGACGGCTTTTTTCTTCTTTATCCTTGATGGTCCTGGCCATGTTGCTGATCAGTGCCATCTCGCTTCGAAGAAGATGTCCGTCCGGTTTGGTATACATCAGAGCACTTAAGTTCCGGATAGTGCCTTCTCTGTCGCCGGTGAAGGTACGTCCAAGGGAAGATCCTACGCTTTCATAAACCTCGCCATCCAGTTCATAAAGTCTGGTGGCAAGCTCTCTGCATTTCTCTCGAATGTTATTATCCTGCATATTGATCCTCCTCCCTTATAAAAAGAATACCAGCATATCGATGATGAACATCGGTACCAGGAAACAAATGGACCATGCCATATATCCGAAGAAGGACGGCATGTTGATACCATTTTCGTCAGAAAGTGTCTTGACCATAAAGTTTGGAGCATTGCCGATATATGTATTGGCGCCCATAAATACAGCACCGCAGGAAATCGCAGAAAGAAGCTTTACAGGAACTGTTCCCAGCGTTGTTGCGATTCCGTTTGTAAATCCAAGAGTTCCTGCTGTTGTCAGAAATACCAGATAGGTCGGCGTATTATCCAAGAAACTGGACAAAGCTCCGGTCGCCCAGAACATCTGGTACGGCTCGGTGATACCAAGATTCGGTCCTACTGCTTTCAGAAGCATCAGGGCTGGCTGCATGGTGATAAAAATACCGATGAAAAGTACTGCAACCTCCTTGATCGCACCCCAGGTAAAATGGTTCCGCACACGGATCCTCTTATCCGTTGTCTTAAAGGACAGAAATGCAGCTGCCAGGATCAGGACGATCTCAATGATCGACGGGAAGCTTAAAGTAACCTCACCGAAAATATGAAGGCCCTTTACATTTCCGGCTGCATCCTGGAATACAGGCATACCTGGAAGCATTCCGCTTAAGATAACACCCACAACGATCATCACAAGGAAGATGATATTATGAAGACCCTCGATCTTAAACTCGGTACCCGGTTTGCTGATATCCGGTTTACGTCCCTCTGCGATATCCTTCTTGTAAGAGCGCATATCCAGATGATAGAACACAAACAGAAGGATCACCATATTAAAGATAAGTACCGGAAAAAGATGAAGGCTCCAGAAGAACGGAACTCCTCGCATGAAGCCCATCAGAAGCGGCGGATCACCGATCGGTGTCAAGCAGCCACCCATGTTGGATACCATAAAGATGAAAAAGATCATGATATGACCCTTTCTCTTTCTCCAAGAATTCATTTTGATCACCGGACGGACCATCAGCATGCTGGCTCCGGTAGTTCCGATACAGCTGGAAAGCAGGGTTCCCAGTGCAAGAAGTCCTACATTTACTCTTGGCGAACCCGCAAAATCACCCTCAACTGTAATGTTACCGGATACACAGAACAGTCCGAATAACAGAATGATAAATGTAAGATAGTCATTGATCACGCACTCAAGTACTGTTTCCGCAGTTTTTCCGGCACCGTAAACAACTGCAAACGGAATGATCATAAGAACGATCCAGAATGCAACCACAACGGGCTGATGTGACTCCCACCACTCACCCTTTACCAGCGGCATCACTGCAACACACAGAAGAAGGCCCGCAAAAGGGATACAAAGCCACACCGGCACACCAGATCCTGTCCCACCGTTTCCGGCTGCCCATACACCCACAGGACATGCCAGAAATACTGTCAGAAAAGTACACATGACGGTTAATAATTTTTTCAAAATTCTCACCCCTCACATAAATTTTTTTACCAGTGAAATTATAACATATGGCGTTCTAAAATCAACTGTGTAGATGTGCAATTTATACTCGAACCCTCTCTCTTTTTTGTGCATTTTGTCGGTGTGTCATGGCATTTTTTGTTTGTTTTCAAACACACGACCAGATTTTCGGATACTGTTTTCTATATCTGTTATATAATTTATATACATTTTCTCTCTGACAAAAAAGCAGCCGTATTCTCCATCGGCACACTGCCCTTTCCGGAAAATACTGCTGCTTTTGTATCTGTTATTTTTTTATTATTCCATACACTCGTCAAGGATCTCTGCCATCTTGTCGATATTCTCTTTTGTGATCACAAGAGGAGGAACAAGGCGGAGAACATCACTTCCTGCTGAGATCACCAGAAGACCCTTTGCAAGAGCTTTTTTCACCACGTCTCCTACCGGACGCCCCTTGATCACGATACCCTGCATGAAGCCTTTGCCTCTTCTTGTTTCTGCACAGTCATGCTTTGCAACCAGTTCGTCCAGCTTCTCCTCAAAATACGGAGTAAGTCCCTGCACATGGGAAAGGATCTGATCTTTTTCAAAAATGTCAAATACCTTGCTGACGGCTGCACATACGAAGGGATTTCCACCGTAAGTGGTTCCGTGGTCGCCTGGCTTCAGGGAGGCTGCAGCTGCTTTTTTGTTCAGCACAAAAGCACCTACCGGAACTCCACAGCCAAGTGCTTTGGCACAGGTCATGATATCCGGCTGTACTCCATATGCCTGCCATGCAAAATAATGTCCGGTACGTCCCATACCGCACTGGATCTCGTCCAGGATCAGAATGATATCCTTCTCATCACAAAGCTTACGTAAGCCTTCCAGAAACTCTTTTGTAGCCGGATAAATACCTCCTTCTCCCTGTACGGTCTCGGTGATGATGGCACAGGTCTTATCTGTGATCTGAGCCTTTACACTCTCAAGATCATTGAAATCTGCAAATTTCACCCCACCCATCAGAGGCTCAAAGGGTTCTCTGTAATGTGCATTGCCTGTCACGGAAAGAGCGCCGATGCTGCGGCCGTGGAAGGAATGGTTCATGGCAATGATCTCATGGTCTGCATGGCCATCTCTTTCGTAGGCATATTTCTTGGCAGCCTTCAGAGCACCCTCAATGGCCTCTGTACCACTGTTTGTGAAGAAGGCCTTTTCCATATGGCTTGCCTGTACAAGTTTGGCACCTGCTCAATGATCGGCTCATTGTAGTACAGGTTGGAAATATGCATCAGCTTGTCGATCTGGGATTTCAGTGCTTCGTCATAGCCCGGATAATGATAGCCCAGGGCATTTACTGCGATACCTGCCGCAAAATCCAGATATTCCTTCCTTCGGAATCATAGAGGTAACAACCCTCGCCTTTTTCAAAAACTACCGGAAAACGGTTATATGTATGAAGAATACTGGCTTCAGATTCTTCTATCTGTTCATTCATGCTCATTGTAATATTTCTCCCCATCATCTTTTAAAATTGCAGTACCAATACCTTTGTTTGTAAAGATCTCAAGCAGTAAGCTGTGCGGGATCCTTCCATCCAGGATATGAACTCTGTTTACACCATGCTCGATAGCGTCGATACAGTTTTTCAGCTTCGGAATCATACCGCCGCCCACAGTACCATCTGAGATCAGATTCTCAGCCTCATCTACACGAAGCTCGGAGATCAGAGTGGAGGGATCATCTGCATCCCTGTAAACGCCCTCAATATCGGACAGGAAGGCAAGCTTCTCTGCCTCAACTGCCTCTGCAATGGCGCAGGCTGCATCGTCCGCATTGATATTGTAGGAATCAAAATTTTCATCAAAACCGATCGGGAATACGATCGGAAGGAAATCTCTTTCCAGAAGGTCCTGGAGGATCTTCGGATTAACCTTTGTAACCTCACCTACGTAGCCGATGTCTTCGCCTTTGGAAAGCTTCTTTTTGCACTGGAGAAGACCGCCGTCCTTACCGCTGACACCTACAGCCTGTACGCCGAGAGATTCTACCAGAGTAACAAGCTCCTTGTTTACTTTTGCAAGAACCATCTCTGCAATCTCCATAGTGTCTTTATCCGTTACACGGAGACCGTTTACAAAATGCGGCTCCATGCCGACTTTACCGACCCAGCGGCTGATTTCCTTGCCGCCGCCGTGAACAATGATCGGTTTGAAACCGACTAATTTCAGAAGGACTGCGTCCTTAATGACGTTACGCTTTAATTCTTCATCAAGCATGGCGCTTCCGCCGTATTTGATGACTACGATCTTGCGGTTGAACCGCTGGATATATGGCAGAGCTTCTATGAGAACCTCTGCTTTGTCAAGATATTTCTGATTTACCATGTGGGTGTCTCCTTTTTTTGAAAAATGATATGGATTGAAAAAGGTTTTGTTGTTGTATGTTGGAGGGATTTCTTTTTTATTATAATTTTGTCTCAGCTGACAGCTGTGGATTTGCGAGGAGGGGAGGCACTCGGAGTTGCGAAGCCCGTTTCCCCTCCTCGCGCTCCTCCCCTCCGGCCACGGGGAACGGGCTGTTGCCCGCGTTGCGGGCAAAGCGCCTGCTGCGGACAGGCTGCTGTAGGCAACCGCTTCCGACGCGCTTTCGCCGAAGGCGAACAGCTCGTCAGTCTGCCTTCGGCGACTGACGTTTAACACGACATAACTTCCGGGCTCCCGCTCTGAGGTCCTCACGTTCGTCACTCAGTTTTCATCGACTGAAGTTCTACACGCCTCAACTTCCAGGCTCCCGCACTGCGGGTTCTCACGTTCGTCACTCAGTCTTCGTCGACTGAAGTTCTACATGCCACAGCCAAGCGTGCCCAACGGAGGGGGTTCTTAGGGGAGCGTGCGGGCTTCGCAACTTTGAGCTCGCTCCCCCTAAGGGTTTTCTCAGCTTACAAACTGAAACAAAACTACAACCAAAATCCACCCATAAAAACCATTCTACAGAGTTCTTACATCAAGAACGATAATCCGCATTGATCTTTATGTAATCATAGGTGAGGTCGCATCCCCACGCAGTTGCGGATGCATCTCCCATCTTCATATCCGCGATGGCTGTCACTGCCTCTTCAGAGAGGATCTTAGTAGCTTCCTCTTCACTGTAGCCTGTAGAAACTCCATTTTCAATGATCTTGATCTTTCCTGCTTTGCTCTCAAAGTAAAGATCTACCTTTTCCGGATCGAACTGGACGCCGGAGTAGCCGAGGGCGCAGAGGATTCTTCCCCAGTTTGCGTCGTGGCCGTAAATGGCTGCCTTTGTTAAGGAAGAGGTTACTACGGATTTACTTAAGGTTACGGCTTCTGCCTTGGTGGCTGCGCCGATGACCTTGACCTCGAAGAGTGCAGTTGCGCCTTCTCCGTCACCTGCAATCTTTTTGGCAAGGGTTGTGTTTACGTAGTTAAGAGCTTTTTTGAACTCTTCATAATCTGCGTTTTTCTCTGTGATCTTCGGATTGCCGGCCTGGCCGTTTGCAAGGAGGAGGACAGTGTCGTTTGTGGAGGTATCTCCGTCAACGGATACCATGTTGTAGGTGTCCTTGATATCCTCGCTGAGTGCTTCCTGAAGAAGCTCCTTGGAGATATCCACATCACTGGTGATAAATCCAAGCATCGTGCACATGTTGGGGTGGATCATTCCGGAGCCCTTGCACATACCGCCTACCGTTACGGTTTTTCCACCGATCTCGATCTCTACCGCTGCCTCTTTCTTCTCGGTATCTGTTGTCATGATAGCTTTTGCTGCCTCAAGGCCTGCCTCGCGGCTTCCCTCAAGCTTCGGTGCCATGGCTTTTACTCCGTTTGCGATACGGTCAATAGGAAGCTGCATTCCGATAACACCTGTGGATGCTACCAGAACACTATCCTCCGGGATCCCAAGGCTTTCGGATGCTGCCTTGGCTGTTTCCCTGCAATAGCCAAATCCTTCCTCACCGGTACATGCATTGGCGATTCCACTGTTGCAGATCACGGCTCTTGCGCCTGATGATTATATACAATGTCCTGATCCCATCTTACCGGAGCTGCTTTTACCACATTGGTCGTGAAGGTTCCTGCAGCCACACAGGGAACCTCACTGAATACCATGGCCATATCGGTACGGCCTTTATATTTGATCTCTGCTGCAGTTGACGCTGCCTTAAAACCTTTTGCGGCTGTAACGCCGCCGTCGATGATCTTCATATTATATATCTCCTCTCAATGGTGATGCCAGATCGAATATCACAGTTCATTCGTTTAAAGTCCTTCGGCATCCCCCATATTTTATTTGTGATCTGCCTGTTTTACGGGCACATCGGAATCTGTTTCAGTCCTTCGTTCTCGTCAAATCCAAACATCAGGTTCATGTTCTGAACAGCCTGTCCTGCTGCACCCTTTACCAGGTTGTCAATAGCGCCCATCATGATGACTCTTTTTGTTCTCGGATCGATCTTGAAGTTCACGTCCACAAAATTGCTGCCTTCTACATTTCTTGTCTGCGGGCATACATCCTTGTTCAGGACACGTACAAAGAACTCGTCTTTATAATATTTGTCATAGGCTGCTTTTACTTCCTCGTAGGTAACATCCTTGGTCAGGGAGGCATATGCTGTTACCAGGATTCCACGGTTCATCGGAACAAGATGCGGGGTAAAGTTGATCATCACTTCCTGTCCGCATGCATATCCAAGCTGATCCTCGATCTCCGGTGTATGTCTGTGTGTGGCAACACCGTAAGCTTTGATGCTCTCGTTTACCTCACAGTAGAGATTCGGAACCTTGGCTCCTCTTCCTGCTCCGGAGGTTCCGGACTTGGCATCAATGATAATGGTATTCGGATCAATGAGGCCTTCCTTTAACAACGGATAAATAGACAGTGTGGAGCATGTCGGATAGCATCCCGGGTTGGCGATCAGCCTTGCATTCTTAATATCCTCACGGTTGATCTCGCAGAGACCATAAACAGCTTCCTCGATAAACTGCGGAGCCTTATGCTCGATTCCGTACCATTTCTCATATTTTTTCACATCTTTAATACGGAAATCTGCGCTTAAGTCGATCACCTTACATTTGGAAAGGATTTCTTCATTGATAAGGGATGCACAAAGGCCCTGTGGTGTTGCTGTAAAGATCACATCCACCTCATCTGCAAGTGCAGCCATGTTGTCATCCATACATTTGGCATCCACCAGCCTGAAAAAATTCTGATAAATATCTGCATACTGCTGATCTATGTAGCTTCGGGAGCCGAACCATTTGATCTCAACGTCCTTGTGTCCAAGAAGAAGTCTTACGATCTCATTTCCTGCGTATCCTGTCGCACCGATAATTCCTGCTTTAATCATCTTTCACATTCCTCCTCTGCCGTTTTTCCTACGACTTAATACCCCTTGCAGAAGCGCTTGCTATTCTTATTTATGCCTCTTTTTTTATGTCTTCTGATATCTGAATCTTCTGCACAGGTCAGACAGACATCTTAAACCTGTCCGTACTGCCAGTTCATATGTCCGCCTTGTCAATGGATAGATTATACATCTTCTCTGCATATTATGCAATAGTCATTTTCTTTGATTTTTCACGGCCTTTTCTGTTTTCCCTGTATTTTCTTATAATAACGCCTACTTTTAGATGCATTTTTATGCAAAATTTTTTTCATATTTTTCAAATTATCTCTTGCATATTTATAAAATCTGGTGTATATTAAGCCATGTCGACAGGACAGCCGAAAATTTTGTTTTGTTGTACATGAATATTTATTCACTCTGGTAAAGTTATAAAACGGTATAATTTTTTCCAGATAACGTAAAAAAATTCACCGTCCCGGAAATGTCCGGAGCGATACAAAATCAAAAAAATCCCAGGAGGACATATATTATGAAAGAAAAAGTTGTTTTAGCGTATTCCGGTGGTCTTGATACCACAGCCCTTATCCCGTGGCTGAAAGAAACCTTTGATTACGACGTTGTCTGCTGCTGTGTAAACTGCGGACAGGGAAACGAGCTGGACGGTCTTGAGGAGAGAGCAAAAATGTCCGGTGCTTCCAAATTATATATCGAGGATATCGTTGATGAATTCTGCGATGACTTCATCATGCCATGTGTAGAGGCTGGTGCTGTATACGAGCATTCCTATCTTCTCGGAACTTCCATGGCTCGTCCGGTCATTGCCAAGAAACTGGTTGAGATCGCACGTAAAGAGGGTGCCGTTGCTATCTGCCACGGTGCTACCGGTAAAGGAAATGACCAGATCCGTTTCGAGCTTGGCATCAAGGCTCTTGCTCCGGACATCAAGATCATTGCTCCATGGCGTATGACAGATCTGTGGACCATGCAGTCCCGTGAAGATGAGATCGAGTTCTGTAAGGCTCATGGCATCACTCTTCCATTTGATGCAAGCCACAGCTACAGCCGTGACAGAAACCTCTGGCACATCAGCCATGAGGGACTTGAGCTTGAGGATCCATCCCAGGCTCCGAACTATGATGACATGCTTGTATTAAGTGTAACACCTGAGAAGGCTCCGGATAAAGAAACTGAGATCACCATGACATTCGAGCAGGGTGTTCCGAAAACACTCAACGGAAAAGCAATGAGGTTTCCGAGATCATCACAGAGCTGAACAAGCTTGGCGGTGAGAACGGCATCGGTATCGTTGATATTGTTGAGAACCGTGTTGTTGGTATGAAATCCCGTGGCGTTTATGAAACTCCTGGCGGAACGATCCTGATGGCAGCACATGACCAGCTTGAGGAGCTGATCCTTGACCGTGAGACAATGGAAGCCAAGAAAAAGCTTGGCAGCCAGTTTGCACAGGTTGTTTACGAAGGAAAATGGTACACACCTCTCCGTGAGGCTATCCAGGCATTTGTTGAGTCCACTCAGAAATATGTTACCGGTGAGGTTAAATTCAAGCTTTACAAAGGAAACATCATCAAGAATGGTACAACCTCTCCGTACAGCCTTTACAATGAGTCTCTTGCTTCCTTCACAACCGGTGATATGTATGATCATCATGATGCAGACGGATTCATCACTCTGTTCGGTCTGCCGCTGAAGGTTCGTGCCATGAAGCTTGCAGAAGTTAAGAATAACCAGAATCAAAACTAATTTTGTTGGACATTGTTCCGACAGATCATAAGAATGCCCCGGGAAGCTATATAAGTTCCCCGGGGTCTTTTGTTATATACTTCTTTGATCACATAATACCTAATAAACGAAAGGATTTTTTATCATGAACTCACAGAAAATGCCTCTGAAAAATTCTCTCTGCCTGCTTCTGGCCGCAACAATCTGGGGAATCGCCTTTGTTGCCCAGAGTGTGGGCATGGAATATGTTGGCCCCTTCACCTTCAACGGCGTCCGTTCCCTGATCGGCGCCGCTGTCCTGGTTCCGGTGCTCTTTATCCTGAACCGTTCCGGAAATAAATCCTCTGCTGCCACAGACTCCGCAATACCGGAATCCTCATCAGCACCTTCAGAAAAAGCGGTATCCCCCACGCCATATAACAGCCGTGACCTGTGGCTGGGCGGCATTGCCTGTGGATTTGCTCTTTTTGCTGCCAGCAGCTTCCAGCAGTTTGGTATCCAGTACACAACAGTAGGAAAAGCCGGCTTCATCACCGCCTGCTACATTGTCATCGTCCCGATCATCGGAATTTTCCTGAAAAAGAAATGCAGTCCCTTTATATGGGCAGCCGTTGTCATGGCACTGGTCGGACTTTATCTTCTCTGCATCACAGACGGATTTTCCATTGGCCTCGGAGATATTCTGGTGCTGGTATGTGCTTTTCTCTTTTCCCTGCACATTCTGGTGATTGACTATTTTTCCCCGAGGCAGACGGTGTAAAGCTTTCTTGTATCCAGTTTCTGGTCTGCGGGATCCTGTCCATGATCCCGGCACTTATTCTGGAACATCCGCAGATTTCTTCCATTCTTACTGCCTGGCTGCCGATCCTGTATGCTGGTGTGATGTCCTGCGGTGTTGCCTACACCCTGCAGATCGTAGGCCAGAAAAATGTGAATCCCACCGTTGCTTCTCTGATTCTTTCTCTTGAATCCTGCATCTCCGTGCTTGCAGGCTGGGTGCTCCTGGATCAGAAGCTTACCATAAAAGAGCTCCTTGGATGTGTCATCATGTTTGCAGCCATCATCCTGGCACAGCTGCCGGAAAAAGAAAAAGATAATAAATAAAAAACAGGCAGCCGGTTTGGTATTTTACCTTCCGACTGCCTGTCTGCATGTTTCTTAGTCTGCTGTTTCTTCCTTCTTAATAAAGTTATTATAATGTGCTTGATCTTCTCAAAGCTCTCCTGGCTGATGTCGTGCTCCATCTTGCAGGCATCCTCCATTGCGATCTCTGCCGGAACCCCAAGTCCCTCCAGCATCCTGGCAAGAACAATGTGACGCTCATAAATCTGATTGGCGATCTCCGCCCCCTTCTCCAGAAGTGTCACGGTACCGTAACGGTCCATGGCAATATAACCATCCTCACGAAGAAGCTTCATTGCGTGACTGACGCTTGGCTTGGAAACACCAAGTCTGGTCGCAATATCAATGGAACGAACTCCTCCTCCTTTTTTGGATAAAACCAGAATTGATTCAAGATAATCCTCCGCTGACTGTCTGATCTCCATATAAAATCCTCCCTGCAAAAATTTAACTCTATATAGACCCTCTAAAGGGACCTGAAGCCCATTCTTTCCCTGTTCTACAGGCGAATATTAACTTTTAATATACCGCTTAAAGGATGTTGTGTCAAGCATTTCGCACATGTTTATCTTGACATTAAAAATAATTTCCCCGATAATAGTAGCTGAACAATATATCTGTTCTATAGCAGCCCGGAATCCTTTCCAGTAGTGCTGTCTTTTGAACAGTAAAGAAAGGAGATTTTTTTATGCTCAAAACCCTTCTGGCCCAGGTCAGGGAGTTTAAAAAGGCATCGTTTCTCACGCCTTTTTTCATGATCCTGGAAGTTCTCTTTGAGACTCTGATCCCCCTGGCCATGGCTTCCATCATTGATAAGGGTGTGGAATCCGGAAATATCGGCCATATCTATCGGATGGGTGCAGTTATGGTAGTTCTTGCCCTGTGCGGACTCTGGTCCGGCGTCATGGGAGGAAAATACGGAGCACTGGCCTCCACAGGCTTTGCCAGAAACCTCCGAAAGGCCATGTACACCAACATCCAGACCTTTTCTTTTTCCAACATCGACAAATACAGCACTGCCGGACTGATCACCCGTCTTACCACTGATGTGACCAACCTGCAGAACGCCTATCAGATGATCCTTCGTATGTGTACCCGTGCACCGGCCAGTCTGATCTGTGCCATGGTCATGGCATTTCTTATCAATGCAAAGCTTGCAAGCATCTACCTTGTCGCTGTTATCTTCCTCGGTGGCTGTCTGATCTTTATCATGCAGAAGGCCGCTGTATACTTCCAGGCCGTATTCCGTAAATACGACGATCTGAACGCAAGTGTCCAGGAAAACATCGGCGCTGTGCGTGTGGTCAAGGCCTATGTCCGCGAAGACTACGAGATCAGCAAATTCCAGAAAGCCTGCAACAAAGTATACGAAATGTTCTTAAGTGCTGAGAAGATCGTTGTCATGAACATGCCCCTGATGCAGTTTACCGTTTATGCCTGTATCCTGGGGATCAGCTGGCTCGGCGCCAAAATGATCGTAGGCAGCTCCCTTACTACCGGTGAGCTTATGAGCCTTCTCACCTACTGCATGAACATTCTCATGAGCCTTATGATGCTTTCCATGGTTTTTGTTATGGTAACAATGAGTATTGCCAGCGCAGAACGTGTTACGGAAGTCATCAATGATACTGCTGACATCACAGATCCGGAGGATCCGGTAACAGATGTCCCGGACGGAAGTATCGTCTTCGATCATGTGAATTTCAGCTATAAGAAAGACAGTCAGGAACCCGTTCTGAAGGATATCAATCTCTCGATCCGCTCCGGCGAGACCATAGGGATCATCGGCGGTACCGGAAGTGCAAAATCCAGCCTTGTCAACCTGATCAGCCGTCTTTATGACGTAACGGATGGTTCTGTTTCCGTAGGAGGCATCGATGTCCGTAAATACCATCTGGAATCTCTCAGAAATCAGGTTTCCGTTGTTCTTCAGAAGAATGTACTCTTCTCAGGAACCATTCTGGAAAATCTCCGCTGGGGTGACAAAAATGCCACAGAGGAGGAATGCCGCCGCGCATGCCAGCTTGCCTGTGCCGATGATTTCATCGAAAAAATGCCGGACAAATACAATACCTTCATTGAACAGGGCGGCTCCAATGTTTCCGGAGGCCAGAAGCAGCGTCTCTGTATTGCCCGCGCTCTTCTGAAGAAGCCGAAGATACTGATCCTGGATGACTCCACCAGTGCAGTAGATACTGCCACAGATGCAAGGATCCGCCGTGCCTTTGCCGAGGAGATCCCGGATACCACCAAGCTGATCATCGCACAGCGTGTTTCCAGCATCCAGAACGCGGACCGGATCATCGTTATGGATAACGGTGAGATCAACGGTTTTGGTACCCACGAGGAGCTTCTTAAGACCAACGCTATTTATCAGGAAGTATTTCATTCACAGACCGGCGGCGCCGGTGATTTTGACGAGGGAGGTGAGCCGGCTTGAAAAAACAGAACATGAAAGACCCGGGCGGTCCTGGCCCAAGGGGTATGGGAACACCGGAGCAGCCGGGAAAGCTTCTGGGACGCCTTGCCCGTTATATCTTTAAAAACTACAGTATCCATATCGTGATCGTGGTGATCTGCATTTTTGTCAGTGTTCTTGCTAATGTACAGGGAACCATGTTCATGAAAACCCTGATCGACCAGTATATCACACCGCTTCTCTCAGCAGATACACCGGATTTCGGTCCTCTGGCTGCAGCCATCGCACGTGTGGCATGCTTTTACGCCATTGGTGTTATTGCCACCTATACTTATAACCGTATCATGATCAATGTTTCCCAGGGAACCTTACGTAACCTCCGAAACGATATGTTTGCAACGATGGAAACGCTTCCCATCAAATATTTTGACACTCACGCACACGGCGATATCATGTCCATCTACACCAACGACATTGATACCCTGCGCCAGATGATCAGCCAGAGCTTTCCGCAGCTGCTTTCCAGTGTGATCACCATCGTCAGTGTTCTTGTAAGTATGCTGATCCTGAATGTTCCGCTTACTGTAGTTACCCTGCTTATGGTTGCCATTATGATGACTGCCAGCCGGAAGCTTGCAGGCTTAAGCGGAAAATATTTCCTGGAGCAGCAGACCAACCTTGGTATTGTCAATGGTTATATCGAAGAGATGATGGAGGGTCAGAAGGTTGTCAAGGTCTTCTGCCATGAGGACGAAAGCATCCGGAAATTCGATGAACTGAACGACCAGCTTTTCACCAGCGCAGACAATGCAAACCGTTTTGCCAACATCCTGATGCCTGTGGTCGCACAGCTTGGAAATGTCAGCTATGTGATCTGCGCCATGGTGGGCGGTATCCTTGCTATCAACGGCATCGGTAGCTTCACACTTGGCGGGCTTGCCAGCTTCCTGACCTTCAATAAGAGCTTCAACATGCCTATCAACCAGGTCAGCCAGCAGTTCAACAGTATTGTTATGGCTCTTGCAGGTGCAAAACGTATCTTTGATCTTCTGGATGAAAAACCGGAAGTGGATGAAGGCTACGTTACTCTCGTCAATGCAAAAGAGGAAAACGGTGTTCTTACCGAATCCGACAAACGTACCGGCCGCTGGGCATGGAGCATTTCCACAAAGCTGAGGGTACCACTGATTATATCGAGCTGAAGGGTGATATGGTCCTGGAGGATGTAGACTTTGGTTATAATTCCAACAAGATCGTTCTCCATGACATCAACATGTATGCACAGCCAGGCCAGAAGATCGCTTTTGTAGGCTCTACCGGCGCCGGAAAAACCACCATCACCAATCTTCTGAACCGTTTTTACGACATTCAGAAGGGTAAGATCCGTTATGACGGCATCAACATCACCAAGATCAAAAAAGATGATCTCAGACGCTCCATGGGCATCGTTCTTCAGGATACCAACCTGTTCACAGCAACCGTTATGGAAAATATCCGCTACGGAAAGCTGGATGCCACAGATGAGGAGGTTATCGCAGCAGCAAAGCTTGCCAACGCCGACGGTTTCATCCGCAGGCTTCCGCAGGGTTATAATACCCTTCTCCGCGGAAACGGTGCAAACTTAAGTCAGGGCCAGCGACAGCTTCTCTCCATTGCCCGTGCAGCCGTTGCAGACCCGCCCGTCCTGATCCTGGACGAGGCCACCAGCTCCATTGATACCCGTACCGAAAAGCTTGTACAGGATGGTATGGATAAGCTGATGGAAGGCAGGACGACCTTTGTGATCGCCCACAGACTTTCCACAGTACGCAACAGTGACTGCATCATGGTCCTGGAGCAAGGACACATCATCGAGCGTGGTTCCCACGAGGAGCTGCTTGCACAGAAGGGCCGGTATTATCAGCTGTATAACGGCTGATCCAGGCTCACAGTTATTTTCGATCTAAAATATTCAATACCAAAAACATGCAGGGTGTATCTTTTCTGATAGTCCTGCATGTTTTTTTATGCTATAATCTTTGATTGAAATCTATTTTTCCGGAAAGGAGTCTCCGTATTTTTATATATGAAACAAACTGAAGAATATTACTACGGCAAAATGTCGAAAGATAAACAAAACGTGTACCGTGCAATGCTTCACGGGCTTATGGAGCTTTCCGACGAGTTCCTGATCCCGCAGGTACCAACCACCGATGGAAACTGGCTCTATGATGTATTTTTCCAGCTTCGTCTGGATCACCCGGAGATTTTCTGGCTGTGGGGTTTAAATACCGTTATTACAAGGACTCGCCAAATCTGATACTGATTCCTGAATATATCTTCGACAAAAATAAAATCCGGGAGCATCAGAAAGCCCTGGGAGCCCGCGTAGACAAGCTTGTGCACACCGCCATGAAGTTTTCCGAGTGGGATAAGGAAAAATATGTCCATGACTTCATCTGCGAAAATATCCGCTACGACAAACTGAAAAAGCCATATTCCCACGAGATCATCGGGCCTCTGGGCCATGGTGTCGGTGTCTGCGAGGGAATCGCCAAATCCGTAAAGGTCCTCTGTGATGCCCTTGGTGTATGGTGTATTATCGCCATCTGCGGGAACAATCCGGAAAAAGGGATCAAATACCGTCATACCTGGAACATCGTCCGGATCAACGGACAGTACTATCATCTGGATGCCACCTTCGATAATACTCTGGGCAAAAACGAAGACGGCTTAACCAGTATCCGTTACGATTATTTTAATCTGGATGACAAAAACATCTTCCGTGACCATGAACCACTGATCGCTCCGGCACCTCCCTGCCCGGATGGAAACCACTTTTATTACCGTGAGAAAAAGCTATCCTTCACCAAATTGGAAGACGTATACAAACGTGCCCTCCAGGCCGCAAAAAAAGGCCGCGAATTCACCTTCCACTGGCGAGGCGGATATCTCACCCGTGAAGTCCTCGCAGACCTTGTAGATCAGATCCAGGCCGCAGGAAAGACACGGGACAAAAAAGCCATCATCACACTCAACTGGCCTCAGGCTGTACTTCGATTTCATTTTGTGGAACAGCAGGCGGAAGGGAAGGTGTTTATTGAGGAAGTGAATGAAGGGGAGAAACTGTAGGGTCATTTATCAGGCGGTTATTCTGATTCAATGTAGATGACAGCTTGATTCAGTTAAAAATTTCTATAGTAAGAATGCTACAGACATATTGCTCATGATCTGTAGCATTTCTGTCCTGGATGTTACATAAGTGTCCATAATAAAAAAGACCTTCCATAAATTCAAAATTTACAGAAAGTCTCTCTCTTTTCTAATGCGGATAACAGGACTTGAACCTGCACGGTTGCCCACTGGTACCTAAAACCAGCGCGTCTGCCAATTCCGCCATATCCGCATATTCAATTATATTTTCATCCTGTCTGATGATAAAAATAACGGAAAGCAAATGCTTTCCGCTAATGAGGCATCGGGGATTCGAACCCCGGACAACTTGATTAAAAGTCAAGTGCTCTACCGACTGAGCTAATACCCCATAAAAAGGACTGGGCTAGCTGGATTCGAACCAGCGAATGCAGCAGTCAAAGTGCTGTGCCTTACCGCTTGGCGATAGCCCAATGGGCGAAGGGTGGATACAGGGATTCGAACCCTGGGCCTCCAGAGCCACAATCTGGCGCGCTAACCAACTGCGCTATACCCACCACAACGTGCCTGAAGGGATTCGAACCCCCGACCCACGGCTTAGAAGGCCGTTGCTCTATCCAGCTGAGCTACAGACACATGCTCTCTTCTCAGAGAAGCGGGTGATGGGAATCGAACCCACGTATCCAGCTTGGAAGGCTGGTGTTCTACCATTGAACTACACCCGCATGCTTGCGGTAATAAGTTTACAGCAGTCGGGGTGACAGGATTCGAACCTGCGGCCTCCTGGTCCCAAACCAGGCGCTCTAGCCAAGCTGAGCCACACCCCGATGTACCATTTACTTATGGTTTTATTAAGTTGTTGTCGTCTTCGTTTGTGTTTCGTTTTCGTTTCCTGCCTGACG
>ENA-OQDM01000126-OQDM01000126.1-human-gut-metagenome-genome-assembly--contig:-NODE-126-length-50269-cov-2.939073_pt1 | contig 50269 bp, 58 predicted proteins | sample MGYA00242772_ERZ504605 | MGnify/ENA primary metagenome ERZ504605 (study PRJEB26092, sample SAMD00036348) | human gut metagenome | host: Homo sapiens | study: EMG produced TPA metagenomics assembly of... | reverse complement strand
AGTTAAGAAATTTTCAAAAAAACACTTGCAAAAATAAAAATCTGTGTTATTATAATAATAACGATAATCGTTACTGATTATTGAGCGGTTACAAGCCGCAACGTAAAACGCAGTTAAAGCCGATGAAATAGACACTGCTTTTTACGGCGCACATTATCCGATATATTAAGAACGGAGGCTGAATATTGCAGGAACAGCGTTACAGTCGGCAAAGGGAGGCAATCCTTGAAAATTTAAAAAACAGGTATGACCACCCGACTGCCATGGAGCTTTATCTCTCCGTCAGGAGGATATTCCGAATTTAAGCCTCGGTACTCTCTACCGCAATCTTACTCTTCTTCGTGACAGCGGCAAAATTATAAGCCTTACCCTTGGCGGGGAGGAGCATTTTGACGCTAATACAAATCAGCATTATCATTTCAAATGCACATCCTGCGGCAGATATTTCGATTTACCCTCTGAGCCGCTTGACTCGTCCGTTACGGCACGTTGCTTGGGTGATTTCAAGGGCAGGGCAGAGGGTTACAGCCTAATCTTTTACGGCAAATGCGAAGAATGTTTAAAGTATTTGTCCGTGCCAAATAATAAAGATAATAATTAAATTCTTGGAGGAATTAAAAATGAAAAAATTTGTATGTCCCGTATGCGGTTATGTTTATGAAGGCGAAAATCCGCCTGAAAAGTGCCCTCAGTGCGGCGCTCCCGGTTCAACCTTCAAAGAGGTTAAAGAGGAGTCAAAATCTTGGGCTGCAGAGCACGTTGTAGGTATTGCGAAGGATGTTCCCGAGGATATCCTTGAGGGTCTTCGCGCTAACTTCACAGGCGAATGCTCCGAGGTCGGTATGTATCTTGCAATGGCAAGAGTAGCTCACAGAGAGGGCTATCCCGAAATCGGTCTTTACTGGGAAAAGGCTGCCTATGAAGAGGCAGAGCATGCCGCTAAATTTGCAGAGCTTCTCGGTGAGGTCATCACAGACAGCACCAAAAAGAACCTTGAGATGAGAGCCGAAGCAGAGAACGGTGCTACACTCGGTAAGTTTGAACTTGCTAAGAGAGCTAAGGAAGAGGGCCTTGACGCTATTCACGACACCGTTCATGAGATGGCTCGTGATGAAGCGAGACACGGCAGAGCCTTTGAGGGTCTTCTCAAGAGATATTTCGGTTGATTTTTTAAGCTTTGCCAAATAAATATAATGTTAGGAAGTGTTTGCTTTGAAAAAATATGTATGCCCCTGTGGCTATGTTTACGATCCCGCAGTGGGAGATCCCGATAACGGCGTAGCTCCCGGAACCGCGTGGGAGGATGTTCCCGAGGACTGGGTTTGCCCCGTATGCGGTTTGGGTAAAGACTCCTTTACGGAAGAAGATTAATTTGGCAAAAGTCGGATTGCATTTTTAGTGCAGTCCGACTTTTCTTTTTGTATGCAGTTTAGCTAATGTCGAAATTTGTTGATTATTACGTCTTGAACACGGTTTTGCGCTGTGATAAAATATCTTCAGAGATTTGTAAACGGAGGAGACATATGGAGAGACGCGATAAGATAAATTATTATCTTGATTTGGCTGAGGCGGTGGCTCAGCGAAGCACTTGCCTGAGACGTCATTTCGGTGCGGTCATAGTAAAGGATGATGAGGTTATATCAACCGGTTACAGCGGTGCACCGAGGGGCAGAGAAAACTGTACTGATTTAAATTACTGTGTCCGTACAAGGCTTAACGTTCCGCGCGGTGAGAGATATGAGCTTTGCCGCAGTGTACACGCCGAGATGAATGCCGTTATAAGCGCGGCGAGAAATCAAATGCTCGGCAGCACGATGTATCTCGTCGGAATAGAATGCGATACCGGCGAATACGTAAAAGAGGCGAGCAGCTGTGCACTTTGCAAACGAGTGATAATAAATTCCGGAATAGACCATGTTATTATCCGTGACACTCACGATGATTACCGCATAATCAATGTGAAAAAGTGGATTGACGATGACGAGACCTTAACGGGCAGCGTGGGATATTAATTACGTAATCAGTATATAAAAAAGACGTGAAGCGAGATTTTTCTCATTTCACGTCTTTTATTGTTGTGATTTTGCCGAAGCGTCAGTTGTCGGCGTTTACCGGAATTTCGCTGTTTGCTTCCGAGCTTTCGAGTGCTTTTTCCTCCTCGGTCATCTTGCGTACTCTTTCAAGGCGTCTCTCTTCAAGCTCTTTCATCATATCTTCCTTGAATTTGCCGTGAACGTTAAAGAATATAAGTATTATACCAAAGAGAAATCTTGCAATGGCAGGCATAAGGGCAAATACCGCAAAAAATCCCATGAGAACCTTCGGACTTGTGTCACGTATTACGTTACCGAGTGCGTCCTTGTGCGAGGTGTAGCCGACGAAGGTTATGACAAGACCCGAGAGAAGTCCGGTAACGGCATTGGCAAGCTTTGTAAAATAGTTTGATACCGTTGCTACAAGGCCCTCATTGCGGACACCGTATTTCCATTCGCTGTAATCGTAAACATCGCCCTGCAAAACCGCCTGGCAAACACGGATTATACAGTTCGGCAGACCGCATATTGTCAGCATTACGGTAAGGTAAACCATATTTGCGACTCCGCTGCCGCCGCTGTAATTCTTGTACCTTTCCGCACCGGAATAGCTTCCGAACGGAGCATAACCTATTATGAACATCAGTGTGTATGCTATGCCGCCGAAAATGCCGGCGCCGATTGCGGTGTTTCTGGCACCGAATTTATGTATAAGCTTCGGCGTAATCGGCGTTATTATGAAGTTGGGAATGCCCGTGAATACGCCGGCTATTGTGCCGTTTGCAAGGCTGCCCGTGTTGTGAAGCCAAAAGAAGCTTTCGGTAGAAGCTCCGACTGATTTGAATCCGTTGAAAAAGTTTGCGAGCATAAGTATAAACATAGGCTTGTTTTTGACCGCATTTTTAAACGAATCAAGGACGCTGATTTCCTGCATCTGCTCACGAGATGCGAGCGGGACTCTTTCTCTCATTGCAAAGAATCCGTATATTGCCGTGCCGCCGGCTATTACCATCATGGCTACGGCAAATCCGGAGTAGACGTCCTGCATACCGATGCTTTCCGAAATCTTCGGCATAAACGAAACAAATATCGGCACAAAAGACGGAATCCACGTTCCGAAAAGCTCAAAGAACTTTGAAGTCGCTATAAGGTTGTCTCTCTCGCGAAGGCTCGGGGTGATGTTGTAAAGAAGTATTTGCCAGGCATTGAAATATGACATACCTAAATTGTATGCGAATATTGCAATTACCGCCCAAACTATTTTTGATGTGTTACCCGAGAGGAACTGCGGCGTTGTGAAAAGCATCAGCGTGGCAAGACCCCAAATCGGTACGGTGATTATCATGTACGGGCGAAGTCTGCCCCAACGAGTTCTTGTTCTGTCAATAATAAGACCAGAAAGAGAATCGTCAACGGCGTCGTATATTGATTAATAAAGACTATAAGACCGTAGGCACGTCCCGAAATTCCGAGAAAGCTTATCATAAAGAACTGCCTGTATGCGTTTACAAACTGGTCAAGGTTCTTTTGACCGAAGGTCGTAAGCAAAAACGCTACGAGCTCGCTCGGACGGATATAACGTCTGTTTTGCTCGGAGGCTTTTTTGACCTCTTTTTCAAGCTCTTGCTCGGACGGCTCAGCAACAGTTGTACTTGTGGCATTTTCCCCCAAAAAATCACATCCCGGAAATTATTTGTTAAAAATAAAAATATTTTTATTATTTTAGCATAATGATTTTCTTAATTCAATAATTTTACGGTAATTTATTTTATATTTATCATACGGTGAACATTCATATGGCGAATATTGCCGCAAAGCACGCGAACTTTTTTACAAAAACCGGCAGTAATTGACTTTTTATGCGCACAATGCTAAAATTATTTAAATTGATTTCCAAGGAGGCTGTGTCATGCTCGAAACGGATACGGAAAAGAATTCATCATACGGCAGCAAGCCTGCTTTGCCGCGTGCGGGCGAGCAAAAAAAACGTGCCTGCGAGGAATTTCAATATGATTTTTCGAACGGCACAAAGCGAAGCGAGGCAAGACCCGAGGAAACATATTTTTACGGCGAAAATCAGCCGATGATGTTTGAAGAAGCTGTCAAAGCAAAGAACGGCGGCGGAAGCAAAAACGCAGAAAAGGGGCTTGCGGTGTTTTTGACTGTGGCGGCGATGCTGCTTGCTTTGGTAAGTGCCTTTTCGATTTTAACCGGGTTCGGTATCATAAAAAATTATACAGGCCTTTTTGAGGAAACAACGACTGATGCCGCGGCGGATACCGACAAAGGCTCAAATTACATATACAACTCCGGTATTTCCGCAGAGACTTCGGAAAGCGAGACTTCATCCGGAGAGAGCATCACGACCGGCCAATGATGTTGTTTCACAATGCTTTTTATGCGAGCCGATAAAAAACCGCTCGCGGCAATGAAAGCTGCAAGCGGCACAAAAGCTTTTACGGCAAACGCTCTTTATGTGTAAAAGCTTCTGCATTAAATAATATGCTCCGAAATCGGCGATATATGCAATGAATTTTCCCAGCATATAAAAAATTATAAAAAAGACTTGCTTTTTTACACCCAGTATGATAGAATGCTTTAGCATTCTGAAAACGAATTCAAATTTGAACGGAGGAAGAAAATGTCGGCTCTTGAAATAATTCTTGCTGTATTACTTATATTATCATCTGTTATACTGACCGTTGTTATCCTTATGCAGGAGAGTCGCCAGGCAGGCCTTTCCGGTGCAATCGCCGGCGGTGCCGATACCTTCTTCGGTAAGAATAAAGGCAGAACCATGGAGGCTAAGCTCAGCAGATTCACGAAATACTTTGGTATATTCTTTTTTGTGCTTGCACTCGGTGCCACACTTCTGCTTCTCTTTTTCTAAAATATAAAAGCGGTAAAACGCTTTTTATATGAGCCATTAGCTCAGTTGGCAGAGCACTTGACTTTTAATCAAGGTGTCCGGAGTTCGATCTCCGATGGCTCACCATTCATAAAACCCTTAAAAAGCTTGATGTTATAAGCTTTTTAGGGGTTTTATGTTTTGCCTTTTTATGAAAATGCAGAGTGCCGAAATAGGGAAAAAAGTCCGTAAAAATGCTCAAAAAGTCCGTACATAATTAATAGGGGAGAGCAATCGAACTACCACTTAAATTATAGCTTACTGCTCCTCTGCCTCCAAAATTCTGAATATTTATTTGTAACAATTTAACTTTCTCCTAACAAAGCAAAAAGGCACTGCATTTCTGCAATGTCCTTTAACCTGATTCTTTTTAGTGAATTACTTCTACCCCGTACTTTCTATTGAGTTCTTCCATTTCCTCTTGAGTTTTACAAGCACGGTATTCAGCCGCTATACGCAACTCTTCTTCAACCTCTGCATCAATTTGAGCTTTGTATTCGGGATTGTTATCGTATCTTTCATCAATTTCTTTTTCAATCTTTTCCATTTCGGCTGAAACAATAGCAGTAATATCATCTTTTTGAGTTTCAAATTCTTCATCGGTTAAGAATTTTTCTTGGCTCTTATTCATTGAAACTCTCCTTTCTGCAAATATATTATAATCTATTCATTTACCCTTTTCAATCTTTCAGTAACCTTGTTTTCGTAGTAATACACAGGAATGTCCTTATAATCGTACTCAACCTCTCCGCCATATACTAAAATTGCATACGGTTTTATGCGCTTTATCATTTCATCCATACCGCTTCGCTGTTTGATTAACGGGTTTTGTCCCGTGATTTTATATTTAACAGCCGCAAAGCTGAAAAACAGCATTAAAAAAGCACCTTGCATTTCTGCAAAGTGCTTTAGGTATTAAGTTGTCCGTTAAACCTTGTATCCTTTTTTCCTTAAATAATCCAAAAACTCTTTTCGGTTCTTTTCCTTTTCTTCTTCAGAAAACTCTATATGTCCTGTAACAACGGGAAGCTGTTTGTCATTCCACCTTGGGTGTGAATATGGTTTGGATTTATCGTTATTTTTTATCATTTTGCTCCGATGTTTTTTCAACGTATTCGTCAAAGGTAATCGCTTCATCAAAGAAGTGACCGGGCGTTACGTCGATTATGCGGTCGGCAACCGTCTCCACAAACTGATGGTCATGCGATGTGAAAAGTATTGTTTCGGGATATTTGATAAGACCGTCGTTTAATGAGGCGATGGATTCAAGGTCGAGGTGGTTTGTCGGCTCGTCAAGCAAAAGTACATTTGCACCAGAGAGCATCATTTTGCAGAGCATACATCTTACACGCTCTCCGCCGGAGAGCACGTTTGCCTTTTTGGTGGCTTCTTCTCCCGAGAACATCATTCTGCCGAGCCAGCTCCTTATATCGGCTTCAAAAACAAGATTAGAGTAGCTCCTTACCCAATCTATAAGAGAGTCTTCACAGCCGTCGAAATAAGCGGAGTTGTCCGTCGGCAAATAACTGCGTGATGTGGTTACACCCCACTTGAATGTGCCTTCGTCCGGCTCGATTTCTTCCATGAGAATTTTGAATAGTGTTGTTTTTGCAAGAGGGTCACTGCCGACAAAAGCAACTTTTTGTCTCGGCAGTATGGTAAAGCTTACGTTGTCGAGAACTTTTCTGTCACCTATCGTCTTTGAGATTCCCGTTACGGTCAGCACCTCGTTGCCTACTTTGCGGTCGGGCTTGAAGTCAACATACGGAAAACGTCTTGACGATACGGGAATATCCTCAACCTTTATGCTGTCAAGAAGTTTTTTGCGGCTTGTGGCCTGTTTCGATTTTGACGCATTTGCGCTGAAACGGGATATGAAGTCCTGAAGCTCCTTGATTTTTGCCTCAGCCTTTTTGTTTTGCTCGCGCATCTGACGCTGAGCCATTTGTGTGTATTCATACCAGAAATCATAATTTCCCACATACATGGTGACTTTCTTATAGTCAATATCTACCGTGTGGGTGCAAACCTTGTTTAAAAAGTGACGGTCGTGCGATACAACTATGACGGTGGAATCAAGGTCGATAAGAAATTCCTCAAGCCAAGCTATGGCTTCAAGGTCGAGGTGGTTTGTCGGCTCGTCCATAAGAAGTATGTCGGGGTTGCCGAAAAGAGCCTGCGCAAGCAGAACCTTAACCTTTTGGTCGCCCGTAGCTCGCTCATTTTGAGATAGTGGAGGTCGTTTGTTATGCCGAGGCCGTTGAGCAGTATTTCGGCGTCGCTCTCGGCACTCCAACCATCCATCTCGGCGAATTGCTCTTCGAGCTCGCACAGTCTCATACCGTCCTCGTCTGTCATCTCTGCCTTGTTATATAAGACCTCTTTTTCGTCCATTATTTCGCAGAGCTTGGGGTTGCCAAGCAAAACGGTGCGTATAACATCGTATTCGTCATAAGCGAAGTGATCCTGCCTGAGAACCGAAAGACGCTCGCCGGGTGTGCGGATAATCTCACCCTTTGTAGGCTCTATTTCGCCCGAAAGAATTTTTAAAAATGTGGATTTGCCGGCGCCGTTCGCACCGATAAGACCGTAGCAGTTGCCGCTTGTGAACTTCACGTCCGCGTGCTCAAAAAGCGTCCTGCCGCCGTATTGTAAACCTACGTTTACCGCTTCTAACATCTTTTGCTTCACCTCATATATTACTCACAAAAAACCGCCTTAGCGTCACACAAAACAGCGCAAGACGGTTTTAATTTAAATTTTACTGTTTGCTTTCTTGCTCGCAGACATTTGATTCTGCGTTTTCGGGTTCGCCTATAAGCTCTGGAGACTCGTCCGCGGTGAAAAACTCGTAGCTGTCGCTGTGGTGGAATGCCTCTGTGCTGTCGTCGGCTTTAAAGAATACCGTAAGCGTCTGGAAGATAAGCTTAATATCCTGCCATATGCTGTATTTCTCGATGTACATAAGGTCGAGCACGAGCTTGTCCTTAGGCGAAGTGTTGTATTTGCCGGCGATCTGTGCAAGACCCGTAAGACCTGCCTTGACGCGCAAACGGTAGCTGAATTCCGGCAGCGCCTGTGTGTATTCGTCTACATTTTCTATCATTTCTGGACGTGGGCCGACAACGCTCATTTCACCCTTGAAAATGTTGATTATCTGCGGCAGCTCGTCTATGCGGAATTTGCGCAGAATTTTGCCGACCTTTGTAATTCTGTCGTCGTCCTCGGTTACGGATTTGTTTATTGAGTTCTTTTCTTTCATCGTGCGGAATTTGTAGACCTTGAAAATCTTTCCGTCCTTTGTGGCACGTTTCTGCTTGAAGAATACCGAACCGCCGTCCTCAGCCTTTATGGCTATTGCGCAGGCGAGCATTATGGGGCTTGTAATAATTAAACCCACGGTAGATACAAAAAGGTCCATGGCACGTTTCATTATGCGCTGTTCAACCGTAAGCCCTTTAACGGTTGAAGCTATCATCGGCTTGTCGTCAAGCATTGCGTTTTTGCCGCGAAGCGAAACAACGTCGCACATCTCAAAATTATAGTAGATGTTTTTGTTGTTTGCGTAGCAGTATTCGACAATCGTTGTGCGTGAGGCTGCCGGTACGTCATATACAAATACCGTGTCACAGCGGTTTATGATGTCAAACAAATCCGGATTTGTGAAAAGTATTGCATCTGTTATTAAATACTGCTTTTTATACTTCTTGATTTTAGGGATGATGTTGTTTAACGAATACTTTGAAGTCGTTATAACACAGCATTTTTCGGGAGAGTTTATTGAAAAGTATACGAAATTTCCGAAGTATGCGAAAAATATAATAACGAGTATCTGAATGACCATAACAAGCAGTAAAAGCAGGGGGTGCTCATACTGGAATTTTTGGTTGTTTGCCGCATTTGTGTTCATTATGCAAAGCTGCAAATGAGTTACAATATCGGTAAATACGGTGGAGAGCGTCATAGAGTAGATTATAGGTTTGCTCTTTGTTATTCCCACGGAATATCCGCCGTATATTGACATAAGTGCCGAGCCGAGAACGACAAACGTAAGCATGGTTACCGCGGCGGTTCTCGAAAGGCGCAGCAGCCATTCGTTTTCAATACCGAAAAAAACAAAAAAAGTGGCAAACAAAATAAAGAATAGCAGTACCTTTAAGAGAAGCATAACCGTTCTTTGGGTTTTCTGTAAAAACTTCATTATATTTACTCCCTGTCGGAAACATATTTTTTTACACAGATATATGCGATATTTTACGCTTTTTATTGTCTTTTGTCAACTTGCAACATAGTTTTTCGGGCTTGACGCGCTTAAACTTCACTCTTTATTTTGTCGCTGCGGTGTTATATAATACAATTAACTCGGTAATCTTAACGCGGATACGTTAAATATAACGATTTGGAGAAAAGAAAATGGTTGAAAAAACAGAGTACAAGATTTATACGGAACGCGAGTGCAAAGAGGAGCCGTACCGCAAAAAAGTACAGCTTTTCGGATATGTTGTCGGAGAAAATGCCCCCGTGGTGCTCATATGCCCCGGCGGTGCGTATAAATTCATCTCGGATTTTAACGAGGGAGAGCCGTTTGCGCGCGAATTTAACAAAAGGGGAATAAATGCCTTTGTGCTTTTTTACAGCGTGGGCTACAACGCGAGGTATCCGCGCCCCGTTAAAGATGTGGCAAGAAGTATGCAGTTCATAAAGGCAAACGCCGAAAGGCTCTGTGTTGACGGGAGCAATATTTCTCTTATGGGCAGCTCTGCGGGCGGCCATCTTTGCGCTTTCTTCTCTTCACAATGCGAAAGATACGAAACCGAATACTGCGGCAAGGAATACTCTTTAACCCCCAAAACCCTTATGCTCTGCTATCCGCTCATAACCATGGGCGAAAAAACTCATAAGGTATCGCGCAGGAATTTTCTCGGATTGTTTCCCGGCAAGACCGAGATTAATGCTTCAAGCGTTGAAAAGCTTGCAAACGGGAGCTTTCCGCCGACGTTTGTCTGGGCGTGCGAGGATGACGGTACGGTCGATTACAATAACAGCGTAATGCTGTGCGACGCGCTTCGCAAAAACGGTGTACCGCATGAATTTAAACTCTTTAAAACCGGCGGGCACGGCATAGGTCTTGCAAACGGCAAAGAACCGGAGGGATGGTTTGACAGCTGCTTTGAATTCTACAAAAAGCATATTTAATGTATATTTTCCACTAAATTGTATATTTAAATGGCGAAATAAATGTGGTAAAATAACTATAATGAGAATTTGAAAGGGGTTGTACTTATGAAACATTTACCCGCATATCCGCTTGTGTCGGTAGATCCGTATATCAGTATTTGGAGCATGAAGCACAAAAAGCTGTATAAGGATAATACGAGAATGTGGGCAGGGTATCAGAAGTGCCTCCACGGCCTTATGATGATAGATGATAAGCCGTATCGTTTTATGGGCGAAAACGGAGTACATCATATGCACCAAAAGGTGCTTAAGGTCACTCCGCTTTGCACTACATATGTGTTTGAAAAGCACGACGTTCAGCTCAAGGTCGATTTTTGGACTCCGGCTTTTCCCGATGACCTTTTGCTTTTGTCTTTGCCGTGCGCCTTTATAGATTATGAGGTTACGATTCTTGACAAAAGACCGCATTCCGTTTCGATATCGCTTCTTGTGGACGAGAACTTTTGCTATGACAGCGAAAAGGGAAAGGAAATTATCGGCGATGCGGTTAAGACCGACAGCTCATACTACGCATATATGAGGCAAAATGAGCAGAACGTTCTTGAGTATTCGGGTGATTTCAATGCCGTAAACTGGGGAACGGTTTATGTTACGGGCGGCTTTGTCTCATTTGGCAAACCCACAATTAAGCGCAATAAGCGTGACGGCTTTGTAAACTACATTCACAGCGAGCATAAGGCATATGAGCCTGTAAGCGACAAATTCTGTGCGCACGACACATTATTTTTTGACGATGGCTTCAGCATAGAATATATGGGCGAAAAGCTCCGAGGATATTGGACCGAGAAATTTCCCGATGCCGTTTCGGCACTCAAATACTGCGACGAAAAACACGACGAATTGAGGAAACAGGTTTCTTTGCGAAATACGCGGATTTTGCGCGACGGTCAGCGTTTCGGCGATGATTACTGTATGCTTTTGTCGGCCGCGTACAGAGAGGTCATAGCGTCTCATAAGCTTGTAAAAACCGATGACGGAAAGCTTTTGTATGTTTCCAAAAACTGCACCGCCGGCGGATTTGCCGCCGAGACCGATGTAACGTACGCGTCGTCGCCGCTTTTCCTTTTGTATAATCCGAGTCTTGTGTTTGCCGAGCTTAACGGTATATGTGATTTTGCGCGTTCTGCCGCGTGGGGATTTGATTTTGCGCCGCACGATATAGGCACATATCCCATAGCCGACGGGCAGACATACGGTCTTAAAGCCGACTTCGACGGCGACAAAGCTAAGGTATATTCGACCTCGGACAACATATATGACGAGGAGGAGCAGATGCCCGTCGAAACAAGCGGCGATGTACTTATACTCGCTTATGCCGCGACGGTTCTTTCCGGCGACAGGAGCTTTATTGCCGAAAATAAAGCTTTGCTTTTAAAGTGGGGAGATTACCTTGCCGAAACGGGTAATGATATAGCTAACCAAAAGAATGCCGACGACTACGCAAAGGCGATATCGGGCAGCGTAAATCTTGCCGTTAAATCCTGTATAGCACTGCGCTGCTGCGGAGAAATATGCAAAATGCTTGATTCTGACGGAGAAAAATATCTTAAAGCCGCCTCTGAGAACGCGGCAGATATTCTCAAAAGAGACGAGGGCAGGGAGTGCCTTTCGTTTACTCTGTTAAAGAAGGAGAGCTGGAGCCTTAAATATAATCTTGTGTGGAATTATATATTCGGGTTCGATTTGTTCCCGCTCAAAACGGCCAAAAATGAAATTGCGCGATATATCAAAATTAAAAACGAATACGGCCTGCCGCTCGGGCCGCGCAGAGACTATGCGCGTACCGATTGGACGATGTGGGCGTGCGCTCTTGACGATACCGGATTTATGACCCAAAAGCTGTCGGTGGATATAATGCGTATGCTTGACCATACCGAAGATAAATATCCGTTTACGGATTGGTATGATACAAAGAGCGCAAAGTCAAAGGGAAGATATCACCGACCTGTTCAGGGCGGACTTTGGATGCCTGTACTCGCAAAAAAGTGGAATGAAATTTTGCCGTGAGATAAAATGCCCGTGCGTTGCCGACAGCGATATATAATAAGTAATAACAAATAAACGGCCGCCCTCGGAAATGCTTCCGAGGGCGGCTTTCTCTGTTTTGTTTGATTTTAGGATTCGTATGTGCTTTCGTATTTTTCGTAAAGCCATTTTATGCAGTTTGTAAGACCGTCCGGCGTCAACGGAAAATCCTCTTTTTTATCGGTGACGGTGCATTTTTCGTAGCAGAGATCCTCGTGCCATACCTCGCCGACTATGTTCTCGTCGGTGTGTGATATTCTGTATCTGAATTTGCTGCCGCTGCTTCCGAAATAATCATTTCCGCTTGTAAAAAAGTTTATTGCGGGGACGTCAAATATTTCATCGGCTTTGCCCAAATCCCTTTTCATATGTTATATACCTCTCTTTTGATGTGTTATTACTATTTTGATTATAATATTAACGACGAAATTAAGCAAGGAATTTATCAAATTAGCACTCTACGTGGTAGAGTGCTAATAGTTTACAGTTTGTTCATATTTGCATAACAAACGGATAACATTACAGGGTATAATGATAATTGTAAACAGAAAGAGAGAGCGAGAGGCCGAGAGGCCGACGGAATCTCTTTTTAGCTTGCGGCTCGCAAGTCACCTGACCGAGCGAGCAAAAAATAAATCGGGCAGCATAATTCAACTTATATCGGAGGAATTTATATGTTTGATTTAAGACCCTATAACCGTAAAAACAATGTTACATCCTATAATCCGTTCCGCGAAATGGACAGCTTCTTTGATGACCCGTTCAGATTCTTCGACGGTAAGGCGCTTGCCGAATTCAATACCGACATTATTGAGAGCGGCAACAATTATATCCTTGAAGCAGATCTTCCCGGATTTGAAAAAGGCGACATTAAGCTTGATGTCAAGGACGATATCCTCACCATCAAGGCAGAACGTCACACCGAAACCGAGAAAAAGGACAAGGACAGCAGGAGCATCTGCTGCGAGCGTTCCTACGGCTCATATTCAAGACAGTTTGACGTTTCCGGTATTGATGCCGATAAGATTTCGGCTAAATACGAAAACGGTGTCCTGAAGCTCACAATGCCTAAGAAGGAAGCTCCGAAAGAGACTTCAAAGCATCTTGAGATTGAATAATCAAAAGATAACGCGACCCGGAGAGCGACAGCTCCCCGGGCCTTTTTTTGCTCTTAATGATTATAACGGGCAATCCATATCCATATGCGGAATGTGTATATCGAGATATTCATTCCCGTATGCCCTGAATCCGTATTTTTCGTAAAACGGAATGGCATATACCTGTGCGCTGACGTATATCTTTTTTGCGCCGAGAGCCTTAGACCTCTTTTTAAGCTCTTTTATAAGCTCTGCGCCGAGATGCTGACCGCGGTATTCCTTTAATACCGCAAGCCTGCCTATCTTTGCCGTCTGCTCGTCCGTCATAAAAACGCGCGCCGTTGCGGCAGGTGTGCCGTCAACCGTTAAAAGCAGATGATCGCATGTTTTGTCATGATCGTCGAATTCGACGGAAATAGGGTATTTCTGCTCATTCGCAAATACCTTTTTTCTGATTTCATCGCCGTCGGGGCAGGGTGTGCCGCCTAAAAACCAAGTGCTTTTTATCATAGTTTAAAAATAACCTTAACCTTTCCGGCTCTCTCGGGAGCTTATCTTGTTATCGGCTTCATGGCAAAGCGGAAATCGATCGTGTCGTCTAATACAAATCTGTATTTCATAAGCGTGTCCTGACCGCAACTTGCCGTGCCTGTTCCGCGAACAAAACCGTCAATTGAAACAAACGTGGTGTCCTCGTGTATTACGTCCTCACGGTGACGTGCCGCGCAAAGGATTTTTTGTGTGTAATCATGTGCCGAGAAGCTGAATTTCGGAGCGCCGAGGAACGCTAAGCCTTTTCCGTTACCGTCGGTAAATTCCGCAAATCTTACGGCTCCGTGGTTGCCGTTATCCTGAGGCTTGATATAGTCAACGTGCATTTCTTTAACGGTTGTTTTATATAAGCCTATCGGGGATTGACCGTTAAAATCACAGAGGTTTTCATATGGCCCTCTGCCGAGGTATTTCACGTTTGAAAATTCCTTCGGAAGCTCCGCTGTAAGGCCGAATCTCGGCAACTCTTTCCAGCCGTATCTCTTCCTCGCGAGAGAGGAACGAACTTTAACCGTGCCGTCGGAAAATACGGTGTACTCTATAAAGCTCTTGTAGTAGAGCCTTTTACCGTCAGTCATATCGTAATAAGCGGTTATTTTTACCTCTTTTTCCTCGCTCTCGGCTCTCATTCCCTTGTAGACCGCTTTGACCTTAGCAAGCTTTTCGCGATTCCACTTCGGTATGGGATTTACCTCTTCGTTGTCTGACGGAGCACGGTAAATATTCGGTAAGAAGCCTGAGATGCCGCTCAACGGAGTTTTGCTGATAAGCTCTGTGCCGTCTGCCGTATATGAGAGAATTTCTCCGGTGGAACGTGAGAATTCGATTTTTCCGTTATCAAATTCCGCCGAGTAACAGGAGTCGCTCTCCGTGAGAAGAACTTTTTTATCGCCTGTTTCGATTGCGGCAGGAGCGTCACAGAGTACGTGCTGCTCTCTTGATATTTCGGCTCCGTTCTTGTCTTCGTAAAATATGTTGAGCGTTACAAGGCGGTCGCTCGGTATTCGGCCGAGCGGCAGCGTTACTTCCGCGGTAGCAGACGGGGCTATTACCTTGTCGATAACGCCGTCCTTTACCTTTTCGCAGTCGAAACAAAGCTCCCATTTTACGGTAAGAACATCTGTGCTTAAAAATCTGTATGTGTTTGTAAGAAGAAGTGTGTTGCCGCCCGATACCACTGACCTTACGGGTCTGTATGCGTGCTTCATTTCAAGCGCGCCGGTATGGAGCGTGCGGTCGGGGAATACAAGGCCGTCTACGCAGAAGTTTTTGTCGTGCATTTCCTCGCCGTGGTCGCCGCCGTAGGTGTATTCGTACTTGTACTTTTTATCATCCTTGCCATGGTATACCGCATGGTCGCACCATTCCCATATACAGCCGCCCATAAGCTTGTCGCTTGAATAAAAGACGTCCCAATATTCTTCGAGCGCGCCGGGGCCTACGCCCATGGCATGGCAGTATTCACAGAGGAAAAACGGCTTTTCAAAGTACTTCTTGCCTCTTGTGCCCTTTGCGGTTTTTATAACGTTTTCTATGTCGGTATACATTTCCGATATTACGTCATACCCGACTCTCTTTGTGCGGATAGCACCCTCATAGTGTACGGGTATTTCCGGACATACAGATTTCAAAAATTCATAGCATTTGTCCTGGCATTTGTATCCGCCGGATTCATTGCCGAGAGACCACATCGTGATTGACGGGTGGTTTCTGTCTCTGAAATACATACGGCTCACTCTGTCAACGTATCTCGGTGCCCAAGAGCGGTCGTTGCTTATGAAATTGGGCTTATAGAGGTTGTATTTGCCGAGACTTCCGCAGCCGTGTGTCTCGATGTCGGCCTCGTCTATTATGTAAAATCCCATAATGTCCGCAAGCGTAATGAGCATCGGGTCAGGCGGATAGTGCGACGTTCTTATTGAGTTTACGTTAAGCTCTTTCATAAGAACAAGGTCTTTTTTTATGTCCGCGGCACTCATCACGTAGCCGGTTTTTGCATTGCTGTCGTGATGGTTTACACCCTTGAATTTTATTTTTTCGCAGTTGAATTTAAATACGTCGCCGAGAATTTCTATATGCTTGAAGCCGGTATAATTTCTTACGGTACATAGTGTATCGTCACCGTCCTTAAGCGTTAAATAAAGCTCGTAAACATTCGGCGTTTCCGCAGTCCATTCCTTTACGTCGAGTGCCGAGAAGGAAAATTTGACGCAGACGTCGGCATCCTTTTCGTCGGAGCATATCTTTTTTCTGCCTGAGAAAAGCTCTGCCGAAACTTTTTTTCCTGTGGCTTCGCCCTCAAGGAATACGTCTATATCGAGGTCGTATTCTTTTCCGCCGTTTAAGCGTGTTTTAACCTCGTAATCGTTTATATATGCTTTGTCATATGTGTAAAGCAGAACGTCGCGGAAAATTCCGTTTTCTCTGAACATATCCTGACATTCGAGATATGTCCCCGTGGACCAACGGTAAACAACGCAGAGTAGTTCGTTTTCACCGGAAATCAGCATATTTGAAATGTCAAATTCCGCACTGTTGTGTGAGCCCTCGCCGTAGCCGCAAAACTCACCGTTTACATACAGCTCAAGGCACGCGCTGAAGCCTAAAAATGAAATGATATGAGTTTTGGTTTTGTCGTCAACGGTTATCTTTTTTCTGTATACGCCTACGGCAACCTCTTTCGGAAGCTCCGGCGGAAAAAGATGAAATTCGTATCTTGTATTTAAATATACAGGCTCTCTGTACCCGGTTCTCTGCCATGTGGACGGAACCTGTATCTTATCAAAACGGATACGCTCCGTGTCCATTTCATACGGTAAAACATTCTGCGTTTCGTAATATTTAAAATCCCATTCTCCCGAGAGGACCGTAACCATATCGCTCTTATAGCGTTCGGTCAGACAATCGGTCTTTTTGAGACGCGAAAGCTCTCTGAAGGGAATCGAGTAAGCTCTTCCGGGCAGTCTGTTTATGTTCAGTGCCGAAAAATCTCTGTAATTATCTCTGTTTAGCTTGTATATCACAAAATTTTCCCCTTTCTGCAATCTGTAAACAGTTTAACACAGAATTAAATCATTTACAATTAAATTGCGATATATTATACTTTTTAAGGTAAAAGTATCAAGCGCTTTTTTATGCAGTTTGCGTAAAAATAAGTCGAAAGGACGCAGGTGGATTTTATGGAGCTTTCTAAGGTACAGTGGAACGGCAGGGCATATGCGGAATTCAGAGATTATCTATTGTCGTTTTCAGATGAGAAATACAGAGCTTTTCACAGCGGGCTCTGCAAGACATCGAAATATCCGATAATCGGAGTAAGACTCCCGATAATGCAAAAGATTTCCTCCGAAATAGTAAAGGGCAAGCCGCTTTATTTTCTTATGGCGGCCTCTGTGCAGTCGTATGAAGAGATTATGATAAGAGGACTTGTCACGGCCAAGCTCAACATGCCGTTAGCCGAAAAATTCGTATATATAGAGGAGTTTTTGCCGTATATTGATAATTGGGCGGTATGTGATTCGTTTTGCACGGCGCTGAAGCCTAAGAAGAACGAACTTTATATGCTTTTTGAATTCTGTAAGGAGCACGCTTTTTCACAGAATACGTATGAGACTCGTACAGCTGTTGTTTTGATGATGCGCTATCTTTTAACGGACGAATTCGGAGAGGACGTCATTTCGATTTTGGAAAATATCGATTGCACAGAATACTATGTCGGTATGGCGGTTGCATGGGCTCTTTCGGAGAGCTTTATAAAATTCCGAGAGAGAACGCTTGAAGTATTTTCATCGGGGAATGTAGACGCCGCAACTCAAAACAGGGCGATACAAAAAATCAGAGATTCATACCGTGTGTCCGACAGCGATAAAGCATTTGTAAACAGCTTGAAAAGGTAAAAAACAATATACGGGTTTCGGTAAAATTTGTATAAACTCTCAATTTTTCATTGCCGCTATTGAAGAAGAATGCAAAAAAGATTATAATGTTTACGAAACGGAAGCATACCGTTACTGTAAAAAATAAAGGGATGGTAATTTATGAAGGCACGCAATCTTATAGACCTTGAGGACATCAGCCTTGAGGATATTGACGAGATAATTCACCTTGCCGGTATGATAAAGGCAAATCCGTCGATTTTTACCGACGCCTGCCACGGCAAAATAATGGCGACGCTTTTTTATGAGCCGTCAACAAGAACTCAGATGTCGTTTAAAACCGCCATGCTTCGTCTCGGCGGCGAGGTTATAGGGTTTGATAATCCGTCTAATGCGTCCGTGTCAAAGGGCGAGAGCTTGAAGGATACCGTAAGGGTGGTCAGCAATTATGCCGACGTTTTGGTTATGCGTAATCCCATAGAAGGCTCCGCTTATGCGGCATCGCTCTATTCCAAAAGTCCCGTTATAAACGCAGGTGACGGCGGACATCTCCATCCCACTCAGACCTTGACCGACCTTGTGACCTTGTCGCACGAAAAGGGGAGGCTTTCCGACCTCACCATAGGCCTTTGCGGCGATATGAAAAACGGCAGAACCGTACATTCGCTCGTTAAAGCTCTGTCTAAATATAAAAACAATAAATTTGTTATGATTTCCACTCCCGAGCTCCAAATGCCGGAATATATAATTGATATTCTTAAAAAGAGCGGATGCGAATACAGCTTTTCTTCAAGTCTTGAAGAAGCAATTTCTTCGCTTGACGTTCTCTATATGACTCGTATTCAGCAGGAGCGCTTTAAATCCGAAGAGGAGTATGAGCGCCAAAAGGGCGTTTATGTGCTTGATGAGGAAAAAATGAAGCTTGCAAAAAAAGACCTTGTTGTGCTTCATCCGCTCCCGAGAGTCGATGAGATTACCGTAGGAGTTGATGATGACAGCCGCGCCAAGTATTTCGAGCAGACCGAATACGGTATGTATGCGAGAATGGCTCTTATTATACTTATGCTTGAAAACCGCGGTGGCAAAGTTCCCGAAAAGACATACAGTACCCATGATAAGCAGTGCAAAAATCCGAGATGCGTCACAAACAGCGAGAGCTATGTACCGCACCTCTTCTACGAAAACGGAGGAAAGCTTGTCTGCAAATACTGCGACAGCGAGACGGAAGAATGAAAATACTTATCCTCTTCGGTTCGCCGAAGACAAACGGCAGCACCGCAAAGCTTGCCGGTGCTTTTATGAAGGGCATAAGAAAAAGCGATGATGTTGAAATAGTCCATCTTTTTTCATTGCAACCGACCCCGTGCAATGCTTGCGGATATTGCAAGGCGGCAAACGGTTGCTCTAAAAAAGACCTTGAAAAGTTTATGGCAAAGCTCGAAGACGCCGATGCGGTAATTGTTGCAACTCCGGTTTACAATCTGTCTTTTCCTGCACCTATGAAAGCCCTGTTTGACCGCTTTCAGCGTTATTACGAGGCGCATTTCAGAAGAAAAATTGCGCAACCTATAACAAAGCACAAAAAAGCATTACTTTTGGTAACCGCCGGAGATGACGAGGACGACGGATACAACATAATAGAAAAGCAGGTTAAGCTGTCTTTTTCTGTTATGAATACCGAGCTTGTCGGCGGCGTACTTGCCAAAGATACCGATAACGGCGGTGTCAAAGAGGACGATTTGCGCCGTGCTTTTGAGCTTTCAAAAATAATATACGGTTAAAAAAGTGCTGCTTTTCGGCGCTTGTGAAAGGAAGATGAAATATGTCCGTGACAAAAATAACACTTCAGAACTATGCTGACGAGGTATCGCGCAGCGAAAAACCCGTTCTTATAGATTTCTATGCCGATTGGTGCGGTCCGTGCAAAATGACCGCTCCCGAGCTTGAGGCGTTTTCGCAGGAATACGACGACGTCAAAGTGTGTAAAATAAATGTGGACGAGTCCGCAGATCTTGCCGCGATGTACGGTATTATGTCTATACCGACGATGATTTTAGTTAAGAACGGCAAGGAGGCAGACCGCCACGTGGGTGGCTGCGAAAAGGCTGATATCAGAGCGTTTTGCGATAAAAACATGTAGGGTTGTAATTTTTACCGATATATGCTATGATAAAAATCAATAAATGCGGTTTCTGACGTCGAAATCCGTTTTGAGACGAAAGATACGGTGAATAAGTAAAACTGCTGTGTGTTTGCACGGCGTACTTAGGCTGTATCTTTAAAGATACAGCTTTTTATTTTGATTACAGGTGATAATAATATGGAATCAAGAGTAGCCCTTATAGGGATAATAGTAGAAAACGAGGACGCTGTGGAAAAACTCAACTGTGTTTTACACGAATACGGAAGATACATTGTCGGCAGAATGGGTATTCCTTACAGAGAGAAAAAAATAAAATATTATAAGTATAGCAGTGGACGCTCCTCAGGATATAATAAGCGCAATGTCAGGTAAAATCGGAAAACTCGACGGCATAAGTGCCAAAACCGCGTACTCAAATGTGGTAACAGAGATATGACAGGAAGAAAAGAATGTAAAGGCTTGGAGCTTTCCACACTTTCGAAGGTCCTGCTTTTAATACTGCCGCTTGTTGTCGCTGTTTTGGCGCTTTGTATAGGCAGACTCGGTATTTCTCCCGCCGAGGTGATAAGATCGATATTCGGTAAAATAACTGGAAATGCTGATTTGGAATCTAAAAACGAGCTTGTTTTATGGAATATAAGAATGCCGCGAATAATCCTTGCAGCCCTTGTGGGAGCTGGACTTTCGGTTTCGGGCTGTACATTTCAAAGCCTTTTTTCCAATCCTCTTGCTACGCCCGATACAGTCGGAGTTTCAAGCGGAACCTGCTTCGGAGCGGCTGTTGCGATTTTTTTCGGGGCTGATTTTATTGTCACTCAGGCAGTTGCTTTTTTGTTTGGAATTATTGCCGTGTTGCTGACTTATCTCGCAGGTAGCGGTAAAGGCAAATCACTTAACAGCGTGGTTTTGGCAGGAATTATGATAGGCTCGCTTTTTTCGGCACTTGTCTCGTTTATAAAATCGGTGGCGGACGTAAATTCCGTGCTTCCGGTAATAACCTTTTGGCTTATGGGCAGCTTTGCGGGCGCAGGCTATCGCTCGCTTATGCTCGGCGCGCCGGTAATGCTTGTCGGAATGGCTGTTTTGTATGTTATAAGATGGCGGCTTAATATTTTAACTCTTCCCGATGATGAGGCAAAGGCGACCGGCACGGATATTAAGGCTCTGCGTGCCGTTTCGGTAATATGTGCAACGGCAATTACCGCCTCGTGCGTTTCAATGTGCGGTCAGGTGGGCTGGGTAGGGCTTCTGGTGCCGCATATGTGTCGTATGAAATTCGGAAACAATCATGTGTCGCTGCTGCCTGCCTGTATCAGCATGGGTATGACCTTTATGATAATTGTCGATACCGTTGCGCGAAGTGCCACAGCCGCCGAGATTCCTATCTCTGTGCTGACCGCAGTTATAGGCGCACCGTTTTTTATAATTCTTATGCGAAAAACAGGGGGGTGGCAGCTGTGACCCTTACTGTTGAAAACGGTTGTTTTTCATATGACGGCAGGCACACGGTACTGTCCGACATAAGCTTTTACGCGTCACCGGGAGAGATAGTGGCGATTCTCGGAAAAAACGGCTCGGGCAAAACAACACTTCTCAAGTGCAGCGTGGGCTTGCTCAAATGGAGCGGTGGACATAGCTTCCTTGACGGCAGAGATGTTTTGCATATAAAAAAGCAGGGAGCTCTGGAGCAAAATATCATACGTGCCGCAGGCAAAATCCTCATTCGGCGGCTATACCGTGCTTGACAGCGTTTTGCTCGGCTTCGGGAGCAGCATCGGGATTTTCGGAAAGCCGCAAAAAAGCGATGTGGAAAAAGCACTTTCCGTTTTAAGAAGGCTGAATATAGAAAATCTCGCCTATAAAAAATGCTCGGATTTATCCGGCGGCGAAAAGCAGATGGTCTTGATAGCGAGAGCCATAGCGTGCGACCCCGAAATTTTGATTTTGGACGAGCCGGAGTCGAATCTCGATTTTAAAAATCAGATAACGGTTCTTGACGTTTTGTCAAAGCTTCGCGACAGCGGGATTTGTTGTATATTCAATACTCATTTCCCCGATCACGCGTTGAGAATAGCGGATAGGGCATTGCTTCTCGGAGATGACGGAAGATGTATTTGCGGCAAGACAAACGATATAGTGACAGAGGAAAATATACAAAAGACATTCGGTGTGAATGTTAAAATAGCCGAGGTCACGTCGGGTGGCAGAACCGTTAAAACGATAGTGCCCGTAAGTGCGGCCGACGGTTCCTAAAAAAATCCGAAATAAATGCGAAGAGCATTTTTAATATAATTAAGAAAGAGGTAATGTAAATGAAAAAAGCAAAAAGAGTATTAGCTTTGCTTCTTTGTCTTGTGCTTATTTTGTCGGCGGTAGGCTGCTCCGCTAAAAAAGACGACGGCAAAAAGAGCAGTGACAGCGAGGTTGTCACCGTTGTTGACAATAACGGCAATACCGTAACCGTTAAAAAGGACATTCAGCGAATAGTGGTATGCGATATTTACCCTATACCGTCGGTGCTTGCCGTGTTCTTTGATTCGGCTTCAAAAATAGTCGGTATGGCACAGCCGAGTATGGCAGCTGCAAAAAACAGCCTTTTGTCGGAGCTTTATCCGGAAATACTCAATGCCGAGACCGGATTTATAGACGGAACAACAGTTAATATGGAGGCTCTCGCGGCTTTGAATCCCGACGTTGTATTTTACAGCTCGGGCAATAAAGAGCTCGGCAAGCAGCTTACCGACGCAGGCTATGCCGCAATAGCGATTTCAGCGAATAAATGGCAATATAATGCCATTGAAACCCTCAATAACTGGATAGACCTTCTCTCTCAGCTTTTCCCCGAAAACAATAAGTCGGAAAAAGTAAGAACTTACAGCGAGAGTGTCTATAATATGGTTCAGGAAAGAGTAAGCTCAATTCCGGACGAGGAAAAGGCAAAGGTATTTTTCCTCTTCCAATACAGCGCGTCAAACATCTCCACTTCGGGAAATTCGTTCTTCGGTCAGTGGTGGGCAACTGCCATAGGCGCAAAAAATGTCGGCGAGGAACTCGATTCCGATAAATCCACCAATGTAAATATGGAGCAGATTTATAAATGGAACCCCGATTTTATTTTCATCACAAATTTTAATACTGCAAAGCCCGACGATATTTATAACAATACCGTAGGCAGCTTTGATTGGAGCGGAATAAAAGCAGTTAAGGATAAGAATGTCTATAAAATGCCTCTCGGTATGTACCGTACCTACACCGCAGGAGTTGATACCCCGATAACTCTTCTTTGGCTCGCAAAGGCGACTTATCCAGAACGCTTTGAGGATATTGATATAACCGCAAAGACCAAGGAGTATTACGGCGATGTGTTCGGTATAACTCTTACCGATGAACAGTCCGCGCGCATTTTTGCACCGCTTACGCAAGCAGGTAAGCTATCGGTTAAATAAGGTCGGAACAAGACGCAAAAGCTACGGTTAACCAAAATAAATAATGATAAAACGGACCGTTTTTCGCGGTCCGTTTTTTTACTTTTATGCCTGAATTAAAAGATGTATTTGACGCGAGGACAGGGAAAAATTCTCATAGTTTACAGAAAAAATGTTACGTATCAGCACAAAAGTAGTTAATAAATATCTAAAGTGTGCTGATACGTAACATATATTTCCGGACACTTATGTTTTGAGTTTGACTGTTTTCTCACTATTTTACCGTCAAACTTCAACCCGATAAACAGAACAGAAATCAGCGGAGAGAACCGGTTGAGGGACAAAAACAACAAAAATGCATTAAAATAACTTTTTGCGCAAAATGTAAGTTGTGATTAGAATTATCAAGCATACAAACATAAACGACCAAATGTGCTCAAAACTCCAAGGAATTTTTAATGCTTGAAGTGTTTTTTCATAGCTTGCAGATCCAAATAATTCGTATATTATTCCACTTGCCCCAAACAGCAAAACTAAAACAAAAGAAATTATATTTATTATCAGTAAAATAATATTTAGATGTTTTCTCATTTTAATGTATATCCCCTTGCTCCGTTATGTTGATAAGCTTATAACACAAAAAATATACTGTTGTTTTACGCCACATATCTATTTTACCGTCAAACAGTCCTTTGAGCCGTTGTGTCTGTTAAGCATCGGCAATCACCGCCGCTCGAATACCACGGCACTTGTCAGAAATTCCTTGAAGCCTTTAATAATGTGCGCCTTCCGGCATGGGCACCGTTTTTATCCAATCACACATTGTATCTATCTTCAGGGCTTCAATTTGATTTTCGTATTCTTCGGCTGTGTACGGTCCCATAACTACATCGTTTACCGTATCCACAAGATAATACGAGGGATTTGATGCATCTATATCTTCAATGTGCGCCTCTTGATAAGGAAGGTTATCGTCAATCATCAATCGTTTTATACCAATATAGGAATCATTATAACAAAATTCCAATATATAACGATCAATCTTAATATCTAAGCTATCCCCATCGGCTTTGTCCAACTCTATATCCTCTGAATTGACATGAACAATCTCATAACCGTTTGGCAGTTTGTCATATGTCCAATCCTGAAAAGCTTGACTAAATGCTAACATAAGTATTGCTGTTAGAAGCGCGATTAAAATTGCTATTATAAGCACGATTAAACGTATAATTCTACTCCCTTTTTGTTTTATATACATAATTAGCCTCCCATTCATACTCCTTTCCCAAGTTTTTCTCTTGCGCCCAATAACCAATATTATTGAGCCAGCTTCCTATACGCCGTTTACGGTTTTGCTTACTCTGTCGCCGTCGGTATTGTAAGCGTAAACATATGTGTTATCGCCGTCGGTTATACGCTCAAGCTGCCTGCCGCACCACTCAAACGACTTGCTGCCGAAAGTGAGCGGATTGCCGATTTCGTCATAGGTCACAGCCTGACCGTTAAAGCTTGTTAAAAGGTTAGCGTGTTACGTATCAGCACAAATATAGTTAATATATATCTAAAATGTACCTATACGTAACAAACATTTCTAAACACTTATGTTTTTAGTTTGACTGTTTCCTCACTATTTTACCGTCAAACAGTCCTTTGAGCCGTTGTGTCTGTTAAGCATCGGCAATCACCGCCGCTCGAATACCACGGCACTTGTCAGGAATAATCCTAAAACCTTTATTCGGTTGGAGTGCCCCAACAAACTGTCCTTTTGTCCCAAAAAGCGATGCTTGCTGGTATGATTAATTACCGCGCCTCAACTTAATGAATTGCCAAATGACAACTGCGACAGCAACAAAAACAAATACACAAATAAGGCTGATGGTTACTATTGTTTTCGTAAGTTGCATTGAATTCACATCATATATAATAGATTCCGAACCTGTAGCATCAATGGTGACAATTTGAGAATAAGACATAGCAATCCAGTTAAATATTCCCATATCATTTCTAATTAGATATGTAGTATTACCAACTGTCCGAGTTGTTGAATACAGTAGCGAATTTCTGTATGAGTTGTTATCAATCGTATCTTGTACTGCCTTAATATCTAATATATTGCCGTCTGAATCAAGCGATATTATCACATCGCTACGAATGAAATAAATATTAACGTGTTGCTCATCCCATTCAACACAAAAACTTTGAGGACAATTGAACGTATATCCATACAAGAACTCTCCTTGAGACGTATATACGCAAATCTCTTTGTCTTGGGAACCCGTTTGTCCAATCGCAATCAATCCCTGTTCATTTACATCGAAGCATAGGACTCCTCTTTTTTCAGGTTCGGCACTTAATGGTGATACATTGATACTTGCCACAAATGTAGTTTTTGTCTCATCAGAAAGATCTTCTGTAAAAAATCCTGTATTCATTGCATTTACCTTTATTGCATTTGTAGAAATAACAATCAATAATACAAATGATAGAAGCAGATAAATTCGTTTTAATTTCATATCTACCACTCCATAATTTTAATGTACACAGATCTCGCAACCTCATAAACATTAAATTGGGTGTGCGGTAGCGTAACCGTTGGTTCCCCATTCAACATGAAACTCCTTTCCAGGTGTACCAAATCCAACATTTCCAGTTAATCAGAAGTATCCGGTGTTTAATGCTGGGTCTGGCATAAACATTACGTCTCCACCAACACCAGCTATAACGTTGTCTGCATTAATCCACTGACCGATCTCAGGATCGTAATAACGGCTGGATACATAATAAAGCCCTGTCTCGCTGTCGTAATAGTAGCTTCTGTACCGCAGAGGGTTCGTTTGAGCCAAGGCGGTGTTGCCGGTTATTTGGATTACGTTGCCCCAAGCGTCGTAGTAATAGTTTGCAACTACGGTGCCATTTTTATCGGCTATTGCGACTATATCGTTTTGTACATTCTTTATGTAGTAATATTTTTCGCCGTTATAAATGAAACCGAAAGCGTCGCCGCTCGGCACTTGTCAGGAATTTCCTCTAACCTTTTCATCTTAAATGACGCAATAACTAAAATACGAATTCAAAACTGTCAATGATTGAATCACATACCTTAACTTCTTTACTTTTTCGTTCGCTTTGGTATGTGGAAAACACTATTTTAGGATATTTGGCAACAACCCACAGCTTTATAAACCAACCGTCGGCTGTTGTGCCTGTCCCATATAAGATTGTTTTGCCGTCTCTGTCAAAAAGCACTAAAGGGGAATGCAGACTTATATTGTTATCATCAATAAATCTTTTAGCCATTACACTTATCTGCATATTTAAAGGCTCTTCAGTATCTAAAATGCTGAAAAAAGATATTGTTATCGCACCATTGCCCTTGGGATTATACAGAAGAAGGTTGTCTGTATCTTCTTCGGCACACCATTTTTTTGGTAAAGAATAATTTAAATAGCCATTGTAATTACACATAGTTCGGTTTACCTCTAATAATATAATTTAAGTGCACCTGCCACTTTTCTCAAAACTGTCGGCTTGCGGCTGATGTAATTTTGCTGAGCCGGTTAAAACCTTGAGACAAATAGTAAATCCGGCTGAACAAAATTGCTTCATTGCTTTTTCTTTGTAATATATGCCACAACAATTAGTGCAATAAAAAATATACCGCCGATTGTTAAAGTTACAGTAACGCTGACGTTATATAAATGAGTATCTGGTGCGTATTCCTCTATAACTCTGTTTATGGCCAAGACAATCAATATGACCGGATTTCCATATATCAACACCTTCCAAGGAGCCTTTACTTTCCTGTACTTTATAAGACTGTAAACATTCAATCCCAAAGCTGTTAACAACATCATCAAGTATGTTGGTACATCCATAGAATTTATTATATGAAACAATATATAATCCTCCTTTCGGTGCCCGAATTGTTTTGTTGCAATCAAAAACAATTCGCCGAAAAATAAAAACGGACAATATCATAGATATTATCCGTGCGTAAATTTAAAGTTTTTTTAATTTGCCGCACGTTTTTTATCAAGCCGTGAAATTTTACCGCATGGGGCTTGCACTCCCGTTCAGCTGCATTTTAAATGTTGTTTACCGTAACGGTGTGTTATCATATTAACAGAATGTATTAAAAACGTCAATAAAAAGCAGACGATATGTGTCGATTTTTGGTCACAGTGCTTTTATTCGCTGCCGGAGACGATATTTAACCTTAAATAAATATCACCAAAAATCGGCCGCGATTTTTCACGGTGCGTTTTGTATTAAGAGTGAGCTGCACGGCAATAATCCTAATGACAATAGTTATAGGAGAGAGCGCCATGCAGTACAGCAAGGTTGAGATTTGCGGTGTCGATACCTCTAAGCTCAGGGTCCTTAAGGAAAAGGAAAAGCTTGAGCTTCTCAAGAAAATCAGGGAAGGTGATAAGTCTGCGCGCGAAAAACTGATAAACGGCAATTTGCGCCTTGTGTTAAGTGTGATACAGCGTTTTACAAACCGCGGAGAAAACCTTGACGACCTTTTTCAGGTCGGAGTAATAGGACTTATAAAGGCGATTGATAACTTCGACGTGTCGTTAAAAGTACGCTTTTCCACTTATGCGGTGCCCATGATCATCGGTGAAATACGGCGATACCTCAGGGACAACAACACGGTGCGCGTCAGCCGCTCTGTAAGAGATACGGCATACCACGCCCTTGGGGCAAAAGAAAAATTACAGGCAAAGCTCGGCAGAGACCCGACGGTTGACGAAATAGCAAAAGAGCTTGGCACGAGCCGTTCTGACGTGGTATTAGCACTTGAGGCGATAGTGGAGCCGGTTTCGCTCTTTGAGCCTGTATACTCTGACGGCGGAGACACCATATATGTTATGGATCAGGTCGGAGGAAGTGAGACGGATACCGATTGGCTTGACGAAATATCCATTAAGGAGAGCATAAAGGAATTGTCACCGCGTGAAAAAAAGATACTGGCACTTAGATTTATGCAGGGGAAAACGCAAATGGAGGTGGCGTCTGAAATCGGTATTTCACAGGCGCAGGTATCAAGGCTTGAGAAGGGGGCTATCAGAAAAATCAAAGAATAGTGTTATTTTTTCGCTCTTTGCGTCATACGTATTTACGGCGGAGGTGTTTTTATGGTTTGCAGTGTGCAGGATTTGAGAGAACGTGAAATTATAAATTTAAAGGACGGTGCAAGGCTCGGCTCTGTCTGTGATGTTGAGATTGATACCCTGAGCGGCTCAATCGTTTCAATAGTCATATACGGCAAGGGCAGATTTCCGTTTAAGAGCGGCAAGCCGAAGGACATCAAGATAAAATGGGACGAAATTGAGGTCATAGGCGACGACACCATACTTGTAAATTTTGACTGTCCTGAAGAGCTTATGCCGCAAAAGCCGAAAAATCCCATAGATACGCTTTTCAGACTTTGAATTTGAGGGGATATTATCATATAACGCAAAAGGGACTGTAATTGCTTTATGCTTTACAGTCCCTTTTGTGTTTGAATATGGGTTATTATTTTGTTGTTGCACGGTGCTCTTTAAGTATTTCAGCAAGGCACAAAAGGCTCTCTGCAATAATGCCGGCCGCTATACCCGATGCGGCGGAGTACACTTTAAAGACAAGCATAATGATTGCCGTCAAAAGTGATACCGCGCAAACGAGCCGACATATTCTGCGATAAGCCGTTATTCTGCTGTCCTCATATCCCGTTCCTGTCGGAGCAAGAATAAAAAGAACTACAGTACCGGCTGCCGCCGCAAGCAGCATGAAAAAAGAAGCCTTTTGTACGGCGGTCATTTTACCGCAATTATGAACGCCGTTATTATTGCGAGAGACGTTATCTGGCATTTTAGTTCCGTATCCATGTGAAAGCCTCCGCCGAAAAGACGCAGCAAAAGAAAGGATATAAAAAATGCGAGCGCTCCCGGTAAAATCCTTAAGACCGTGCCGAGAATGACCGAAACAAGCAAAAACTCTATTATATTGAGCAGCCAAAAGATGCCGTATCCGCAGACATCGACATCCTCGGCCTCAATAATTTTTTTGCTTTTCAGCCATTTTGCGATCTGTTCCGATAAAGAACCGATCATTTACCGAGCTTTGAGAATTTCTCAAGACCTTCGGGTTTTTTCGGCTGATACATAAATGTGGTAGCCGCCGAATTGGCACTGCCCTTAACCGATGCCGTGATGAGAGCTTTGGCGAAGCTCTTCATGGTTTTTCCTGTCTTTTTCATTTGGTACTTCCTCCCTGTGTTTTTTAGGATTGAGGTGTTGACCCTCTTTCCAAACACGATTATATGTGCTATAATAACACAAGTCAATGCAAATTGCTAAAGTGTTAAATCGTTGAAACTAAAATGCTTAAAATTAAAGTGAAAGGGTAAATTACACTAAAAAGAGGGGCTAAACAATGAATATTGACTACAAAGCGGCGGGGAAAATGATGGGTTCTTATCGCAGAAAGGAGAAAATCAGCCAAAAAGAACTTGCTAAAGCTGTGGGGATAAGTAACAACTATTTATCTAATATCGAAAACGGGTATACCATACCGAGCTTGGAAACCTTTACGGAGCTAAGCGTTACATTGGGCAAAACGCCCGACTTCTTCCTGCTCGGACACATCAGAGATGATATTGTCGGAAATATCGAAGATTCTCTAAAGCTTTGCTCAAAGGAAAGGCTAAACCTTATCTATAAGATTGTCGAACTTCTTAAAGATTGAAATTAATCGGATTTTGTAATATAATACAATATCGGTAAAGGCAAAGCGATATGCCTTATTTTTTATTCGGAGGGGGAGCTAAATGAATATTGCAATATGCGACGACGAGCAGCTTTATGCGGACGAGATAAAAAAGCACGTCGAATGTTATTTTACGCGCAGAGAGGTTCCGCACAAAATATATGTGTTCACCGACGGGCAAGCGGCTGCTCGGAGCGAAGTAAAATTCGACATTGCCTTTCTTGATATCGAGATAGGGCCTGTCAGCGGGCTCGATGTGGGAAAGGCGATGCGAAAAAACAATCCGAATATCGTTTTTATAGTTGTTACGGCGTTTTCAAAGTATCTCGATGACGCGTTGGATTTAAAGGTTCTGCGATTTCTCGAAAAGCCGATAAACAGCGAAAGGCTATATGCCGGTATAGACCGCGCCATAGACACTTTAAACGATACCACGGTAGGCTTTTACCTGCGTGACGGCGATATGGACTATAAAAAGATACTGCTTTGCGACATTATTATGATAGAAACGGACAGGCGCAGAACAAAGGTCTATACCGATGCGGAAGTTTTCCGCACAAAGAAAACGCTTTCCGAGTGGCAAAGAGAGCTGACCGAGCCGTTCTTTATGATGCCGCATAACAGCTTTATCATAAATATGAATAAAATAGTAAAATTCTCAAGAACGGAAATCGAACTTGAGGGCGGCAAAAAGCATTATATCGTGTCGGTGGCACCCAAGCGTCAGGCGGAAACAAAGCGTATACTTATGAGTTATTTTGAAAGCAGGCGATGAACTATGCTCGGCGAGGTAACAACCGTATATGTTTTTATGATAGAGCTCGGTTCTCTTCTTTTGTATTGCTATCGAGTGTTCGGAGTAAGACGTAGGATACCATCGACGCTGCTTATGGGCATAGCCTGTTTTGCCGTTTATTATGCCGTAAATAAGATTGCCGATAACAATGTGGCGGTAAATATTATCTTTGGTTTCTTGGTAAATTACGTGATATTGAAGCTCGGCTTCAAGGCGAATGTCAAGTCGGCGGTTTTTCACAGCGTCTTGCTTGCCGGCGTACTTACGGCGACGGAATTTATAGGTATACTGTTGATTTCGGGCTTCTTCGGAATAAATATAGCCGATTACAGGTCAAACGATGTGCTGTATGCCATGGCGGCGGTAATCGCCAAAACATTGTACCTTATTTCCTGCCTTGTGATTTCCAATTTCACCTCGCGTGAAAAACAGCATATAGACCACGGCCATTCCTGGTATCTGTTGATTTCTCCTTTTTCAAGTGTGTATATCATAGTTCTTATAGCGAAATTGTCACTGCTCGTTGACATAAGCGGCACTCTTGCTTATGCCTGTATAGGCGGCAGTGTTTTGCTCTTCATATCTGATATAATGGTATTTGCGGTATACGAAAATATGCAGCGCAAATCCGAAGAAATAATGAAGGTCAATATGGAACGCCAGAGAGAGGATATAAACAGAGATTATTACGCCGTGCTTGACAAGCAAAATGAGAATATGCATATTATGGTTCACGATATAAAGAATCATCTCGGCGTAATAGAGAGCATAGCGGATAATGACAAGGTTACGGCTTATATAGGCGAGCTTTGCAGTAATATAGGTAAATACTACGCGGTATCGCAGCTTACCGGAAACAAGATGCTTGATATTATCATAGGCAAATATACGGCTCTTTGCAGTAAAAACGGCCTCGATTTTAATGCCAAGGCTTTAACTTCGAATCTGTCATTTGTGCATGACAGCGATATTTCGGCAATGGTGGGCAATCTGCTTGACAACGCTTTTGAGGCGGCAAAGCAAACAGAAAACGGTAAAATTGAGTTTTCTCTTTATACCATTGACGGTAAGAGCTGCGTGGTCAGCGTCATAAATACAGCCTTGACAGCACCAAAATGCGAAAACGAAACTCTTGTGAGCGCCAAGCCGGACGCAAATTCTCACGGATACGGAATAAAAAGTATTAAAAAGACAGCTGAGAAATACGGCGGCAGCTATTCGTGGTTCTATGATGATAAAAACAGGGAATTTCACGCTATGGTTATGCTTCCAATATCGTCTGCAAGCTGTTAAAGTAATCAGCTTTACATATTGTTTTGACTGAAATGACTGTAAAACTCCGATAGGCACTCTGGTGCCGGTCGGAGCTTTTTGTTTTAATGACGTAATACTTGACGCTGTTTATTTTGACATAAAACAACGCTATTGTTATTTATTTGCCTAAAAAGTACGCTTCTGTTCATATTCTGTTCACAAATAGACTGTATTATATTTATCAACAATTGTCTATAAAGGGGAATGGCTTATGGAGAAAAAGAGGCTCGACAAGGAAAAAATAAAAAACGCAAATCAAAATTTTAAAAAGAATTTTTTTGAAACAGATGACGATAATCATCTCAGCGGCTATGAGGTTTTCTATATCTTTATGATATGTAACGTTATAGGCTACTGTGTGGAGATGGTGTTTTGCTATCTGAAGCACGGATATTGGGAGAGTCGCCAATCTCTTATCTACGGGCCCTTCGGCCTTGCCTACGGTCTCGGAGGCGTGCTTTTGAGTTATCTTTTGTTTAAGGATACGAAAAAGGCATGGTGGAAGGTATTTATCAAGTCATATATTTGGGGCACCGTTGCCGAATATATCTGTTCCCTCGGCGAAGAGCTGGTGTTCGGTCACGTATCTTGGGATTACAGCAAAATGCCGCTTAATATCAACGGCAGAGTTTGCGCTCTTTATTCGGTGTTTTGGGGGATTATGGGTCTTGTATGGGTTAAACTCATATATCCGCTGTTTATGAAGCTGATACATAAAATACCGCTTAAAATAGGTAAGGTGCTTTTTTGGATAATGTTTATTCTTATTCTCATAGATATTATTCTGTCCTGTGAAGCCGTATCTCGCAGAAATGCTCGTGACAAGGGCGTGGCGCCGCAAAATCGCTTTGAGCAGTTTATGGATAAGCACTATACGGATGAATTTCTCGACAAGGTTTACGCAAATGCCGTTGCAACGTCATGATGGTGCCGCGAAGCAAGCACGGTTGCCGATACCCCCTTTGCTGCATAGTATATACTGTGCAGCCCGATATTAAGTCTTGAGCAAGCGGCGGCGAGATGCGCACTTAGGAGGCATCGCGCGGCATTGTGCTCCGGCTTTTCGGAGAGAGCAATTAAATATAGCTTACACAAACGCCGAAGTGACGGCTGAGCGTTCCTTTTGAACGTATACCGTCTCTTCGGCAATTTTCATATTCCGCAGTGGCAATATATGTAAAGCAATATACATTTACACGTCATCGTTCGTTATATTTAACAAATAAAGACATCTTGTTTTTTACGTGAATTTAACATTAAAATGTGGTACTCTTTATATTTTTATGTTAAAATTAGATAAATTTATGATTGGGAGGAAGACAATGGAAAACAAGATGCTTGATGACCCTAACAGGAAATACGTTCCTAAAAAAGAATTTGTAACATATTCCGTTTCAGCACTCGGGCAGGGTATGATATATGCGATAATGTCGTCGTATATATCCGATTTCTACTTGAATGTGCTTCGAGTAACACCTATATTCGTATTGCTTTTAATGTTTTTGGCAAGAATATGGGACGCAATCAATGACCCTCTTATGGGTATGATAATGGACGCCCACGAGCCGAAGCACGGCAAAATGCTGACTTATATTATCGCAACGCCTATTCCGATAGCTTTGCTTACGCTCTCGCTGTTTTACGCTCCCGATATTTCAATGACCGCAAAGATGATATATGCGTCGGTTACGTATGTTTTGTGGGGAATGATATACACAATGTCCGATGTCCCGTTCTGGAGCCTTCCGAACGCGATGACTCCGAATCCCTCGGAGCGCGGCAGTATACTGTCAATAGCGAGAACGACCAACGGTATAGGCTCGGCCGTACCAATGGCTATATTTATGATACTCGGCTTTGTACTTCCGTCTCTTACAGGACTCTCGGGACTTGCGCTTGAAAAGACAAAGTATATGTCGATTGCTTTGGTGGCGTCTATAATAGGTAATTTACTTTTTGTAATGACGTATTTCAAGGTTAAGGAGCGCGTCAAAATACCCAAGCCGCCGAAGCGTAAAAAGGGTGAGCCGTCCTCTTTAAAGCTCATATTTAAATGCAAGCCGCTTATGCTTGTTGTTATAATGGGTATATTGGCGTCGGGCAGATATATGTATCAGGCGGCGGCAATACACGTTGCAAGATATTCGTTCTATATCGGAAAGGATATTACCGGCCTGTCGCCGGAGGAGACTGAGCAGGCTTTACAGTCGAGTATATCGCTTGTAAATACGGTGTTTGCCGTAGCGACGGCTGTCGGTATGTTCGGGGCAATGCTTATAGTTCCGAAGCTTATCAAAAGAGTGTCCTACAAAAAGCTTATAGTCGTTTCCTGCATACTCGGCTTTGTTTCGAGTTTTATCATATTCTTTATAGGCTACAATCATTTCTGGGCGTGTATACCGTTTGTTATTCTTTCTTGCGTTCCGTGCGGAGTTATAAACTGCGTATCTTCCGCAATGGTCGGCGATTGCCTTGACTATATGGAGCTTACCACGGGCCGCAGGCAGAATGGGCTCGGAAATGCCTGCCAGTCCTTTGTAAGTAAGCTCGGGAATGCGGTTTCAACAAGCGTCATAGTGCTTATGTACATCCTGACCGAGCTTGACCTTAACAAAATAGGAACCTCTTATACGGTAAATCCGCTCACCATGTCGCACGGCATAAGAGAGGGTATGTTCTCGCTTATTTCGATAGTTCCGGGCATATCGCTTCTTCTTTGTATGATACCGATGTTCTTCTATGACCTCACCGGCGACAAAAAAGAGCGCGTGACAAAAGAACTCGCCGAGAAGCGCGTAAAAGAGGGTATGGTAATAAGCGAATAATGCCTACTGCCGCTGTAAGCCTTAAAAATGCAAGGAATATCAAACTTTAATTTATTTTTAATAATTTTACTCTTTACAATCCTTTCGAATGTGTTATCCTATAAGAAAAGATTTGACACAATTTTAAAATGTGTTGAAAAAGAATCGGAGGGGTAAATACGAAGGCTTATATAAATCGTATATTGCACGGTGAAAACAAGGCGAAAAAATGGGAAATAATATATTGGTGGGTTCTCAGAGCCGTTATGGTTGCGGCGTTCATTGATTCGGTTTTTGTGAGAAAGGACGTTCAGCAGAGCTTGCAAACGGCGGCCAATTTGCTGCTTATGTTCCTGTGGGAAATATTTATGATTTTTCCGGAAAACGGTGGATGCATTATGTTCCGTCGTATATTCAGGACTTTTTGGCGGCAGGGCTGTTTATGGGGTCGTTCGGCGGCGCGTATATGGACCTTTATTACAGCTTCCCTGCGTATGACCTTGTAATGCACAGCGTAGGCGGAGTCCTTTGCACATTTGTAGGATACGAAATACTGGTATGTATGCAAAAGCGCGACAAGGTTAAGGTCGATTTGCCGATTGTGATTTTCGGAGCGTTCGGTATATCGTTTTTTGCCGGTACCGCATGGGAACTTTTCGAGTTTGTGTTCGATCAGGTGGCTCCGCAGATAGGCGACGCTCAGCATTGGTCGCTTGCTCTTGCCGAAAAGGCGGCGGAAGAGCACGGCATAGGCCTGCCGAATGTCATAGCCGCAAGAGATCCAATGCGCTATGCACTTATTGATACCATGGAGGATACTGTGTGTAATACGGTAGGTGCTGTTGCGGGCTGGATAATTTTAAAGCTTCGCCCGTATCACCACACAGGTAAGCACAATGTAAACGACCTTTTTAATACATATGAGCCTGAAAGCAAAGAAAAAGTGAAAAGCTAAACCAAAAAGGCAAATAAAAAATCCGATACGGCGTATACCGTATCGGATTTTTGCATATCGGGGCTTTGTCGGCACAAAATACTGAATGCAATAAAAAGTGTCGGGGTGCTCATATGAAAAAGCTGTTTAAAATGTCGGCTGTGATTTTGTTTGTACTTATTGTTTTTTCGGCGTGCGGAAGAAACGAAAGCGTCAGCGGAAAAATTACATCATTTCCGCCGTACGGCGAGCGAGTCGTTACAGCGATAGGCGATTCGATAGCCGCAGGCTACGGACTGGATTCACAGGAGGATAATTATTTGACGCTGTTTTCCGATAATATCGGAGCGGTATTGAATAATGACGCCGTCAGCGGTTATGACAGCGGCGAGGTGCTGAAAAGTCTGTCGGACGAAAAGACTGCGGCAGATATAAAAAATGCCGATGCGATTGTTGTATCCGTAGGCGGGAATGATTTTTTCCACCGCAAGGACATTATGATAGACGCACTTAAAAACGCCCTGCTGCACGGAGAGGGCTTCTTCCCGGAGGAAGTGACAAATATATACGATGAATACGAAAAAAATCTTTCGCGCATAATCGATGAAATAAAAAATATGAATCCCGATGCCTATATCATAGTGCAAACGGTTTACAACCCGTTCCTAAAGCAAACGCTCAATTTTTCATATATAAACGTCGGGAAAACGGCAAACAGGTATGTTACGAGACTTAATGACTCGATAAAAAATGTTTGCAAAACAAAAAACAGGGTTTTTGTTTTTGATGTTGCTCCGGAGATGAATGAGGATGCCGAAAACTTTTACGGCACGGATGAAAAGCTTGATATTCACCCCACAAAGCACGGGCACGCTACGCTGGCAAGGGTGTTTACCGAAAAATTCAACGGGCTTTTAAAGGATTGAGCGACAGCGTTTTCGGGAGCCGAAAATTTAATATCTGAAGCCCTCGCCGATTATTTCGTCGGCACCCGTAATTACGGAAAAAGCCTTTGGGTCGGTCTCCTTGACTGCCGCCGTAATAAATGCTGCCTCCTGTATTTTTACGGCGGTTATTAAAACGCTCTTTTCTTTATCCGTGTATCCTCCGCGTGCGTTTAATACGCTGACGCCGCGGCGAAAATCCTTTGTTATTTTTTCTTTTATTTCCTCGCTATGCTCCGTAACTATAAATATCAACTTGCCGTCGCCTGTACCGTAGAGCAGGTAGTCAATGGTTTTTGAACTTAGATATATTACGATTATTGAATAAAGCAGGTTTTCGACGCTTCTGTACACGAAGAATGACGAGCCGACTACCAAAATATCGAAAAATAAAATGATCCGTCCCATAGACAGGTGCGGATGCTTCAGCTTTATAAGCTTTGCCGCCGTATCAACTCCGCCCGTGGTTGCGTTGCGGGCAAAGACAAGCGCGAGCCCTGCGCCTCCGGTAACCGCGCCGAAAAGGGACGAGAGAAGTCGGTCACCCGAATATACCGGCAAAAAAGCGGAGGTGTAATCTATTATAAACGATACTGTAAATGTTGCGAAACCCGTTTTGACTATAAAGCCTTTGCCGAGCTTTTTGTATGCCAAAAAGAAAAGCGGTATGTTCATAATGAATACCGCTGTGCCGATAGGCAACGAAAAAAGCCTGTTGAGTATGGTGGCTATCCCTGTAAAGCCTCCGTTTATTATACCGTTTGGCGCAAGAAAGCTGTTTACGGATACGGCATACAAAATGCCTCCGCCCAAAAAATAAAATATGCTGACCGTAAATTCTCTTGCGATTTTATAAGTTATTTTCTCTGTCCGCGTTTTCTTCGCCGCCTTCGCATATCATACGGAACAGCTCTTCAAGACGATTTTCTTCGCCCTTTAAAAACAGCCATCCGAATAAGCTTTCAAGTCCGGTGGCATAGTGATAATCACCCTCGGATTGGTTTTTAGGTGTGTGGTTGGTGTGAGCGTTTCTGCCGCGCTTTAAAACCGACAGCTCGTCGTCGGTCAAATGCGGCATTATAAGCTTTGCCGCATTTGCCTGAGCAGCGGCGTTAACCGTCTTAACCGAAAGCTTATGTAATTTATCGGCGGGGCGATTCGCTTCAAGCACAAGGCGTTTTCTTGCAAGCAAGCCGTAAACTGCGTCGCCGAGAAACGCAAGAGTCAGGGGACTTAAATTATTTATATTATTTTCCATTATTTATTCCTTATTCAAAAAATTCGGCTTTGTATTCGTTGAATTTTTTAAGTAGCTCTTCCTCCGTGAGATACTCGGTGAGGCAGCCGACGCCCGTTACGCATTTACCACCCGTTAAATTCCCGAGCAGTATGCAGTCCCTGAACCGGTAATCGTTGAAAAGTCCGTACATAAATCCGGCAAGGAATGCGTCGCCTGCTCCTGTAGAGTCCACGCGCACATATTCGTCTATTACGGGAACGGTAAAGACCTTGCCGCCCTCCATACCCATACAGCCGTCTTTGTCAAGCTTGACCATGGGATTTTCAATATATCTTGACAGCACCGAAATGGCGTCCTCGGGCGATGCTGTTTCGGTTATTTTCATAGCCTCCTTTTGATTTGGGACATAGTAGTCGCAAAGCTCTATGAGGTCACGGTAGAGCGAAAGGCTCATATCGTCGGTATATCCCGTATCCAGCACCAGAAGCGTGCCCTCGTCTTTTAATTTTCTGTATACGTCATAGTATCCGTTTTGAACCTCAACTATTTTGGCACCCTTTGACATTCGGTAAATTTTTTCCGCGGTAACATCATTTTCTTCGGCGTCGGGGCCGTAGGTTACAAATGTACGGTCCTCCGGAGTTATCATTGCCGACGTTATGTTAAGCGGAAGTACACCGCCTTCATAAAGGTTTGTGATTTCCACGGAGTTGTCGCGGTACTCATTGGACGCAAAATCCGAAAACATATCAAGACCGAGCCACGTGGCGGTTCTAACCGGAATGTTCAGTCTGCCGAGATTCACCATTGTACCGGGGACTCCTCCGCCGAGACACAGCTGAAACCGTCTGAATAAAGCTCTTCGCCCAACTGCGGCAGCCTTTTAAGACCCGCATAAAGAATATCGATGTTTGTTTTACCGGTACCGGCTATAAAAGACATTCGTTTTTCATCTCACTTGCTTTGAAAATATATTTTATTTTGTTATCATACAACATTTTGTCTCATAAGTCGAGGCATAAAATGCATAAATTGACAGTTCACAACATTGTATTGTACTACGTGAATATAAAAAATCGTTTTAAAGGTAATTTTTATTGACTTTGCACAGTTTCTATAATAAAATATTAGATATACTTTTGAGAAGGAGAGTTCATATGGATTTAAAACCGCTTATTGACAAAAAAGACGAAGCAGCAAAGTACATGATTGACGAAATCACGCATATCTGTAAGGATATGGATACCCGCAGCCCCGGCACTAAGGGAGAGAAAGAGGCTTGCGAGTATATGGCAAAAGTTCTTAAAGAGGATTGCGGCTGCGAACGTGCGGACGTTGAATCGTTTAAAGAAAACCCCGGCTCATTCTTCGGCTGGATATACTTTACGATTACCTTTGTTCTTTTGGCAATCGCGCTTTACTTTGTGGCGCCGATTATTTCGCTTATTCTCATTGTTGCAGGTCTTGCAATAGTATTTTTACAGTTCGGCCTTTACAAAAAATGCGTTGACCGTTTCTTCCCCGAGCTTACCGGTCACAATGTTACCGCAGTTAAAAAGTGCACCGGCGAAGTAAAACGCCGCATATTCTTTAACGGTCATCCGGACGCTGCTTGGGAGTGGCCTGTAAACTATGCGCTCGGCGGCATAGGCTTTGAGGGTCATGCCATAATCTGCGGTCTCGGCGCAGTTTATTATATGGTAATATCCATTATTTATATGGTCCAAAACGGTATTTCCTTCGGTGTTATAGATACTTCCTCTTATCTTTTCAAAATGGCTCTTTGGGGACTTCTTTTTGTTCCGTTCCTTGTAGGCCTTTATTGGATGTGGAATAAAAACCGCATTGTTGACGGTGCCAACGATAACCTTTCGGGCTGCTATATGGGTATTGCAATTCTCAAGGCTCTCAAGGATAACGGCATCGAGTTTGAAAACACAGAGGTAGGCGTTATCCTTACCGGTTCAGAGGAAGCCGGCCTTCGCGGAGCAAAAGCTTGGTGCGAAGCTCACAAGGGAGAGTTTGACGACGTTCCCACATTTATTTTCTCATATGATACAATTCATGACCCGAAATATCTTATGACGAATTATCGCGACCTTAACGGTACCGTTAAAGCCGATAAGGACGTCTCCGACCTTTTTATGGAAGCAGCAAAAGAATTGAATATTCCGTGCAAAAAGGGCTGGGTTCCTCCGCTCGGCGGTGCTACCGACTCTGCCGCATTTGCACAGGCGGGCTTCAGAGCAACAGGCGTTACGGGTCTTAATCATAAGCTTGAGGATTACTATCATACTCGCCGCGATACATATGACAATATGAACGCCGAGGGTCTTGCAGGCTGCTATGCCGTCAGCGTTAAGGCTCTTGAGATGTTTGATAACGGGGCAAAACAGTAATCCGGTTGTAAAATACAACAAACAGGCAAACCGAAAACGCTTTAGTTGAGTGAAATGTTACGAAATATGTCTTTGCGTCGCATTTAATCTTGACTAAACAATATTTTCGGTATAAAATCTAAGCATAAACAGCGAAGGCGTTGTGATGTAGTTCACAGCGCCTTTTTTGTTTGTACGAGAGCTTTTAAAAGGATTTGCTTTAAATCCGTATTACATTTATCTCTCGTGCTAATCGACAGGCGTTTGGTTCGTACCGATTGATAGAAACGCCGTCGGTTTCTGTCATACGAAAAGCTTCGGGCTTATATTCCGAACAGCTTTTCCGTACATTTTCCTCATCCCCTTGCAGCTGTCTCGGCGGCTCTGCCCTCTTTTTCCGCCGAGGCAAGGGGGCAAACCTGCCCTTTTCATTTTAATTTATTGCATAGGAAACACCGCCTCGGTAAAACGGGGCGGTGTTTCCGTTATATTCTAATGTCCGCAACACAAAAGGGGACTGCAAAAACATAAGATTTTACAGTCCCCGAACGCAATATTAAATTTATTTTTTCATACCGACAAATTCATACCTGCGTATTATTTCTTCTACCTCTTCGAGTACGCCGCTCCAAAGCTCCGAGCCGAGGGAGGCGTATTCCTCGTTTTCCTTACCCTTACCGCATAGCATTGAGAAACATTTACCTATGTTTTGCGATATGTCGTCGTTTTTTCTGACGGCGAGGTAATAAAAGCTGTACTCGGCACCATCGGAGAACTCTTTGTAGAATTCCTCTGCCTTGTCGTGTATGTCATCGTACAGGGCATTTATTGCCGTGTTCCGGAGTATGTTATTTGGCAAAAGCGAGTTGAGCTGATACTCGGCGGCAAAGAACATAAGAATTTTTATCTGGAAACTCTCGGCCTTTGTGTACTCCTTATCGCCGATAATCGGACGAAGCTTTTGAAGCAGGACGTCCTTGTCAAGAAAAATCGAAGCAAGATAAGAGCCGAGCCGCTTCGATTTGTCGATGTTGCCGTTGCCTCTCTCCTCGTTCATTTTGGAGATAAGACCGATCTCGTCGAATTTGTCATCTCTTTTTTCTTTTTTAAAAATTTTTACATCGCTGTCGTCCATAGTAAACCCTGCCTTTTAAAGGCTGCCTTTCTTAGGTTAATTTGACTTTGCGGCTTCCTCAGCGGCTTTTTGAGCCTTTTTCTGCATTCTTCTGATTTTGGCCTTGTATCCGAGAAGCTTTGTAACGGCATCATCGGGAACATCAATGTCGCCTACGGAAACCGGATACCTGTTGTAAAGACCGCAGAAATCTGTTCCGCCTGTCATTAAAAGCTTGTTTTTGGTAGCGAGCTTTTTAAGCTCGGCGCGCTGTGCTTCGGTTGCCGACGGATGCCAAACCTCAATTCCGTCAATTCCGCATTCTATAAGACGAGGTATCGAGTCGATGTTTTCGTACAGATACGGGTGAGCGAGAACCGCTATACCGCCCGCGTCGTGAATCGCACCGACAACCTCCTCGATATCGGGGTATTTCGGCGTTACCAAAATGTTGCCGTCGGACTCTTTGTTGAACAGCTTGTTATAAAGATCACCGAAAATGGTATTTGTATAGCCGCTCTCCATAAGAGCCTGCATTATATGCGGAATAAAAATATTTGTTGACCCGGTGGCGCATTTGATGATAAATTCGGCCGATACCGGATAACGCTTTGTAATCTGAAGCATCATAAAATGAGCTGCTTTTTTACGGGCAAGCGAGTTTTTGTGGCAAAGTCCCTGGAGCCTGTCCGGTGCGTCGCTGAGATAGCAAAGTATATCTACGTATTTTCCTGTTTTTTCGTCTCTTGATGACAGCTCTACCCCGGGAATGACATTCACCCCGTATCTGTCTCCGATTATTTTTCCTCTTACTGTACCTGCGAGACAGTCATGGTCTGTTATGGCTATTGTCTCGATTCCCTTCTTTTTTGCCAAAAGAACCAAGTCCTCTATTCCGAGTGAGCCGTCGGACAGCTTGGTGTGGCAGTGTAAATCTCCGCCCAAAATGTTCCTCCTTGAATTACCTTACATGCATACATACTGTTTTTACACTGAATGAGTAATTTACACCAAAAAAATGATAAATAAAGCGCAAAATCCCTCAATATAATATGACATTATTATACTCTTTTCGCGAAGTTCTTGCAAGTTTAATATTCTTTTTACGGGTAATTTGTAGTATTTAGACATACAATATGTATAAGTGACGATATTATTGTTACATTTTTGTGAGTTCGCACAAGAAACAGACGACTTTTTTGTATATGTGGAATTGAATTTGCGGTTCTTTTGTAAAATATCCGGATATGCGTAAGCTTAAAAAAGTATATTTTTTTGTTTTTGTGCCGAGCTCGTGGAAAATAGACTTAAAACAGCCCTGTTTCACACTTCTTTGAAAATTATTGACGTAAAAGCCTCTCCTTATTCAAATTAAGTGTTGACAAAAGGGTAGTTCCTTGTGTATAATATTCAAGCATTCGCAAGTAGTGCGGTTTGCTGATATGGCTCAGGTGGTAGAGCACATCCTTGGTAAGGATGAGGTCGGCAGTTCGAGTCTGCCTATCAGCTCCAAAAAGGACTAAGCAAGAGCTTAGTCCTTTTTTATTTTTAAAAAGCCTGTTTTTATAAGCTGTTTTTGTAATCGTCTATCACAAGGCGGTGAGTAGACGGGATGTTTTTCGGTATCTCTTCCGGACAGAACCACTCGAGAGCCTCCGATTCGCCGTCGTTTATCATAAGCGTCCCGCTGAAATCCTTTGTGGTGTAGGCGGTCACGACAACATACCATTCGTCGCCGTTTTCCGCTTTGCAAAGATGATCCTTACCGGAATACACACCGAGCAGCTTGAGATTTTCGACGGTAAGATTAGTTTCCTCCCGAACCTCTCTTACAGCTGTTTCAACGGTTGACTCGCCCAATTCCATAAGACCTCCGGGAAGCCCCCACTTGCCCTTCGGATATGTTCTTTTTTGCATCAAAATTTTTCCGTCTTTGTTTTCTATGATTACAAGGCTGCCGTTGAGAACAATTCTTTTGTGACCTATCAGCTTGCGTAAATCTTCGATATAGCCCATTTTAAAGCTCCTTATACATAGACGACGCGCTTTCCTTTGTTGCGTATTCGGTTACATTCAAGACCTGATATTTTGTGACCTTTTGCCCGAAGGTGATTTCAATAACATCGCCCTCTTTTACATCGTAAGATGCTCTTGCCGGCTTGCCGTTTACGTTGACATGCTTTGCGTCGCACACCTCGTTTGCCACAGTACGCCTTTTTATGATACGCGAAACCTTTAAATATTTGTCAAGTCGCATTTCTTCACTCCCTTTACAGCTTAATTTTAAAATAAGAGCCGCCTTAAGTCAAGAAATTAAATTGTTGAATTCCTACTGCTTTTGTATTATTATAAAAAATAATGTAATAACGATTTTTTTCGGCACAGAGGATGTTTCACTTATGGATATAAACACAAAGGAAGTTCTTCGCTATCTCGGCTATAAAGGTCGTGAGGCGGACGAAAAAACCCTTGACCTTATCAATCACGTTAAAATTGAAATAATTACGTCGATTCAGCCGAGAAGTCTGTACAGAGAGTGCAAACTCGAATACCTGTCCGACAGTGCCGTAAAGCTTGACGGTATCGAATTTCACTCCGAAAAGCTTGTGAAGCATTTGAGAAATTCCGACAGAATATTGCTTTTTGCCGCAACGCTCGGTATGCAGAGCGATATTCTCGTAAGACGGTACGCGGGAGTTGACACCGCGCGAGCGGCGGTTATGCAAGCGGCAACGGCGGCGGCTGTCGAAAGCTTTTGCGATGACGTCTGCGAAAATATAGCAAAGGAAGAGGAGAAGCGAGGCTATTATTTAAGACCGCGCTTCAGCCCCGGTTATGCCGATTTGTCGCTTGAGAGCCAAAAGGAGTTTTTTAAGCTGCTTGACTGCACCAAGCGCATAGGGCTTACCCTGTCGGAGAATTGTATGATGATACCCACAAAGTCCGTTACGGCGTTTATAGGGCTTACCAAGGATAAGGACTGTAATTTTAACGCCTGCGCCGCATGCGGAAATAAAAACTGCGAATTCAGAAGAGGTTAAGCTATGAAATTTATCGACCTTTTAGGTAAAGAGAGATTGTTTTTTGACGGAGCCATGGGTACAATGCTCCAAAAAAACGGACTTTCTGCCGGCGAAATTCCCGAAACATGGAATATTACTCATCAGGATACCGTTTATGCCATTCACAAGGCGTATGCGGACGCCAGCTGCAATATAATAAAATCAAACACCTTCGGTGCAAACGCGCTGAAATTCAAGGGTACCGATTACACGGTGGAGGAAATTGTTACTTCCGCGATAGATATAGCTAAAACGGCCGTGTCCGGCAAGGATAAAACCTTTGTCGCTCTTGATTTGGGACCTACGGGAAAGCTCTTAAAGCCGTACGGCGAATTACCGTTTGAGACGGCATACGAGCTTTACAAGCAGCAGGTTATCGCGGGCAAAAAAGCGGGTGCAGACCTTGTGCTTATCGAGACGATGGGTGACACATACGAAATAAAAGCGGCGGTTCTTGCCGCCAAGGAAAATTGCGACTTGCCGATAGTCGTAACCATGATATTTGATGAGAGCGGCAAGCTGCTTACCGGCTCCGACATCAAGACGGCGGTATTTATGCTCGAGGGGCTCGGTGTTGACGCAATAGGCTTTAACTGCGGACTCGGACCTCGTCAGATGCTTTCTCTTCTACCGGAGCTTTTAAAATATTCAAGCACGCCTTTGGCAATAAATCCCAATGCGGGGCTACCCGAATGTGTTAACGGAGTCACGTTTTTCAATGTCACACCGGAGGAATTTGCCAATGATTTAAAGGAACTTGCCGAAATGGGTGTCTCGCTGCTCGGCGGTTGCTGCGGAACTACGCCTGAGCACCTGAAAGAGGCTGTAAAGCTGTGCAAGGATATCCCTGTTTTGCCTGTAAAGCAAAAAAACATTACAGCAGTCACATCATACTCAAAAACGGCTGTAATAGGCGAAAGACCTATAATAATCGGTGAAAGAATAAATCCGACAGGCAAGAAAAAACTTAAAGCGGCACTCGTTTCGGGAGACAGCGGATATATCTTTTCCGAGGCTCTGTCTCAGGTCGAATGCGGAGCGGATGTACTTGACGTTAACGTCGGTTTGCCCGAAATCGATGAGCCGAAAGTAATGTGCGATACCGTTAGGGGCATACAGGGAATTACAAATCTTCCGCTTCAAATAGACACCTCCGATCCCGCGGCAATGGAGCAGGCACTTCGCATATATAACGGCAAGCCGCTTATAAATTCGGTAAACGGCAAAAAAGAGAGCATGGAAAAAATCTTTCCGCTCGCTAAAAAATACGGCGGAGTCGTGGTCTGCCTTACGCTTGATGAAAGCGGTATTCCCGAAAGTGCCGAGGGCAGAATCAAAATAGCCGAAAAAATAATAAATACCGCAAAGGAATACGGTATAGATAAAAAGGACCTCATAATAGATACGCTTGCTATGACCGTAAGCACCGGGGCGGAAAACGCAAAGAGAACGTTACAGGCTCTGTCATATGTTCGCAACACCCTCGGCGTAAATACGGTTTTGGGAGTTTCAAATATTTCCTTTGGTCTTCCGAAACGCGATAACATAAACGCGGCATTTTTCACTCTTGCCATGGGCAGCGGACTTTCGGCAGGCATTATAAATCCGAAATCCGACAGTATGATGAATGCTTTTTATTCCTATTGCGCGCTTAACGGGTACGATGAAAATTTTGAGACGTACATAAGCAAGACGTCGGATTCGGCACCGACGGCAAAAAATGATAAAACCGACCTTAAAACTGCGGTTATAAACGGGCTTTCCAAAGCGGCAGGGGAGAATGCAAGAGAGCTTTTAAAGACGGAACAGCCTCTTGACATTATAAATCTATATTTGATACCGGCACTTGATATTGTCGGTAAAGGCTTTGAGGACGGAACAATCTTTTTGCCTCAGCTTTTGATGAGTGCCGATGCGGCAAAGGCGGCATTTGACGAAATCAAGGCAAGCATACCTGCCGAAGCGAACGGCAGCGAGAAAAAGAATAAGATAGTTATAGCCACCGTCAAGGGCGATATTCACGACATAGGGAAAAACATTGTTAAGGTATTGCTTGAAAACTACGGCTTTGACGTAATCGACCTCGGCAAAGATGTTGACCCGGAAATTATAGTTGATACAGCAATAAAAGAGAAGGTCAAGCTCGTGGGTCTGAGTGCGCTTATGACTACAACGGTTGTGAATATGGAGGAGACCATTCGCCTTTTAAGAAAACGCTGTCCCGAATGTAAGGTGATGGTCGGCGGAGCCGTTATGACTCAGGATTATGCCGACAGAATAGGCGCCGATTCTTACGCAAAGGACGCCATGGGCGCTGTGCGATACGCGGAAATGCTGTTTTCCGAGGAGCAATGAAATAAGCTTGATACGGCAAAGTGTAATTTATAACTAAATATATTTAAAAAGGGTTTTGCGGATTCTTGTGTCAGTAAAACCCCTTATTTATCAGGAATTATGGGGATTTTACTTTATACGTTTCCTGCTTGTGCAAATTGCGAAAAAATATCCTTGCAAACGGATTTTATATATGGTAAAATTACCGTTACAATGTAGTGAAAGAGGGATATATATGTTTTGGTTTTTGGGAGTCCTTGCGGGACTTCTTTTGAGCGTTGCGGATATTTTTCTGTTGACGCGCAAGAGAAACGCGCCTGCTTGCATTATTGCTGTGTTACGCGATACTATCGTGAGTAATTTGGCGTCGCTCGGAATTATGTCGCTGATACTGAGAATACCGAATGTGCTTTTGACATCGGTGCACGGTAAATGGTATCCGCTCAAGTATTTTGTATTTGTTTTGGCTGTCGGGCTTGTATTTTTGTTCGGTCGCGGTGTTGTCGAGGGTGTAATATCCTTTTCACACACAAAGCCGAAGCACAAGGTCGGCGCATGGATACTTCGTATTTTGTCGATGCTTTTTGCTGCTCTCGGTATGGCGGCATTCACGGCTTCAATTTGGGCGGCAGATACATTTGCCGGACTTACACCCGACCAGATGATGATAAATTTGAATTCCGACACCGGCGGCGCAAGCCCCGAGGTTATGAATACGCTGTTCCAAGGTCCTGTTTTGCTTACGGCTGTGGTAACAGTTCTGTTTTGCGTATTTGCTTTTTCAACGAGAAAAATCTTGTACAAGCTTCACGAAAAACAGCGCACCGTGTTTTCGGGACTTGCAAGACGTCTCACGGCTCTTTTCTTGGCACTTCTTATGCTTTCCGGCGGCGTGGTGTTCGGTGTAAAAAAGCTTTCTCTTCAAAAGCTCTATGCGGCTTATGCTGATGATTCGCCGTACATAGAAGATAATTTTGCCGATCCCAAAAAGGTTAAAATGACCTTCCCGGAGAAAAAGCGCAACCTTATCCATATTTATCTCGAATCTATGGAGAACTCGTATTTCTCAAAAGAGCTCGGCGGATATATGGACACAAACCTTCTTCCCGACCTTGGAAAGCTCTCAAAAGAGGGCTACAATTTCTCGGATCTTCCCGAGGGCTTCGGCGGTAATCCGTCCTCGACGGGCGCCAACTGGTCTGTGGCTTCAATGGTGAATATGAGTAGCGGCTTGCCCATGAAGGTGCCGGTCGGGGCCAATGCATACGGCTCTGCCGACAACTTCCTGCCGGGAGCTACCACAATAGGTGATATATTAAAAGAACAGGGCTATAATCAAACCGTTATGTTCGGTGCAGATGCATCCTTCGGCGGACTTGACTACTTCTTTGAGGAGCACGGCGATTACAATATAATGGACTACAAGCGTGCGAAACAAGATAACTTCATTCCTCAGGATTACAGCGTTTGGTGGGGCTATGAGGATGATAAGCTCTATGAATATGCAAAGATGGAGCTTACACGCTTGGCAGGCGAAGACAAACCGTTCTATTTCGTTATGGAAACGGCTGATACGCACTTCCCGGACGGCTACCTTTCTCCCAATGCCAAGACTCCGTTTGATAAGCAGTATGCAAACGTAATATTCTACAGCCAGGCAGAGACGGTCAAGTTTGTACGTTGGATACAGTCTCAGCCGTTCTATGAGAATACTACCATTGTAATTAACGGCGACCACCTTAGTATGGATCAGAATTTCTTTAAGGACTTTGACCCGAATTACAGACGTACATGCTTTAACCTTATACTTAATCCCACACCTAACTGCACCTCGGCTCCCGATACTCGCTTCCATAACCGCGAGTGGGCGACGTTTGATATGCTGCCGACAATGCTCGCAAGTATCGGCGTTGAGATAGAGGGCAATAAGCTCGGTATAGGAACAAACCTCTTCTCTGATACACCGACTCTCTTCGAGCGTGACGGAACCGATTTTGTAAACGAAGAGCTTGAAAAACGAAGCAATTTCTATAACGAGCATATTCTTGTCGATTGGTCAAGAGTAGGCGGCGATAAAAAAGACAAATAATAAATTCGGGATGTAAAACATAAGTTTTACATCCCGTTTTTTGCTTATACGATTTTTGTATACTGAACCTTGTAATTACTAAATAACTATGCCGCCGTTTACGGACAGTACCTGCCCTGTAATATATGACGCTCTGTCATCGGCTAAGAATGAAACCGCATTTGCCACGTCTTCGGGAGTACCGAGCCGCATTACGGGGATTTCTTCACGCAGCATATCTACGGTATCTTTACCGAGCTTTGTTACCATTTCGGTGTTTATAACTCCGGGGGATACTGCATTTACAGTAATTCCGGACGGAGCAACTTCTTTTGCAAGTGCTTTGGTAAGACCTATAAGGCCTGCTTTTGCCGCGGAATAATGCACCTCGCACGAGCCTCCGGTCTCGCCCCACATAGAGGAGATGTTTATTATCCTACCCGATTTTCTGTGAACAAAATAGGGGAGTACGGCACGGCAAAAGTAAAAAGCACCGCTTAGATTTGTGCTTATCATATTTTCCCAATCCGAATCCGTAATATCGGTGAGGAGCTTTTGCTCAGATATTCCGGCATTATTTACAAGTACGCTTATTTCGCCGAAGTCACGCTCTATTGCTTCAATTGCCGAAGTTATTTCCGAGCTGTCACGTACATCGCATTTATACGTTTTTGCACTGTCGCCCGAAAGAGTTATTTCGTCAGCTGTTTTCTGTGCTTTTTCGGCGTTTCTGTTATATATAAGTGCAACGGAAAAACCGTCCTGTGCCAGTCGTTTTGCAATTTCGGCACCGATACCTCCGGAGGCACCGGTAACTACGGCTATGCTCATTATATTACCCCTTTAAATAAAAAGTACAGCTTGTTTGCGAAGTAATCGGAAAATCCGATTACAGACAGCCTGCAAGCTTATAATATATTATCACATATACGGCGATTTCACAATCCAAGATGATATGTTTGTCAAAAACTGAACTTTTTTTCTTTTTACTATTGCAAAAACAGCGCGGTTCATTTATAATATGTGAGCAGCTAAATCAAGGCTGTTTTTGTTTTGAATAACATTTGCTACTGTGGCTCAGTTGGTAGAGCAGCTGATTCGTAATCAGCAGGTCGCCGGTTCAAGTCCGGCCAGTAGCTCCAAGGGCAGAGATAATCTCTGCCTTTTATTTTTTCTTTTTCTGAAACGCATTTCAAAATTCAATATGCAAAGCGTGTCGCACATTCAAA
>ENA-OQDM01000124-OQDM01000124.1-human-gut-metagenome-genome-assembly--contig:-NODE-124-length-50686-cov-2.138947_pt1 | contig 50686 bp, 50 predicted proteins | sample MGYA00242772_ERZ504605 | MGnify/ENA primary metagenome ERZ504605 (study PRJEB26092, sample SAMD00036348) | human gut metagenome | host: Homo sapiens | study: EMG produced TPA metagenomics assembly of... | reverse complement strand
TGTTGACATCTTTTACATGGCCGTGGAGCGATTTTATTTTACCGAACTTCTGCTGAAAGAAAAAGATCTTTACACCGTTGCAGTTGGACTGATGAGCTTAGATGAAACGGAGTTTGCAAGATTCGCAGCCGGAAGTGTTTTTATTGCAGTTCCAATCGTTATCCTATATTTCTTTCTTGTAAAAAATATGGTGAACGGCATGGCGCAGGGAGCGGTAAAAGGTTAGATACGGTTTACAATCAGTTATTGTTGAATCCGTTTTTTCATGTTAAAATGGGCGCAGGCATTGCAATGACATTTCCTGAGCAGTTTAAGGGATGACAAGACTTTTCGGAAGAAAGTGCCTGTGACAGGATGTTTACGAAAGAAGACGGAGGAACGGTATGAGTAAGGGAATCGCGGGAAAAAATAACTGGGCATTGTTTTTACTATTGCTGGCAGGGATCGTACTTGGAGGTTTTATCGGAAGCCTTGCAGCGGGAGTGCCATTTTTAAGCTGGCTGAATTATGGGCAGACATTTGGATTTGCAAATCCAATCGTGCTGGATCTTGGAATCCTGGTCATTACATTCGGACTCAGTATCAAGATTACGATCGCAAGCATTATTGGTGTATTAATCGCAATTATTATTTATCGGTTTTTATAAAAAATAAAAGTTTAAAATGCAGGTACAGATGGGGCGCCTGCATTTTTTAATGCCAGATGATTGTTCATCAAAACGGACTGTGTTATAGTAATAAAAAATATCACAAGGGGGGAATTCGGGTGAAAAAATTATTATTAAAGAATGCAGTGATGCTGGCAGTCGTTATATTCTGCATTGGTTCCGTCAACTGTTATGCAGCCACCAGTACGGGGATCAATGTCAATTATCACAGCCAGAAGGAAATTAAGGATTACCTGAAAAGTAAAAAGGTAAATATTGACGCAGAGACGACCTACAGTAAGAAGGCATCGGATGTAAAGCCGTATCAGGCGGGTACGATCAGTGAGAGCAGTCAGAAATCAGCATTAAATACCATGAATGCGATCCGTTATATTGCAGGAATTGATGCAGTGGGGCTTGATTCTTCTTATACCAAAATGGAACAGGCGGCAGCTTTGGTTAACTCAGTAAATGGAACCTTATCACATTTTCCATCAAAACCGGCAGGAATGGCCGACAGTCTTTATCAACTGGGGGCGTCCGGTGCATCCAGCGGAAATCTTTCCTATGCAAGCTGGAAATGCGGACTCGGGTATCATCTGGTAAAAGCATGGATGAATGATGGTGATGATTACAATATAGACCGCGTCGGACACAGAAGATGGATTTTAAATCCGCCGATGGAAAAAACAGGATTTGGCTGGGTATATGGATCACATGGAACTTATGCGGCGATGTATGCATTTGACAACTGGTATGAACCGACGGATTATTATGGTGTGGTATGGCCGGCCAGAATATGCCGGTAGAGTTTTTTGGCAGCAGTTATCCATGGAGCATCAGCATGGGGAAAGATGTGGACAAATCTGCTGTGAAAGTGACTCTCATAAGGCAGTCGGATCAGAAAAAATGGGCTTTTTCAGAAAAGAAAGCCGATGGCTATTTTAACGTGGAAAACAGTAATTATGGACAGAAAGGATGCATTATTTTCCGTCCGGAAAATCTGAGTTATCAGCCGGGAGATACATTTGAAGTAAAAATTACAGGACTTGACCAGAAAGTATCTTATACAGTGAAATTCTTTTCCATAAACAGTTCAGCGGAGTCAGATGAAAAGACAGAAAGAATCGAAGATCACGGCGAAAAACATCACAAAAACCTTCAGCACCACAACATTTTCCATCAATGCGAAAACGAATGGAAAAGGAAAAATGACGTATAAGGTTGCGGACGAAAAAATCGCCGCTGTAAGTAAAAAAGGTGTAGTTACACTTAAAAATTATGGAGAGACAAAAATTAAGATCCGTGTAGCTGCAAGTGGTAATTATAAGGCGGCTGAAAAGACGATCACGTTGACGGTAAAGCCGGTAAAAGCAAAAACGGGTTCGCTGAAATCGACTGCAAAGGGCAGTTTTGCGTTAAAGTGGAAACAGGATAAGAAGGCGACCGGCTATATCATACAATATTCTACCGATAAACGTTTTGAGAAGAATGTGAAAAGCACAACAGTTTCAAGTAACAGGACGACATCGAAGAAGATTGGAAAGCTGAAAGCCGGTAAAAAATATTATGTCAGAATCTGTTCCTATAAAAAATCCGGTGGAAAGAATATAAAAGGCGCTTACAGTGACGTAAAAACCGTAATAACAAAAAAATAGACAAGAAAACGATACTTAGATGATATAAAATTATTTGTGGAAAATGAATAATTGAACCTGAAATCCTGCAAAAAATGGCTTGTTACACTTTGAAACTTTAATAATTTAGTGAAATAAAGAAAAAAATATTGCACATGGATTCATTTTATAATAAAATAAGTGTGTCAAAACGAAACCAGCGGGAGAACCGTTAGGAGCATGCAGTGTAAAGCACATTGTATGGAGTATATACTAAATTAAGTAAGGAGAGATTGTAAAATGGGATACGTTGATGAAGTACTCGAAGTAGTAAAGAAAAAAAATGCAGATCAGCCTGAATTTTTACAGGCAGTAACAGAGGTTCTTGATTCCTTAAGACCTGTTATTGATGCAAATGAAGAGTTATACAGAAAGAATGCAATCTTAGAGAGAATTACAGAGCCGGATCGTCAGATCATGTTCCGCGTTCCATGGGTAGACGACAATGGACAGGTACAGGTAAACAGAGGATTCCGTGTACAGTTTAACAATGCGATCGGACCGTACAAGGGCGGCTTAAGACTTCATCCGTCTGTAAACCTTGGTATCATCAAATTCTTAGGATTTGAGCAGATTTTCAAAAACTCACTTACAACACTTCCAATCGGTGGTGGTAAAGGTGGTTCTGATTTCGATCCTAAGGGCAAATCAGACAGAGAGATCATGCATTCTGCCAGAGCTTTATGACAGAGCTGTCAAAATACATCGGAGCAGACGTTGACGTACCTGCCGGAGATATCGGAACAGGCGCAAGAGAGATCGGTTTCATGTTTGGTCAGTATAAGAGAATCCGTGGTTCCTTCGAGGGAGTTCTTACAGGAAAAGGACTTACTTATGGTGGATCTCTTGCCCGTACACAGGCTACCGGATATGGTCTGTTATACCTGACAAACGCATTATGGAAAGATCACGGCATGAGTCTTGAAGGCAAGACAGCCGCAGTTTCCGGATCTGGTAACGTAGCTATCTACGCAATCGAGAAAGCACAGCAGTTAGGCGTTAAAGTTGTAACATGTTCTGATTCTACAGGCTGGATCTATGATCCGGAAGGAATCGATGTTGCATTATTAAAAGAAGTAAAAGAAGTAAAACGTGCACGTCTGACAGAGTACGCAGCTGCAAAATCATCTGCAGAGTATCATGCAAAACAGAATGGTGAGCACGGTGTATGGCAGTACAAAGTAGATTTAGCTCTTCCATGTGCTACACAGAACGAGTTAGACCTTGAGGATGCTAAGATGTTAGTTGCAAACGGTGTTACTTCCGTAACAGAGGGTGCTAACATGCCTACAACACTGGAAGCTACCAAATACTTACAGGAGAAAGGTGTTCTCTTTGTAGGTGGTAAAGCTGCCAATGCCGGTGGTGTTGCTACATCTGCACTTGAGATGAGCCAGAACTCCGAGAGACTTTCCTGGACATTCGAAGAAGTTGATGGAAAACTCAAAGGAATCATGGAGACGATCTATGCTAACATTTCTGACGCTGCAAAGAGATACAATGCAACTGTTGGTGGACAGACTGACTATGTTGCCGGTGCAAATATTGCCGGATTTGAGAAGGTTGTAGATGCAATGTTAGCTCAGGGTGTATGCTAATCAATTAGCAGATAAGTCCCGATTACAGCTAAATAACGATTGAGAAATGTCCCCGTATATTGCTGGAAACGGTAGTATACGGGGATTTTATTTGTATTAGGGGTAGCTAGTGCAGATGTTGTAATTATGCACAAAATTTTCAGAAAAGAATTTGCTTTGTTTGACATAAAAAGACGGTGTTCATATAATAATAGTACCCAGACAGAAAATCTGTCTGGGTGCGCTGACACCTTAAAAATCTGACATTTTAGCCAGTTCGTAGGCTGGCAGGTTGGGGAGCAACAGAAAAACTCCACAGTTAAGCCGCACATGGAGAGGCGGACGGTTGGCAGACAACAGAAAATCAGCATTAAAAGAAAAGAGAAAAGGTTGTCCGAAAGGGCAGCCTTTTTCAAGTTAATGGGGTATGGATGGCAAAGTATGACAAGAAAGCAGCTTTAAAGATTATGATAGAAGCTGTAAAGCAATACGAAGAAAAATTGAATGATAAACAGTTTCTAATCATATATCGGGAAGGGAAAGATATAAAGACAGTAAATGTAGGATTTCGGGATATGAACTTTTTACATATGACTGGTGTGAAAACAAGATTGTCTGCACAACAATTTTATGCGGCTTGCCTGGAATCAAAACTTTCTGAGTATGATTTTGAAATTGATAATAAAGGAAAAGTGCAACAGAAATTAATGGTGTTACCATATCTGGCGAAGAACCAGAGTATGCATAAACTTAGGGTAAGTGATGAAATATTTGAAATGATTTTAGTGGATGAGGAATGAAAATAGTAAGGTTATAACTCCCTTGTTGTCCAACCCCCGAAATGGTAGTATAATCAAAACACACAAATCAATAAACAAATGGGGGCAACACATATGAACATTTTATTTTTTCTGACACCGAAGGAAGACGTAGCACATGTGGAAGAGACGGACACCATGCGTCAGGTGCTTGAGAAAATGGAACATCACGGTTACACAGCCATTCCGCTGCTTGGTGTGGAAGGAAAATATATTGGTACGATCACAGAGGGAGATCTGCTCTGGTTTTTAAAGGACCGCAATTTCCCGGATCTGAAACTGCTTGAGGACATGCCGATCACATCGATTGAGCGTAGAAGGGATAATCAGGCGGTAAAGATTGATGAATCCATGGAGAATCTGTTTGACAAGGTAATGAACCAGAACTTTGTTCCGGTTGTGGATGATAAAAAGGTGTTTATCGGGATCGTGACCAGAAAAGATGTGCTGGCATATCTTGGGAAGAAAGCGGCTGCTCAGGCATAATGATAAACCGTCCGTTTGCGCCGCTGATAAAAAATCGATAAAAACAGTGTCACAAACTCCGCCACCGGGATCGCGAGCCACACACCGGTCACACCCAAAATAGCTGGCAGTGTGAGGAGTGACAGCAGGATAAAAACAAAGGTTCTTGTAAAGGATATGACCGCTGAGGTTTTTCCGTCTGAGAGTGCCGTAAAGAGAGCGGATGAAAAAAATGTTATAACCGCTGAACAAAAAGGTCACACAGAATACCGAAAAACCGCTGACGGCAAGGTCATAAGTCGCTGTTTTTCCACCCACAAACAAAAGTACGATCGGCTCGGAGAGCAGGTTACAGCAAATAGTAATTATAATAGAAGAAACGATCACGAAGCGTCTGCAGATTTTGCAGACGCTTTTCAGTCCGCCTGTATTTTTTGCACCGTAATTGTAACTGATCACAGGTGCAACACCCATGGAAAATCCAAGAAAAAGCGCATTAAATAAAAATTGGGAATAAAGCAGTATCGTGATTGCGGCAACACCGTTTTCGCCGGCAAGGCGCAGCATGATCTTATTGAATGCATAAGTGATCACGGCGTTTGCAATGTTTGTCACCATTTCGGATGCACCGTTAAAACTTGCAGCGGAAAGGACACTTCCATGAAAATGAAATTTTGTAAAATAAAGATCTCCCTTGACAAAGAAAAAGTAGAAGAGTCCCACGACTGCCGGGATGAGCTGGCCGATACCGGTAGCTAAGGCGGCACCCTCAATGCCAAAGCCGAGAGGCGATAAAAATACATAGTCCAACACGGCATTTGCAATACCGGCACTGATGACTAACGTCATGCCAATGTGTGGTTTTCCCGCTGTCACGAAGAACGTCTGGAACAGGCTCTGCAGCATGCACGCCGGGGCAAATAAAACAACGGTAAAAAGATATGCCTTGCAGTTTGCAAGTAACGAATCATTTGCACCGAGAGCGCGGCAGATTGGTTCTAAAAATAAAATCGTCAGTATCAGGATGACAACACTCGCCACAACACCGGTAAACACGAGCATGGAAAAGTTATCTTTTGCTTCATCGTCTTTCCCTTCGCCCATTTTCTTTGCGACGACGGCGCTTCCTCCGGTTGCGAGCATGACGCCGATGGCGAGTACGATATTGATGACCGGATAGACGATATTGACTGCGGACAGCGCATTATCTCCAAGAAAGCGCGAGATAAAAATCCCGTCCGTGATTGTATAACAGGACATGAGTACCATCATGACCATGGATGGTAATGCGAATTTTAATAAAGTGACAGGTGTGAATTTCTGACCAATGGACTGTGCCATAATGGGTTCCTCCTTTGAAATATTTTTAAATGTTGTGTCAGCGCGGATGAAAATTGCGGTTTTGAGACACAAATGCTATCATAAACTATATTGTTACCATATAGTCAAGAACTTTTTTCGTGAGGGGAGATTAAAAGTGGACAAAAGTCAATATCTGACAACTGGTGAGCTTGCAAAGCTCATGCACGTCACCAAAAACACTTTATTTCATTATGATAAGATCGGCTTGTTTTCGCCGGAGATCGTGCTTGATAACGAGTACCGTTATTATTCGATCCATCAGATCGAAGTGCTCGAAGCGATCATTATGCTAAAGGAACTTGGTATGTCTTTAAAAGAGATCCAGGCCTTTTTAAGTGACCGGACTCCGGAAAAATTATTGGAGCTGTTTGAAAAAGAGGAACAGATTCTGGCAGAAAAAATCCGGCTGTTAAAGGATCGCAGGCAGTGGATGGAAGAAAAAAGTAAAAAAATCAGGGCATATTTAGAGAAAGAAAAAGATGAAATATTTGTCTGTGAAAAACCGGGCAGATATTATCTGATGGATGCATTTTTAGACGTTTCGGAATCAGAATTTGCGGAGCGCACAGCGGAATTGATCAATTTTTATGAGAACAACAGCAAAAGCATCTGTTATGAGATTGGTTACATCCAGTATGCAAAAGATGTCAGACGGCAGATCTATGCAAATTACAGCAACGTAATATTGCTGATGAAACATAAGCCGGGCGGCATGTCCTGCCATTTTATGCCTGCGGGGAAATATCTGACAACTTATTTTAAAGGGCACTGGAGAAACATCGGGGAGGCTTACCGGAAACTTCTTGCTTATGCAGATGAACATCAGATTACACTGGCGGAAGAGTTCCTGGAAGTTTACACGGTGGATCAGCTGATGGCGGAGACGGTGGAGGAATATGTGACGGAGATATCGGTGCGCATCTGCGGGGGAGATATGGATGAACTGTGAAGACTGCTGTTTCACTTAATCATAGAGTGTTCGCAGAACGTGTATTTTATGGTTGGAAATATGGAAGATTTTCTTAATTTAGACGAAGGTTTAACAAAAACAAAATGAGATAAGATATAATAAGACTGCCGAGCGAAGCGAGTATAAGGCATATAGCATGAAAAACTATCTGTGTATGTCCATTATCACAAAAAAATCCTCAAAAAACGCGGATTTAAGGGAAAATTATGGGTATTTTCCGAGCAAAATTTTCATATATACCCAAAAGGTAAAAATGAATCGTGATTGAAAGGAAAAATGATGGAAAAGAGGAGGCAAAATATGAAACGAACAAGTGTAACACGGAAAATGGCATTGATTTTAGCAGCGATAGTTCTTATGACAGCATCAGGCTGTGGCAGGCGGGAAAATGCTGATAAAGAAGACAATAATATTACCATATATAAAAGCAATGAAAATGCAGATGGTTTTGACACAGAAACGGTATCGCTCGATGCGCTTACGCCTGAAAATATCATGGCTGCGCTGATCGATGCCGGTGTGGTTCCGTCGGATGTGAAAGTGCTTGATTTTAAACAGGAAGAGGATACCATAACGCTTGATCTGTCGAAAACATTTGAGGAATATGTAAATCAGATGGGAACGGCAGGAGAGTACGCGACAGTTGGAAGCGTAGTCAATACTTATCTGGACGCCTATGATGCCAAGGCAGTGTCTCTTCTGGTGGAGGGAGGAACCTGGAGCACCGGGCATGCAGAGTATGAGACTCTGCAGGGGAGGTATACATACGATGCGCAGGAGTAAAATAACAGGTTTGCTGCTTATCATGGGAATGTTTTTGGCAGGATGTGGAGCAAATAGCGGATCCGCCGGTATAGAGGAAGATGCCGTGATGCAGGAGCTGTATGATCGAAGTGAGATTGCAAGAGGATACACAGATCCAATTTTTCAGGAGTATTTAGATCAATATGATTCGGATTGTGAGATCAAAGAGACGTCGTTTGGTTTCGAACCTGCCGAAACACCGGCACAAGCGCAGTATTTTGTGGAATATCAGTACAGTAATGGTGTCAGCGACGATTTGAAATATTTTTATCAGGTTCAGGTGGATGACAATCACAACTGCATCGTTTTAAAAGAAGGGGAAGGTCAGGCAGAGATGGAAACATCGACAGAGGACGCGGAGATAGAATGGCTGACACAGTAAAAGGAAGTGTGCAGCCATCCTAATCCGATATTTCATCATAAGAATAAATAAATTCTGTTATTTCGCAGCCTTATGACCGGAATCTGCGACCATATTTTCCGCATAATCGAGAGCTTCCACAATATTCGGAAGGAAATGTTCTTCCCCGATCAGCTCGATAAAGTGATCTTTTTTCATAACGGACATCGGCTGTTCGTTGACATGTGAGAAGATCAAAGTGATATGTTTTTTCTTCGCACGGGCAGCAAGGTCACGCAGGGAACGCATTGCACTCGCATCGATTGCCGGAACACTTCGCATACGGATAACGATGACTTTGGTTGACTTGTCACTGGTAATTGTAAGAATTTCATCGGCTGCGGCGAAAAACAGCGGTCCACTGATCTCAAATACACGGATTGAGTGTGGAATGTCGCGCATTTTCTCGCTTCGCCAGGGGTCACATCCGGCTCATCTGCATATTTCCAGGCAGTGACATCGGCAGTTTCTGCCATACGTTTCATAAATAAAAGTGCGGCAAGTACGACACCGACTTCGATGGCAACGACAAGGTCAAAAAATACAGTCAGGAAAAATGTTGCAACAAGTACGATCATATCACTCTTTGGAGCAGTTTTGCACAGATGGAAAAAGGAAGTCCAGTCTGCCATGTTCCATGCAACGACTAAAAGCACTGCGGCTAACGTTGTCATAGGAATTAGGGAAGCAAGCGGCATTAAAACAACTAAAATAATGCTTAAAGTGATACAGTGTGTGATACCTGCGATCGGGGTACGTCCGCCGTTTCTTACGTTTGCAGCAGTACGGGCAATCGCTCCGGTAGCAGGGATTCCGCCAAACAGGCCGGAAAAAATATTTCCAAGTCCCTGACCGATCAGTTCGGCATTTGACTTGTGGGTGTCACCGATCATACCATCAGATACGACTGCGGAAAGCAGGGATTCAATACCGGCTAAAATCGCGATCGTAAATGCCGGGGAGATCAGTTCCTGTACCAGTTTATAGCTGAATGCCGGCATGTGGAAAGACGGAAATTCGGAGGAAAGTTCTCCGTAAACACTTCCGATCGTGTTGACCGGCAGTTTAGCAAAATAAACGATGGCAGTTGTCACGATAATTGCGATCAGGGATCCCGGCAGTTTGTCAGTTACTTTCGGCCACAGAATTAAAATCACAAGTGCAACGGCACCGATTGCGACGGTAACCGGATTGGTGGTTGTGATATTTGCAGCATAGGCGCCAAGTTTTTCAATAAATTCAGAAGGAACAGCACCCATATCAAGTCCAAGAAAATCTTTGATCTGTCCGACAAACAGGGTGACTGCGATACCACAGGTAAAACCTGTCGTGATCGTATAAGGAATATATTTAATCAGGGAACCAAAATGGCAGAGTCCCATAATACATAAAATGATACCTGCCATGATTGTTGCGACAATCAGTCCGTCTGTACCGTAAGTGGTCACGATGCCATAGATGATAACAACAAATGCGGCAGTTGGTCCGCCAATCTGTACACGGCTTCCTCCGAAAAAGGAAATAAAAAATCCGGCAACGATCGCAGTGTAGAGTCCCTGTACCGGACCGACACCGGAAGCGATCGCAAGTGCGATAGAAAGTGGAAGAGCAATGATCGCCACAATGATACCGGAAAGGATATCTTTGATGAGCTGCTCTTTTGTGTATCCCTTCATTACGTCAAATAGTTTTGGTCTTAGTTCGTTCATAGGTCTTTTGTACTCCAATTCTTTCCTAAGTATAAAAAGTATTAAAAATTTATAAAAACACAAATTAAAATTTTAGTATGTTCTTAACATGATTGCAAGGTGAATGGCGCAAAAAAGTAATTCATGATATAATGAGCGCAAGCGAGTCAACATGCCTGCATGATTGACGAACGGCGAATTGGATCATGTGCCGATTTTGCACATGATATAATGAGCGCAACATCATAAAATTACGAGTTTTTATAATCTGAATAAGGACTAATATGGAACAGAAAAATTCCTACGAAAAAATATATGACATTGTAAAACAGATTCCACACGGTACGGTTGCAACCTATGGACAGGTGGCAGCGCTTGCGGGCAACAAAAGGTGGGCCAGGGTGGTCGGCTATGCGCTGCATGTAAATCCGGATCCGGAGGGAATCCCGTGTTACCGGGTAGTAAACCGTGAGGGGAGAGTTTCGGAGGCCTTTGCATTTGGTGGCGAAAACAGGCAGATCGGACTTTTGGAAGCGGATGGCATAGAGGTAAAAGACGGATGTGTTGATCTCTCAAAATATCAGTGGCGCAAAGAGATATTTTAACGAATACTTTAATTCCTATTGACATGGTATGAATAGTCGGATATACTTCTAATACGATGATAAAAGAATCGTTTATTCATAAGTTTGCGGCTGCGCTGCATCCGCAAGCCTAAAATATGAAAAACAGCGCAGAAATGAGGAAAATATGAGAATATCAACAAAAGGAAGATATGCGTTACGCCTGATGCTGGATCTTGCACTGAATAATACCGGAGAGCCGATCAGTTTAAAGGATATTGCGAGACGCCAGGAAATTTCAGATAAATATTTAGAGCAGATTATTTCCGTTTTAAATAAGGCAAAATATGTAAAGAGCATTCGTGGTGCACAGGGAGGATACATTCTGACAAAAAGACCGGAAGAATATACCGTCGGAATGATATTACGCCTGACAGAGGGAAGCCTTGCACCGGTGGCATGCGTCGAGGATGAAGACACCTGTGATAAGATGAATGACTGTGCAACAGTTCTGGTGTGGAAAAAAATGAACGAGGCGATCAATCAGGTTGTTGACAGTATCACACTCGCAGATTTAGTGGACTACGAGAGACAGCGTGCCGGCGAGTATGTAATCTGAATTTTATGAGAAAATAAGAAGCGTGGGAATGGATTGATCCGACACAGTGGAAGTAAAATAATAAGCCGGAATTTATCAGTCTGACACAGTGGGAGTAAAATAATAAGGAAGAAAGAAATGGAAAAGGCAGTGGATTTTACGAGACTTGAAAAAAATATCATCGAGGTCATACAGGAAGAACAGATAAAACTTGGTTACCGGAGTGAACTGATCCGGTTATATTATCCGATTACCTCGCTGAACCGTTTCTTCCATACCGATGCAGCAGAAAAAGAGATGTCAGAACTGCTTGCAGAATTTTCAAAAAAGACGGTGCAGACACTTGGCGGGGTGGAAATCTCCAATAAAGGTGAGCGTTTCTGTATTGCAATTCCGCCGAGCGGTGTCGATTATGTGCATGAACACACGAACGGAAGTGAGTTCATTGCCAGTTTTATAGAAACAATCGGAAAACATGGCTGCACGATAGACGAGCTTTTACAGCAGTTTCACAGATATTCAGATCATGTACATGTAGAACGGACGACACACGGGGAATTTGATTATCTGGTTTACTTTGAGGATGGGGTGCCGGATGATTACCGTTACTGCATCACGGATGAGGCTGCCATCTGATCTATCATCGTTTTACACCGGAAGATTATGAAGATTTTCAGTTTTAAAATATAGAAGATTAAAATAAATCAATAAAATTGATAAAATCACACCTTGCGGAACTCGAAAAAGGTATGTTATTATGTAGAACAGAAAATGAAATGCAATGAAAAGGAATAGTAACAGCGGAATGGAAATCAGAGAACTGCCGGAAGGTGCGAGGCAGTCAGAGTGAAGTTGTGAACTCGCCTTGGAGCTGCCGGCTGAAGGAATCGGATGCATTATGAATGAGCAGATGATATTGGGGTAGCTTGGACGGATCGCCCGCCGTAAGAGGGAAAAGGCATGATAGTGCCGGATGAGTGCATGCATGACGATACAGGTCATTCATGAAACAGAGTGGTACCGCGTGAAGAAAATTTTGCGTCTCTGTATGACAAAACCACACAGGTTTTGCATACAGAGATTTTTTGTATCATGAGAAATTATTATGACATTTTTTTCTTACACAAAAAGCTCTCCGGACAGAAAACAGAAAGTGACACACAGAAAATAGAATCATTGTTAAAACAGGATAAGGAGAATGAATATGAATTTTGATGTTGCAGAAAAATACGGAAAAGCATATTTTATGCCGCCGGAAGTTACATATGACTGGGTAAAGAAGGATGCGATCGAAAAGCCGCCGATCTGGTGCAGCGTGGATCTGCGTGATGGCAACCAGGCACTGATCGAGCCGATGAGCTTAGAGGAAAAAATTGAATTTTTCCAGATGCTTGTAGACATTGGATTCAAGGAGATCGAGGTTGGTTTCCCGGCAGCTTCAGAGACAGAGTACAATTTCATGCGTGCCTTAATCGAGCGCAATATGATCCCGGAAGATGTTACCGTTCAGGTTTAACACAGCACGTGAGCACATCATCAAAAAAACATTTGAGGCAGTCAAAGGCGCACCGCACGCAGTGATCCATCTTTACAACTCCACCTCTGTTGCACAGAGAGAGCAGGTCTTTAAAAAGAGCAGGGAAGAAGTAAAGAAACTTGCAGTGGATGGAGCGATTCTGTTAAGAGATCTTGCAGCACAGACAGATGGAAACTTTACATTTGAGTACAGCCCGGAGAGCTTCCCTGGAACAGAGGTCGACTATGCCGTGGAAGTCTGCAACGCCGTACTGGATGTGTGGAAACCGGATAAGGAACACAAAGCGATCATCAACATTCCGACTACGGTTCAGATTGCAATGCCGCATGTATTTGCATGCCAGATCGAGTATATTCACAAACATTTAAAATACAGAGATAACGTGATCTTAAGCGTACATCCGCACAACGACAGAGGATGCGGCATCAGCGATGCAGAGTTTGGTGTATTAGCGGGAGCTGACCGTGTGGAAGGTACTCTGTTTGGAAATGGAGAGCGTACCGGAAACGTGGATATCGTGACACTTGCGATGAATATGGTATGCCACGGCGTAGATCCGAAACTTGATTTCTCCAACATTGCAGCAATCCGTGAGAAATATGAGCGTTTTACCAGAATGAGAGTTTATGAGCGTACTCCATATGCCGGAGATCTTGTGTTTACTGCATTTTCCGGTTCCCATCAGGATGCGATCTCAAAAGGTATGGCATGGAGAGAGGCAGGAAAGAGCGGCGGGCGCTGGGATGTTCCGTATCTGCCGATCGATCCGAAGGATGTCGGAAGAGAGTACGAATCCGATGTGATCCGAATCAACAGCCAGTCCGGTAAGGGAGGAGTTGCTTTCGTATTAAAACAGAACTTTGGCATGTCCCTGCCGGATAAGATGAAAGAGGAAGTCGGTTATCTGATCAAAGGTGTATCCGATCACAGACACGAAGAGCTGACACCGGATATGATCTATCAGGTATTTACCGGGAATTACGTCAATATCAAAGATGTATTTGATGTGGCGGAGTGCCATTTCGAGCAGAAAGACGGCATTGCCGCAAGTGTGACGATCGAGCAGAACGGTGAGCGCAGAGTGATCGAGACAAGCGGAAACGGACGCTCGATGCGGTCAGCAACGCAATCAAGATGTATTTTGGCATCAGCTATGAGCTGGCAACCTACCAGGAGCATGCAATCTCAGAGGGATCTTCCTCAAAAGCAGCGGCTTATGTGGAGATCATCTGTCAGGGCAGACATTTCTGGGGCGTCGGCGTGGATGAGGATATCATCAAGAGTTCCATCGCAGCACTGGTTTCTGCTGCAAATAAGATGGCAAAAAGCGAAAACATCATTGAGGGCAGAGATGAACGCATCATGGAGATCATGAATTACATCCAGAATAACTATGCGGATGTGACGATGGATGTCCTGGCAGAAAAATTTGGACTTTCCAAACCGTATCTTTCCAAATATATCAAGGAAAAATCCGGTATGACATTCCAGGATGCAGTGAAGGCTGCGCGGATGAAAAAAGCGAGAAGACTGTTAAAAGAGTCAAATCAGACGGTGGAGTCGATTGCAGCGAGTGTGGGATATGAGAACGTGGAGCATTTTAACCGCCTGTTCAAAAAGGCGTATGAGATGACACCGGTACAGTTCCGCAGACAGTATAAATAAAAAAACAAGAGGTGCTTCCGGAAATCTGTTCCGGTGAGCACCTCTTGTTTTTGTGATAACAGATCTGTTTAAAATATGCACAGATTGTTGTTTGTGAAAATGATGTACTAATATATAGATGTATATATATCAGGTTATTTAATATGTTTTTTGATCGCATCAAAACTTTCTTTGCTGATGACATGCTCCATACGGCATGCATCTTCTGCTGCAATTTTCGGGTCGACACCGAGGCGTGTCAGCCAGTCTGTTAAAAGTTCGTGACGCTCATAGATCATTTCTGCAATTTCACGGCCGGAATCGGTCAGATAAATATATCCCTCTTTCGTAACGGTAATATTATTTTTTTCGCGTAAATTTTTCATTGCAACGCTGACACTTGATTTTTTGAAACCAAGCTCTTCGGCGATATCAACGGAGCGTACGACCGGGTTACGTTTGCTCAGTACCAGGATGGTCTCTAAATAGTTCTCAGATGATTCGTTTACCTGCATAAAAATACCTCTTTTCTGTCTATATGGTGATCACCTGACAGGAAACGAAATCCCATCAGGGAAAATGTGCCCCGCCTAAAATATATTGATAACAGTATATCATAATTCAAAGACAACAGCAAATTTTATTTGTATTTTAGCGGGTACAGAACCGGAAAATGGATAAAAATTCCTTGCTATGCAGAATGCGTTTTGATATAATACATCCATAGCACAATTTATATGAAAATCATGTGAAAGGTAATATTGTTCACATGCAGAATGGAGAGTACTATGTTAGACAGTGCGGACGGGGACGCGGATCCTTACCCGAATCAGAATAACAAAATGAAAAGATCAATATTGAAATATGAGAAAGCATAACTGCCGTTTGGAGAGACAAACAGGTGCAGCTATGCTTTTTTGCGTGGAAAGAGAGGAATTATTTTTTTATGGGAAGTGACTCATTGTTTTTTATCATTATTGCGATATGCCTGATCATGTCAGCATATTTTTCGGCGACGGAGACCGCATTTTTGTCGCTGAACCGGATCCGCATGAAAAATATGGCAGACAAGGGAAATAAACGGGCGGCGCTGGTGCTTGAACTGGAAGAAAAGTACGACAACCTGTTGTCAACGATCCTGATCGGAAACAATATTGTAAATATTTTATCTTCCTCCTTAGCAACGATCCTGTTTGTAAAAATGCTTGGGGATGCGAAGGGGGCCAGTGTTTCAACGATCGTTACGACAGTTCTGGTTTTGATCTTTGGTGAGATTTCACCAAAAAGCATTGCAAAAGAATCACCGGACAAATTTGCACTGTTTTCCGCACCGATCATTGTTGTTCTGGTAAAAATCCTGACACCGGTTAATTTTGTGTTTGCACAGTGGAAAAAACTGCTGTCACACATCTTTAAGTCAGAAGAGGAGCCGGGAATCACAGAAGAAGAACTGCTCACCATTGTGGATGAGGCACAGGCAGGCGGCGGTATCGGAGAAGATGAGCGTGTACTGATCCGCAGCGCGATCGAGTTTGATGAGCTGGAGGCAGTGGACATTTACACACCGCGAATTGATATTGTCGGTATCCCGGTGGATATGCCAAAAGATGAGATCGCCAAAATATTTGCGGACACCGGATATTCGAGACTTCCGGTCTATGAGGAAAATATTGACCAGATCATTGGTATTTTATATCAGAAAGATTTTTACAACTTTATTTACCGTTCGGATGTGACGATCCGTGACTCAGTGCGACCGGTTATTTTTACACCGAAAAATAAAAAGATCGATGATCTTTTGCGGGAACTTCAGCAGAAGAAACTGCACATTGCGGTTGCGATGGATGAATACGGCGGAACGGCTGGAATCATTACGCTTGAAGATATTTTAGAGGAACTTGTCGGTGAGATCTGGGATGAGCACGATAAGGTCGAGACAGAAATTGAGCGCATCAGCGACAATGAATATCTGGTTGCCGGAAAAACAAAAGTGGAAAAACTGTTTGAATGTTTAGACCGCGAGGCAGAATTTGATGTGCAGACCGTCAGCGGCTGGGTGATGGAACTGTTTGAATGTATACCGAAAGCCGGAGATTTTCATACGGATGAAGAATTTAAACTTGAGATAGAAGTGACAGAGATGTCCGGCAAACGGATCGAGCAGGTGAGGATACGCGACCTGCGGGAACCGGAAGAGGAAGAAAAAGAATAAATCAGAATATGTATTCTGGTATAAAAAACTGGGGACTAGAACCCCAGTTTTTTTAATTCCTCCGAAAACTCTGCGAGCAGCAGCTTTCTGGAAAGCACAGCCGCGTAAAAGCCGTCAAGCGCCTGCTCATAAATGTGCTGATACTGCACGAAGTGAAAACGGATGGTATCTTTCCAGTTGTCCGCGGTAACAAGACGGTCTTCCTCAAGGTGATAGTCAAAGAGGTTGCTGCGCAGCTCATAAAGTGCTGCATAGCGGAAGGATTCGGATAACAGTGCCAGACAGGTATCGTGGTCCGGCAGTCTGGTGAGTCCGAGCGCACCGAAACGTTTCTGCACGGCAAAACGGGAAGCCGTTCCACTTAAAAGTCCCGGAACTTCGGCTGCGAGCAATGTCTCAAGGTCAGTCTTATAATAACCAAGTGTTGCGTCAACAAGCGTGTTGGAAAGTTCCACGAAAAATGGCTGCAGCATACAGTTTTTCGTTTCAAAATATTCATCCATGAAATCGTAAAGTGCTGTGTCGTCGCCGGTGAACTGGTAACTGTCATGGTAGGCGGTGCCAAACTGTGGAAGCAGTGAACCGAGTGCTGACGGATATCTCGTCAGAGCCAGATATAAAACGGCATAAAACTCCGCACCGCTGCCGATCAGCGCATCCAGACGGATATCAGCATCGTCCAATGCAACAGAACCAAGTACCGGATATTTTGTCAGAATCAGGTCATCAATGATGGCAAGCTCATCACCTAATGCAAATTCGTCAAATGCATTCTCTAAGATGCTGATTGCGGTATATAAGAAAAAGGCGTCAAAACTGTCCTCCTCCGGTATCGGACAAAAATAAGGATCCAGAGCCAGATAATCGTCGATCAGGGAAAAGTCGAGCGCATCTTCCATTGGAAATAACGTTTCTTTTATATAAGCGGCAAGTGTATCATCCTCTTTTCCTGCAAAGGATAAAAAGCGATAGACTGTGTAGGTCAAAATACGTTTTACCCCGTACTCCGGGTGTGCGTGCATATAATCCGGAATCAGTTCCGGTGAAAATAACTGGTTCATAATAGTCTCCATTCCTGCCCCCGATTTTGAGGCATCATTAAATTCTATTTGTAAAACATTTACTGCAAAATATCATCTGTCAGAATATTAAGATATTTGTTGCGTTTGACGATTTATTATAGCATTATATAGGAGGGTTGTCACTTGATTTAAAGGGAAACGGATTGTTCTTGTTTTTGCACAAAAAAATACAATTCCTATCTTGACAATAGGAATTGATGATGTATAATACTTATATCATATCAACAAACTAGGAAATGAAACAGAATGGTGATGGATACACACAGAATATACGGACTTTCCGCTAGTATGAGCAGCATATAAAATGGATAAGATAAGGATAAAGAAAGGAACGATATCATGGCAAAATTAATTTATTTAGATAATGCAGCAACCACACAGGTATATCCGGAAGTATTAGATGCAATGCTTCCATATTTTACAGAATACTACGGCAACCCTTCTGCAATCTATTCTTTCGCAGGGGAGAGCAAAAAGGCTGTCGATGAGGCAAGGACAAATGTCGCAGCACTCATCAATGCAAGAACTGAGGATATCTATTTTACCGGCGGCGGCAGCGAGTCAGACAACTGGGCATTAAAGGCAACTGCAGAGGCATATGAGTCCAAAGGAAAACATATCATCACAAGCAGGATCGAACATCATGCGATTCTTCACACCTGTGCATATTTAGAGCAGAAAGGTTATGAGGTAACTTATCTGGATGTTGATGAGGATGGAAAGATCAGCCTTGAGGAATTAGAAAAAGCGATCCGCCCGGATACGATCTTAATTTCCATTATGTCAGCAAACAATGAGATTGGAACAATCGAGCCAATCAAAGAGATCGGTAAGATCGCACATGACCACGGCGTATTATTCCACACGGATGCGGTACAGGCATTTGGACATATCCCGATCGACGTGGAAGAGATGAACATCGATATGTTAAGCGCAAGCGGCCACAAGATCAACGGACCAAAGGGTATCGGTGTGATGTATATCCGCAAAGGCGTTAAAATCCGTTCCTTCATCCACGGCGGTGCACAGGAGAGAAAACGCCGTGCAGGTACACACAATGTTCCGGGTATCGTCGGAATCGGTACAGCGGCAAAACTTGCAAAAGAGAATATGGAAGAGCGCAGTGCAAAAGAGATCGCACTCAGAGACCACCTGATCGAGCGTGTATTAAAAGAGATCCCTTATACCAGATTAAACGGACACCGCACAGACCGTCTGCCGAACAATGCAAACTTCTGCTTCCGTTTTATCGAGGGAGAGTCCATGCTGATCCTCTTAGATCAGGCAGGTATCTGCGGTTCCAGTGGATCTGCATGTACTTCAGGTTCCTTAGACCCGTCCCATGTACTTCTTGCAATCGGTCTGCCGCATGAGATCGCACACGGTTCCCTGCGTCTGACTTTATCCGAGAAGAACACGATGGAAGAGATCGACTATACCGTAGACGAGTTAAAGAAGATTATCGAGCGTCTGCGTGGTATGTCCCCATTATATGAGGATTTTGTAAAAAAACAGAACCAGTAATCAGGATTGAAAATTGAGCGTAAAGAGATAAAAAGGAGAAATCAGATATGTACAGTGAGAAAGTAATGGACCATTTTAATCATCCGAGAAACGTTGGAGAGATGGAAAATCCAAGCGGTGTAGGTACCGTTGGTAATGCAAAATGCGGCGATATCATGCGAATGTATCTTGATATTGATGATAACGGCATCATTCAGGAAGCAAAATTCAAGACATTTGGATGCGGTGCAGCCGTTGCAACCAGCAGTATGGCAACCGAACTTGTAAAAGGAAAAACGATCCAGGAAGCACTTGAAGTTACCAATAAAGCCGTTATGGAAGCATTAGACGGACTTCCACCGGTAAAAGTACACTGTTCCCTGTTAGCAGAGGAAGCAATCCATGCAGCACTCTGGGATTATGCAGAGAAAAACGGTATCAAAATCGAAGGACTAGAGCGTCCGGTAAATGATATCAGCGAAAAAGAAGAGGAAGAAGAATACTAGAAAAATATCAAATGAAGGAGAAGAGATCTATGGGCAAGAAACATTTGAGCGAAAGAAATCTGGGTTTTGAAACATTGCAGTTACATGTAGGACAGGAGGAGGCAGATCCGGTTACAGATGCGAGAGCAGTGCCGATCTACGCAACCTCTTCCTATGTATTCCATAACAGCCAGCACGCAGCAGACCGTTTTGGCCTGAAAGATGCGGGCAACATCTACGGAAGACTTACCAATCCGACCGAGGATGTATTTGAAAAAAGAATTGCAGCATTAGAGGGCGGTGTTGCCGCACTCGCAGTTGCATCCGGTGCAGCGGCGATCACATACACGATCGAAAACCTTGCACATGCAGGCGATCATATCGTTGCAGCAAATAATATTTACGGTGGTTCCTATAACCTGTTAGAGCATACACTTCCGGACTATGGAATCACAACTACTTTTGTTGATCCACTCGATGTTTCAAACTTTGAAAAAGCGATTCAGGACAACACCAAGGCTCTTTACATAGAGACATTTGGAAATCCAAACTCAGATGTCAGCGACATTGAGGCAATCGCAAAGATCGCCCATGCGCATAAAATTCCACTTGTTGTGGACAATACATTTGCAACCCCGTATCTGCTCAGGCCGATCGAATACGGCGCAGACATTGTTGTTCATTCTGCAACAAAATTCATTGGCGGACATGGAACCGCAATCGGCGGTGTCATCGTCGACAGTGGAAAATTTGACTGGGAGGCATCCGGTAAGTTCCCTGCCATCACGGAACCGAACCCGAGCTATCACGGAATCAGTTTTTCACAGGCAGCAGGCTCTGCAGCATTTGTCACAAGAATCCGTGCAATCTTACTCCGTGACACCGGAGCAACGATTTCACCGTTCCACGCATTTATGTTTTTACAGGGACTTGAAACATTGTCCCTGCGTGTAGAACGTCATGTGGAAAATGCATTAAAGGTTGTAGAGTATTTAAACAATCATCCACAGGTGGAAAAAGTACATCACCCATCCGTTACAGAGGATAAAGAACAGCAGAAATTATACAAAAAATACTTCCCGAACGGCGGTGGTTCAATCTTTACCTTTGAGATCAAAGGGGATGAGCAGAAGGCAAAAGATTTTATTGATAATCTTGAGATCTTTTCCTTACTTGCAAACGTGGCAGATGTGAAATCACTTGTCATTCATCCGGCTTCTACCACACATGCACAGTTAAATGAGGCAGAGCTGGCAGAGCAGGGAATCTACCCGAACACGATCCGTCTTTCCATCGGAACAGAGAATATCAGGGACATCATTGAGGATCTTGATGAAGCATTTAAGGCAGTAAAGTAGAAATAAGTTCCTTATTTTTACTTTGAAGTCTGCAAAAAGCATTGCAGACTTCAGAAATGAAAAATTTCAGAATAGGAGAGGAATATCATGGCAAAAGTTTATCAGAGTGCAACAGATTTGATTGGAAACACACCTTTATTAGAGGTAACAAAATTAGAGAAAAGCAAAGGACTTGAGGCAAAAGTTCTTATAAAACTTGAGTATTTTAACACATCAGGAAGTGTAAAAGACCGTGCTGCATATTACATGGTAAAAGATGCAGAGGAGAAAGGTCTTTTAAAGGAAGGTTCCGTGATCATTGAGCCGACTTCCGGAAACACAGGTATCGGTCTTGCTTCTATCGCAGCAGCAAAAGGATACCGTATCATCTTAACAATGCCGGAAACCATGAGTGTTGAGCGTCGTAACATCTTAAAAGCATACGGTGCAGAGATCGTTTTAACAGAGGGTGCAAAGGGAATGAAAGGTGCGATCGCAAAAGCAGAAGAGCTTGCAAAAGAAATCCCGGGAAGCTTTATCCCATCCCAGTTTACCAACCCGGCAAACGTACAGGCCCATTTCGAGACAACAGGACCGGAGATCTGGGCAGATACAGACGGTAAGGTAGATATCTTTGTTGCAGGTGTTGGTACCGGCGGAACAGTTACCGGTGTCGGACAGTACTTAAAATCACAGAACAAAGATGTAAAAGTTGTTGCAGTTGAGCCGGAGACTTCTCCTGTTCTTTCCAAAGGAACAGCAGGTCCTCACAAGATCCAGGGAATCGGTGCAGGATTTGTTCCGGAGGTATTAGATACCAGGATTTATGATGAGGTATTTCCGGTAGCAAACGAGGATGCATTTACAACCGGAAAAGAGCTTGCAAAAGCAGAGGGTGTATTAGTCGGAATTTCCTCCGGTGCAGCTTTATATGCTGCAATCGAGCTTGCAAAACGCCCGGAAAACAAAGGAAAAACAATCGTTGCCCTTCTTCCGGACAGTGGTGACCGTTATTACTCCACAGCATTATTCGCAGACTAAAGAAAGCGTATCGCCTGAAAAACAGGTAATAGCCTTAAAAATAAATCATAGACAAAAACAGGCAAAAAAGTGTCACATCGTATGGTGTGGCACTTTTTATTTTGTGGCAAGTGTGCTAAAATTACATTTAATACATTATAATCTTTTAACATAAAAGAAATCATTATGGCATAAAGTGAGGACACAGATGGAAGCGAAAAGACAGGATATCGGGATGGATATAGATGAAAATAAAAAAGAAGAAACGCAGAAAAGCACCAGTGCGGTCCGCGAGATTTTAAGCTGGGTACTTACATTTGCCCTGGCGATCGTGGCAGCATTTCTGATCAAGAATTATCTGATCATCAACGCAGATGTGCCGACAGGCTCCATGGAAAATACGATCATGCCGGGGGACCGCCTGATCGGAAATCGTCTCGCATTTTTAAAGGATACACCGGAGCGCGGGGATGTTGTGATTTTCCATTATCCGGATGATGAGGAAGAACTTTATGTAAAAAGAGTGATCGGACTGCCGGGGGAGGAAGTCCGCATTGACGATGGAAAGATTTATATTGATGGAAGTGAAACGCCGCTGGAGGAAGATTATTTGAAGGAAGAATGGACGGTGGCAACAGGACCATATTTATTTGAAGTACCGGATGACTGTTATCTGGTATTAGGGGATAACCGGAATGACTCCTGGGACGCGCGTTACTGGGATAACAAATATGTAAGTATCGATAAAATCCTCGGTAAAGGAGAGGTCATTTACTGGCCGCTGCAGGACATCGGAAAAATCAGATAGCAATCAAAAATGCATAGATTTTAAATGGAAGTGTTTGGAAACAGGCATTGTATGAGATCGGACACAGGGGGATCAGACATGATAACATTTCTTTCAAAGTTTTTTATTAAAGAAAAAGAGGATAAAGGAAAGATCAGACAGGAGTATGGTATTCTCTGCGGTATGGTCGGAATCTTTTTAAATATTCTGCTTTTCTGTGGCAAATTTTTTGCAGGAACGATCAGCCATTCGATCGCTGTGACTGCGGATGCATTCAACAACCTGTCAGATGCAGGATCTTCCGCTGTTACGCTGATCGGATTTAAGCTGGCAGGAGCAAAACCGGACTCGGAGCATCCGTTTGGCCACGGACGGATCGAATATGTATCGGGACTGATCGTTGCGGCAGCAATCCTTCTGATGGCGTATGAACTGATCAGGGATTCTATTATAAAGATCATTCATCCGGAAGAAACAGAGTTTTCCGTAATGGTGGTTGTGATCCTCATTATTTCGATTCTTGTAAAACTGTATATGTATCTTTATAACAGTGGGGTTGCAAAAAAAATTGACTCTGCTGCCATGAAGGCAACGGCAACCGACAGTCTGAGCGATACCTGCGCAACAGCAGTGGTACTTATGGCAGCTTTGATCGGACATTTTACCGGAATCTATGTGGATGGCTATTGTGGTGCATTAGTTGGTGTATTTATCATGTTTGCGGGCATCGGAGCTGCGAAAGATACCTTAAATCCGCTTTTAGGGCAGCCGCCGGAGGAGGAATTTGTGCAGAAGATCGATCAGATCGTAATGGCACATGAGGAGATCTGTGGAATCCATGACCTGATCGTACACGATTATGGTCCGGGAAGACAGATGGTATCACTGCATGCGGAAGTACCTGCGGAGGGCAATATCTTAGAGATCCATGATATTATTGATAATGTTGAAAATGAATTAAAAGAAAAGTTAGGCTGTGATGCGACGATACATATGGATCCGATCGTGACATCGGATGAACATGTCAGTGAGATGAAAGCAGCGGTAATATCTATTATCAAGGGAATTGATGAGCGGATCAATATGCATGATTTCCGCGTTGTAACGGGACCGACACATACGAATATTATATTTGATGTCCTGATACCGTATAAGTTTCAGATACAGGATGATGAGCTGGCAGCACGTATTACATCACAGGTAAGGGAACGTCTTGGAAATAATTATTACGTGGTTATCAAAGTAGATCATTCCTACGTGTAAAGGAGTCGGGCAATTCAGATTTTTACAAAGGAGAAACGTATGCAGACAAGTAACAAAGAACTGATCCTGCTGGTAGATGATGATCCGGGCAATCTCAAAAGAGCACAGACGATTCTGGGGGAAGAATTTCGTATTTCTGCGACTACATCTGGGAAAATGGCATTGTCACTTCTTTCAAAAGTGACACCGGATCTGATCCTTTTGGATGTAAATATGCCGGAAATGAACGGATTTGAAACACTGAAAAAGATTCGGGAACTTGAAAATGGATCTATGATACCGGTTGTGTTTCTGACCGGTGATAATGATGCTGAAACAGAAACAAAATGTTTTGAGGCAGGGGCTATGGATTTTGTCGGGAAGCCGTTTGTTTCCCAGGTATTAGTCAGCCGTGTGAAACGAATTTTAGAGAACAGACAGTACCAGAATCATTTAGAAGAGATGGTCGCCTCGCAGGTTGCGGAAATGACGCGTATGCAGGATGAAGTGATTACCGGTATCGCCAACCTGATCGAGAGCCGTGATGGCAGTACGGGACTTCATGTAAAAAATACCCAGAATTATGTACAGATACTGACAAAAGCGTTGAGGGAAAAGGGGATGTATCCGGATATCCTTGATCATAATTATGAGCTCAATACAGTAAAGGCATCGGTACTTCACGATATTGGAAAAATAAAAACACCAGATGCGATTCTTTTAAAACCGGGACGGCTGGCGGACGAAGAGTTTGAAGTCATGAAACAGCATACGGTAGCCGGGTGTGAGATCATTGACCGGATCATCGGAAATGTGGAACATGAGGAATATGTGGATATTGCCAGAAAAATAGCACGATATCATCATGAAAGATGGGACGGTACGGGCTATCCGGATGGATTATCCGGGGAGGAGATTCCGTTATGTGCAAGGATCATGGCACTTGCTGATGTTTTTGATGCATTATATCAGGACCGGTGTTATAAGAAAGCAATCCGTCCCGCATCTAAGGTGTTTGAAATTATAAAGGAAAATAGCGGCTCTCAGTTTGATCCGAACCTTACAGAGATATTTCTGGAATTGCAGCGGGAAATTACAGACATAAGTGAATGAGAGGGGACGTTATGATAAGAGAAATCAAAAAGGACAGGGCGGGAGTGATCCCGTATGTACTTTATTTCATATATACTGTTTATATGGTAGTGGCAGCAGTTTATTTAAAATGGCCAAGCTGGGTAGCTGCGGTGATAATTTGTGGGCTTTTGGCGAGTATCGGACTTCGGATGCTGACAGGACGGTACAGCAGACTGGCGAAGTTATTTTGTTCTGTTATGATATGGATGAATATTATTTTATATACGGTATTCACGGACGGTTCGTCTCTTACCATGGCAACAGTAGCAGCAAGTGTTGTGATGTTGTCTCTTTTTGATCTGATCGAGATCAATTATATTTCGTTGGTAGCAACGATCTTTTTGTTTTGTCTTGATACATTCCTGTTAGATAAAGTAAGTTATGATAATCCGATACGGGAAATGGAATTTTTTATGCAGTTTTTTGCGATCATTATTCTCGAGATCATGGAAAATAAACAGTTAAAAAACCGTATACAGCATGATATGGAATTCAATGAGACAATGCGTGAACTCGAGGATGCCAAACAGGCAAAAGATGATTTTATGGCAAATATTTCGCATGAGATCCGTACACCGTTAAATTCTATCATCGGAATCGGATCAGAATTACTGGATGCGAAAGTGGATGATACGACAAAGGAACAGCTGTATGATATTACAGTTGCGGGCAGGAATCTGATGTCTTTGGTATCAGATATCCTGGATTTTTCAGAACTTGAAAATGACACGATGGAGCTGGTGGAAGAACCATATAACATTACGTCTGTGATCAATGATGTGGTTAACATGGCACATGTGTGGAATAAAGAAAAGAATCTTGAGATCATTGTGGATTGTGAGGCGGATATTCCGAATAACCTGCTTGGAGACAGTCAGAAAATATATCGCATTATCTTAAATCTCATCAACAATGCGATCAAATTTACAGATGCCGGTGGTGTCATTTTGTTTGTCGGCGCCCGCAAGGAATCATACGGCATCAATCTTATGGTAAAGGTGAAAGATACCGGAATCGGGATGAGCGAAAAAAATATAGATGCACTGGAAAACACATACAATCAGGTAGATACGACCCGTGACCGGCGTGCGGGGGGCATTGGCTTAGGTCTTGCAATCTCACGTAAAATGATTGCAAAAATGAATGGACATATGCATATTGAGAGTGTTCCTGATGCAGGGACGACGGTTTCTATTATCATTCCACAGAGAGTACTGACGGATATGCCGCTTGTATCCGTGCGTGATGCCGGAGATAAAAAGATCATTTTTTATATGGATCTCGAAAGATACCGTTTCGGACAGCTTCGTGACGGATATCTTGAATGTATACAGAGGATGGTCGATCAGCTTCATGTAGATGCCGTGCGCTGTTCGACCATGCATGAACTAAAAAACCGCATCGATCATGAAAATTATCAGTTTTTGTTTGTTGCGGATGTCGAATATTTTATAGATCAAAGTTATTTTGACAGCCTGACTGCAAAAATGAAAGTTGTTGTCATGGCAAACCGGGATTGTGATCTGCAAAAAATCGGACCGGAAGTTCTGCTTATCTATCGCCCGATGCATGTATTCTCGGTTGCAACCATTTTGAATGGAGAAAAACTTCAGCAGGACGCATACGACGAACGGTGGCATCATGACAGATTCCGTGTAAAAGGAGCCAAAATTCTTGCAGTGGATGACAGTGTCATGAATTTAAAAGTTGTTTCAAGTCTGTTAAGCCATTATGGCATCACGATCGATACGGCATTGAGCGGTAGTGAGGCAATTGATAAAATCAGTGACAGAAGCTATGATCTCGTGTTTATGGATCATATGATGCCGGAAATGGATGGCGTGGAATGTATGCACAGGATTCATGAATTACCGCGGTTCCGTGAACGGAAAATACCGATCATTGCACTGACAGCCAACGCTATAGGCGGAGCCAGAGAGATGCTGATCAGGGAAGGATTCGATGATTTTGTTGCGAAACCGATTGAAAAATCTGCGATGGAACGTGTCCTTCGCAAATATTTAAGCATGTTTATTGAAAAAGATACGGGAGAGGAACAGGTTACCTGCAAGACAGAAGAAAACAGTGGATTATCCGGACAATTCAAAGAAGGAAGGAAAGAATTTGAGGCTGCAGGAATTGACCGCCGGCTTGGGCTTTCCTACTTTGACAATAATGAAGCGGATTATATGGAGATCGTGCAGTGTTTTTATGAACAGGGAAGAAGTCAGATCCAGACATTACAAGAGCTGTATGATAAAAAAGACTGGGAAAATTATAAGATCAATGTACATTCCCTGAAAGGACAAAGTCTTACGATCGGTGCAAAAGAGCTTTCAAAAAGGGCAAAGAGGATGCAGGAGGCATGTGAGCATGGGGATGAAAATTATATCATACAAAACCATACGGAGCTGATCGCAGACTATTGTTCGATCCTTGATGGGCTGTCTAAGTATGTGACGGTGGGGGAAGAAAAAAATCCAGTGCAGAAACTATCGGCAGCAATCGACAATTTTGACCAGGCAGAGGCAATGAAGCTGTTAGAGATGATAAAAAATGAGATGGGCAGTTCGATGGCGGATTCGGATACACAGTTGATCGCTGATATGGAAGCCAGATTGAACTGTTTGATTTTATCAGTGCTGCGGAAACATTAAAAAAATGGGGAGGTGCGGACAATGAGTAAGCTGAGTGACAGAATTATCCAGGTACTGATCCGGAAAGATGTTTCAATTCATGCACAGTTATTCCGCTTTATGTCGCTGCTTGGAACGATCGCGATGGCAGTGGGGGGAGTTTATACGCTTGCCGAGGGAATGGAGATAAAAAATGTCGCAGCATTATTTGCCGGGGCGCTTTTTATGGGCATGCTTTTCTGGGCAGGAAATAAATTCCAGCAATATGATCTCTGTTCTTTCATTCTGATGTCAGGGCTGAATGGAATTTTTCTTCCAGTTACGTTTCTGCGCTCCGGAGGCTTAAAAAGCGGTATGCCGCTTTGGTTTGTTCTTGGTTTCATCTCGCTTTTTTTCCTGCTGCGGGGGAAAAGTCTTGCCGCGGGAACTGTTATAACGATCATTGCGGATGCGTATTGTTTTTACACTGCATATGTTCATCCGGAACGGATCACTTATATGGAATCGGAATCTGTAGTTTATGGGGATATTATCGTGAGTGCGGTCATAACCATCTTTCTGACCTGTGCGTTTATGTTTATCCAGATCACACTCTCTGAATATCAGAGAAAAGAAAATGAAAAGCAGCAGGCGGAGTTAGTTGCCGCAATGAATACACAGAGCCGTTTCCTTGCAAATATGAGCCATGAAATCCGTACGCCGATCAATACGATCATAGGATTAAATGAAATGACACTTCGGGAGGAGAATCTGTCAGACGATATTATTGAGAATGCCAATAATATCCAGAGTGCAAGTAAGATGCTTTTGTCCCTGATCAATGATATTTTAGACCTGTCCAAAATTGAGGCGGGGAAAATGGAAGTTGTTCCGGCGCGTTATGAGACAGGAGAATTATTCAGTGAAATTGTAAACACGACCTGGATCCGTGCACATGAGAAAAATCTGGAATTTTGTGTCAATGTATCTGAAAAACTGCCATCCATGCTTTATGGCGACGAGATGAGGATCAAACAGGTTTTAACCAATATTTTAAGTAATGCGATCAAGTATACGCAAAAGGGATCCGTCACGCTGTTTGTGGAGAGTGAGCAGACGGGAGCGGACGAAATCCTTTTAAAAATGGCTGTGATCGATACCGGTATGGGAATCCGTCAGGATGATATGAAATATCTGTTTGACAGTTTTAAACGGGTCAATGAAGGCAGCACAAAAGGAATCGAGGGAACAGGCCTTGGACTTTCTATCTGCAGCCAGCTTGTAAATCTGATGGGTGGTCAGATCACGGTTGACAGTATTTATCAGAAAGGTTCTACATTTACGATTACGATTCCACAGAAAATTGTAAATGCCACGCCGCTTGGAAATCTCAATTACAATAGTTCCTCAAGACATCAGAGGTCTTCATATAAAAAAAAGTTTTGAAGCACCGGAAGCAAAAGTTCTTGTTGTGGATGACAATGATATGAACCTGCTTGTCGCTAAAAAACTGCTTCGGGAAACCAAAGTCCAGCTTGCATTGGCGCACAGTGGAATGGAATGTCTGAAGCTGACGGCAAAAAATAATTACGATGTGATTTTTATGGATCACATGATGCCGGAGATGGATGGTGAAAAAACCATGGATCTGGTGCGCAACCAGCAGGGTGGATTCTGCCGTAAAACGCCGATTATTGCATTGACGGCAAATGCAATGTCAGGTGCGGAAGAAAAGTATCGTAAAATGGGATTTTCTGATTATCTTGCGAAACCGATCAATGGAATCCTTTTTGAGGCAATGCTTCTCCGTTATCTGCCAAAAGAGCGCATTGAATATATGATCGATCCGGATGAAGTCAGTGAGATGGACGGATTCCGTATTCTGGGCCAGAAGAAAAAGCAAAGGCTGATCGTCAGCACGGACAACGTTGTGGATCTGCCGAATGATGTGATCCGGCAGCTTGGAATACCGGTCATGCATTATTTTGTAAATACGGAATATGGGCATTACGAGGATATGGTGGAAATCCATTCAGACAGTCTGCTGTCTTATATTGAAAAAGATCAGTATGCTAAGTCGGAAGCACCGACAGTCGGGGAATATGAGACATTTTTTGGAAATCTGCTTGAGGAGGCGGAACAGGTACTGCATATCAGTATTGCTTCAGGATCCGGAAAGGGATTTGAGAATGCAAGCCAGGCGGCAGCCGGATTTTCCCATGTGCAGGTGTTTGATTCCGGTCATTTGTCGAGTGGTACAGGCCTGATGGTTATGCATGCGGCGAATATGGTGCTGAAAAATAAGGATCTGGATGAAGTATTACAGAGTCTGGAAGCAATACAGCCTAAAATACAGACAAGCTTTATTTTAGACAGTTCGAAACAGCTTTACCGCAGTGGACTTTTAAATAAGCAGGTATGGAAAATGACAGAGATGCTGCAGTGTCATCCGGTTCTGGCATTGCACAAAAAGAAAATTGTACCGGCAGCGATCTTTTTTGGAAATACACAGGATGTTTATAAAAAATATATACACGCGCAGATGGCGCGATGGTCGCCGATTGATCAGAAAGTCTTATTTATAACATCTGCGGGTTGTTCGAAAGAGACGAAAGATATGATTTTAGAGGAAGTGCAAAAGTATAAAAAATTTGATCAGATCTACATGCAGGAGGCATCAGCAGCGATTACAAGTAACTGTGGAGCCGGCTGTTTTGGACTTATTTATATGCTGCAGTAAAATTTGGTCTGAAAAACAGTATTGACATTTTAAGAAAGCGTGTTATACTCAGACACATAAGAATAGAATATGATCTTCAGGGCAGGGTGCGATTCCCTACCGGTGGTACAGCCCACGAGCCGTAAGGCATGATTCGGTGTAATTCCGAAGCCGACAGTATAGTCTGGATGAAAGAAGATATGGATAAGCAGGATTTAAAGGATCGTTTTAAACGGTTGGTAAGATAATGCATACATGGCTCTGAAATAGTTTTATTTCAGAGTCTTTTTATTTGTGACAATAGAATGTTCGCGGAGCGCGTATTTTATTGCTGCAAAAATTAGATATCCTGCCGGATATCAGAAACGGAAAAAAGTTTCGCATGGTATCCCGGTTTTTAAAATATGTCATTTTAGAAATCCCTAAAATCCGGTTTTAAGAAGCTCTGAACGATCGTGTTCAGAGCTTCTTTTTATGGCAATAGAATATTCCCGGAGCGTGTATTCTATCGTCATGAAGCAACAGAGATTGCAGATTTTATCTTGCAGGAAAGGGAAGGTATTCATGCAGCAGGAAAGATATATGCGCCGGGCAATGGAACTTGCAGAGCTTGGCAGAGGATGGACAAAGACAAATCCGGTGGTCGGTGCGGTTCTTGTAAAAGAGGACAGAATCATCGGGGAAGGCTATCATAAAAAATTTGGCGGACTTCACGCAGAGCGGGAAGCGCTGGCGGATTGCAGGAGCAGGGGAGAGGATCCGGCAGGAGCAGATCTTTATGTGACATTAGAACCGTGCTGCCATTACGGGAAAACGCCTCCGTGTACACAGGCGGTCATAGAAGCCGGGATCAGCCATGTGTTTGTTGGGGCGGAAGACATCAATCCGCTTGTGGCGGGAGCCGGGATCCGGCAGTTAAGGGAGCAGGGCATCGTGGTGACGGAAGGAGTTTTACAGGAGGAATGTGAGTATCAGAACCGGATATTTTTTCATTATATCCAGACAAAACTGCCCTATGTGCGGATGAAATATGCGATGACACTGGATGGAAAAATCGCGTCGGCATCTGGAAAATCGCAATGGATCACCGGAGAGGCGGCAAGAGAACAGGTACACCGCATGCGGCATGAAATGACCGGAATCATGGTTGGAGCAGGCACGGTAATCGCGGATGATCCAATGTTAAACTGCCGTCTGCCGCAGACAAAAGACCCGGTCAGGATCGTCTGTGATACGACATTGCGTATACCGCTTAAGAGCCGGATCGTGCAGACCGCAGAGGAGCAGAATACCATCATTGCAACCTGCTGTCAGGATGAGGCGAAGATCAGGGAATATCAGAAATATGGATGCCGGATCATAGTGACAGAACATGCGGATGGAAAAGTGGATTTAAAAGAACTGATGCGGCAGCTCGGAGCAGACGGGATCGAGAGCGTATTGCTTGAGGGCGGTGCCATGCTGAACTGGTCGGCGTTAGAAGCGGGATCGTCAATGAGGTGTATGCGTATGTGGCACCGAAACTGTTTGGCGGTGCAGATGCCAAAAGTCCGGTTGCAGGAATGGGCGTGGATCATCCCGATGATGCGTATTGCCTGGTCAGTCAGAGGGTACAGCAAGTGGGGGAGGACATTCTGATTGCTGGGGAACTGAAAAATAAATGAGAGGAAAACAGATACATAAGGTTTGAACATACCGTAAAAAGCAGGGAGGGGAGAAAACTTGTTTACAGGAATTGTGGAAGAGGTCGGAAGGATCATAACAGCAGACCGGAAAGGCAATTCTGCCAGACTGAAAATAGAGGCAGAAAAAGTATTAGAGGATATCAAAATTGGTGACAGCATTGCCGTCAACGGAATCTGTCTTACCGTGACATCTTTTGGAAAAAACTATTTTACCGCCGATGTGATGCACGAAACGCTGCGGAGGTCATCGATTGGAGAAGCAGCGTCAGGCAGCCCAGTGAACCTGGAACGCGCGATGGCGGCAAATGGCAGATTTGGCGGGCATATTGTGACAGGACATATCGACGGAACCGGAACGATCTGTGAGACCAAATCAGACGAGATCGCGGTTTGTTATTCCATCAAAGCACCGGAGAAGATCATGCATTACATTGTTGAAAAGGGTTCTGTCGCGGTGGATGGGATCAGCCTTACGGTTGCAAAAACGACACAGACGAGTTTTATGGTGTCTGTCATCCCGCATACGGCGCAGTGTACGGTTCTTGCACACAAAAAGGCGGGGGATAAGGTAAATCTGGAAAATGACTGTATCGGGAAGTATATAGAACATTTTTTGAACTGGAAGGAAGAAAAAATAACGGAGAGTAAGATCACGAAGGAGTTTTTATTTTCTAATGGATTTTGAAAACTCAGAAAAATCAAGTGAAAGTTCTTGCATGGAAAGGGAGAAGTATAATGAGAGAATTTGATACAGTGGAACAGGCATTAGAAGAATTGAAAAAAGGAAAGATCATTCTTGTGACAGATGATGAAGATCGTGAGAATGAAGGGGATTTTATCTGCGCGGCAGAGTTTGCAACGACAGAAAATCTGAATTTTATGGCAACACATGGAAAAGGACTGATCTGCATGCCGATGTCAAAGGAGATCTGTGAAAAATTAAGACTCCCGCAGATGGTGGCAGACAATACGGATAACCATGAGACCGCATTTACCGTATCGATCGATTATGTCGGCACAACGACTGGAATATCGGCGGAGGAACGCGGTATGACGGCAAGGCACTGCATCAGTGAGGATGCAAAACCGGAAGATTTTCGCAGACCGGGACACATGTTTCCACTGCTTGCAAAAAAGAATGGTGTGTTAGAACGTAACGGTCATACAGAAGCAACCGTTGACCTGATGCGTCTTGCCGGATTAAAAGAGTGTGGTTTATGCTGTGAGATTATGCGTGAGGACGGAACAATGATGCGTACAACAGAACTTATGGAACTGGCAGAAAAATGGAATATCTGTTTTATCACGATCGCGGCAATTCAGGAGTACCGCAAAAAACATGAGAAACTGGTAGAGTGCGCAGCAGTCGCAAAACTCCCGACAAAATATGGAGAATTTAAAGCGTATGGTTATCAGAATATTTTAAACGGGGAACATCATGTTGCGCTGGTAAAAGGTGAGATTGGAGACGGAGAGGATGTGCTGTGCCGTGTACACTCCGAGTGCCTGACAGGAGATGTATTCGGATCCCTTCGGTGCGACTGTGGGGAACAGCTTGCGGCGGCAATGGAACAGATCGAAAAAGAAGGCCGCGGAATCCTGCTTTATATGCGGCAGGAGGGAAGGGGCATCGGACTTTTAAATAAGCTGCGTGCCTATACATTGCAGGAGGAAGGAATGGATACGTTAGAGGCAAATCTTGCGCTCGGTTTTGCGGGGGATGAGCGGGAGTATTATATTGGAGCACAGATCTTAAAAGATCTCGGCGTAAAAACACTGCGGCTTCTGACCAATAACCCGGATAAAGTTTACCAGTTGAAAGATTATGGCATGGAAATCAAAGAGCGCGTGCCGATCCAGATGAAGGCGACACCGTATGATCTGTTTTATCTGCGGACAAAACAGGAAAAGATGGGGCATATGCTTCGTTTTGAATAAGAGGATAAATATAATATTAAGTATCTATGGTGTCAACCTGACATCAACATTATAAAAAAGGAGATAAAAAAATGAACGTTTTAGAAGGAAAATTAACAGGGGCAGAGGACATTAAGATTGGGATTGTGGCAGCGAGGTTTAATGAATTTATCGTGTCAAGGCTGATCGGGGGTGCACTTGACGGGTTGAAGCGTCATGATGTACCGGAGGAGCAGATTGATCTGGCATGGGTGCCGGGAGCGTTTGAGATACCGGTGATCGCAGAGAAGATGGCGGCAAGTGGAAAGTATGATGCAGTGATCTGCCTTGGGGCAGTGATACGCGGGGCAACGAGCCATTATGATTATGTGTGCAATGAAGTTTCCAAAGGGATTGCAAGCGTTTCCTTACAGAGCAAAATTCCGGTTATGTTTGGCGTTCTCACGACAGATAATATTGAACAGGCAATCGAGCGTGCCGGAAGCAAGGCGGGAAATAAGGGATATGAATGCGCTGTGGGTGCGATTGAGATGGTGAACCTGATGCGTGTGATGAAGAAGTAAAGAAGAGACCAGGCGGTGCCAGATGTTTCTGGATTCTAAGCTGCCTTAAAAATGGTTCGTTCCCGGATTCTAATTAAAAGGGAGCATCCCAAAGTTTGTGTAAACCTCCAAACTGATGTAAGATAAAATTACTCAGTTTGGAGGTTATTTTTATGGCAAGAAGAAAAGACAGCCCACAAAAAGCAGCAATGAGAGAAATTTGAAGAGCGTCTGAACGGACGCAACCTGTAAAACCAGCTTGTTTTGGGCAGGTCTTATTGACATGCCCAAAAACTCCTGTATAATGCAGATATGGGCAGAATCCGGAAAATCGGCTCTGCCCATTTGTAACTATTCACAAATCTTATATCAGTTTTTAACGTTTACACAAAACTTGAAACGGTCTCAAAGTTAAAAGCGAAATCCCTGCCATTACAAAATGATAATTGACTTTTTAGAAATAGTTGTTCTCAGATTTTCTACAGAATTGAAAAAAGCCCAAACCACAAGGGGTTGAGCTTCATTTGTGCATTCGTTTTTTCTGCTTTTGGGTATAAAATCTCTGCTGTTAAATATAGAATATTTGTTTGTTTTTGTCAAGTGTTACTTGCAATTCTTCCCACATACTCTCAACCAATCCACACAGAAACTGCCGATTATCCACATCATCAACCAGAATCATTTTTTCGCACCATCATACGGCGATTCCATCTCAGCATCCAGCATCATTTTCACTGCCACCGGAACCGGCTTTACCAAAAGTCTGTCATCATATATTCCACCAAAAAACTTTCCACGGTAATAAAGAATGATTTCTCCCATCATTACCCGACTGCTGATTTCATCCAGTCCTCTTTCTCTGTGCAAAACATTTTCTTTAGTATTACCATCTTTTCCCCTATCAGCACAATATTTCTACACTATACTAACTACAGTACCACATTAAACTATGATTCATGTTTCTCTTCCGGGATAATCTCATCAAAATCTGCATCTTCAATATCAATAATATTATCCTCTTTGCTGGCTTCGCTAAAATCCCCCATAAAGAACCACTTGTATGCCCGGTCTGCAATAACCTTAGTCTCAACCAAATCTAATCCACCACCAATTACGGCACCAACGCCCGGTAACATTTTTCCAAGATTGACAATGCCTTTTGTTCCAAACTTCGTTATGAACCGGAAACCAACTTTCTGATTTATCTTGGTAAGTACTTTGCCCGGAATTTTCTTAATCAGTCCATTTGCAAACTTAACACCAAACTTTATTCCCGCCTGTTTGATTAACTCATTGACCGCTACTCCAGCAAGACAGGCATATACAAATGTTTGCGTCTGATCACTATTTAACTCGTATCCTGCCATATATGCAACGCAAGCTATCATACGCATCTGCACATACATTACGCTTCCCACATTTGCTGGAAGTGTAACAGGCATAGTAATGATACCACCAAAGCCAGTAATAAATCCAGATGTTGTACATTTTGCAATCTGGTTCTTTAACATTGCCTTACAAGATTCTTCCTTAGTCTGATACTTTTTTAGATAATCTTCTGCCATGTCCTCTACGCTCTGGCTAACCTTTGGTACTCCATTTAAGCACTTATCATAACAGGAATCCAAAAGCTTCATCACATCTTCTTGGGATATGGTTTTCTTTTCCTTAGTCTTTTCTTTATCACTCATTTATTTACCCTTTCAGATTTATTTTCATTTCATAAAAGGTTATGTATTTTTCGCGAAATATTATAACTCAATAAGGGCTTCAATAATCTCGTTAATAAAACTATCCTGCTTTGTGGCGGTTAAATTCGTTGATACACGCACCACCATAGTTCCAATTACCGTATGCTTACCAGAATCAAAAATACCACCATCAAATGATGCCAAATATGAATTTCTTGCCTCTGCTGCCTCAACAGTTTTATAGACCTCAATACTTCCTCCGGCATCAGTTCCAGCATCAATCAGTTTATCACCTGCAATAGTTTCTGTGCCAAGCAAAGGAGATGAAAAGTATATCTGTGCAGTGTATCCTCCATCTTTTCCCAGTTTACCGTTTGGATCATTCTCCTCGGTTGCACAAACGACATTCGCTATATTCTCTACATTATTGATTTTTGCAAGTACAAAATCCTGTGTTGGATTAGTAATCTGTTTTTGTATTGTGTAACTATTTTCGAGAAGTTCTTCCTCATCTTTGATTTCTGCAATGATTTTTGAATAATCTGGTACTGATAAGCCAGCACTTTCCTCTCCAACTTCACTTGTAGCCGATACAATTTCTGACCTTTCCACATTCAGGCTTTCATTTGCTTCAGAAATCTTACTTGCTAGTGACTTATTTAAACTCTCGTCTAATTCAAGAGCAGTCTTCTTCTCATAAATATTTGGTGTTTCACATATGCTATTTCTTGAATTTTTGAGTGTATTGTTTAAGGTTGTCATTGTCTCTGATTCATAAGGCGTATCTCCACAATCAATCAATGCTTGCGCCTCTTCAATTACACCTGTTAATTCTTTATTAGCTGCAATAATCTTGTTAGCTTTTTCATTATAATTCAGTACTGTACTATTATAGTTTTCGATTTCCTGATTATAAGCATCAAATGTCACTAAGTACTCTGCATATGCTTTGTCTTGCGGTATTTTAATTCCAAAATACCAAGTCAAAGCTACCGCAGCAATCAAAACAAATGCTGTCACACTCATAATGAAGATTCTCTTCTTTTTCTGTTCTGGAGTTATAGGCTCTTTTATCTTTATTGGTTTTACTTTTTCTTCTTTTTTATTCTCTTTTGTGGCTGACAATATCTCTGTCATAGGACAACCACAGTGAGGACATGCCGTTGCCTTATCGCTAATCTCTTTTCCACATTCAGTACACTTGATCATTGACATATTCTATCTTCTCCTCTGTTGATTATTTTGTTCCGTTCTCTTTTCTCACGTCTTTTGTCTCTTCTGTTTCAGACGATACAAAATATACTGCGTTTCTACAATCGTATCTTGAATCAATCTGATCATCATAAAGCACTTCAAGCGTAATACTCTCGGCGCTCTCCGTCGGAACATACTGGAAAATAATAATGTCCTCTTCTGATTCTTTGGATTTCTTTGCAAAAATTGTCCTTGTAAACTCTGTCACATTTGCATCTCCTGTATCTATTTGCTCTGCAATTCCATCAGTTAAATTAACTTGACAATTTTCAGTTCCAGTAAATCTGTAAGTTACTGCTATCTCATTCTCAACACCCTTATTTTTGTCTGTTATTGCTGTACTTGCTATTCTCACATAACAAGCATCATCTATAGGGAACTCTTTTCTTTGATTTCCATAAGACCAGTCACTATCATTCCTGCGGAATATGCTATAGTAGTTTCAGTAGTATAGGAAGCATCAAAGAAACCCTTCTTTTCCTCTTCTGTTTCTTGCATCTGCTCACTCTCTGAATTGGATTTGTTTTCTTCTCCTGTACTTCCACAAGCAGTAAAAGAAAAAATAGATAATATCACACCCACAGCAAACAACATTTTAAATCTTTTGTTTTTCATAACTTATCCTCCAGTTTATTTATAAATTTGAAAATACTTTTTCTATACTGCCTTCTCCTATATCATACCATACATCCAATACATCAGGTCGATATGATTTTCCAGAGTATTTCAGTTCAATAGTACCACTAACATTTTTACCCAATTTTATACTTTCTGCCCAGATATCCTCCATTGCTTTGTATTCTCCCCTGTTCAAATCAGAATCCATAGATACAATGTTTGCAAGAGAATTGTTTCCATTAAAACGATCTGCTATGATATGTCCCCTATCATCATTAACCTTTTCATATCCTCTTCCGATTTCTGAAAGGGTATTCTGAATTACTTTTCTCGGTCTATCCGCATCTTTTAATGTTAATTCATCAAAAGTAACTTTTACTATTCTTCCATAGTCATCTGTTTGGTAAACTACTGTACCTAACTTATATGTAATATTAGGGACTAACTCATCATTGATACGATATACAATTCCTGCAGCATCTGTCCTACATATTTTTGCAGTATCACTTGTACCTAACCTAAATATTGAATTGGGTGGTAATGTACCTTTTGCAATTTGAGCCATCTGCTCTGCTGTTGCATTAACAACTTGTTTACCTGCAACATCGAATAACTCAATTTTTGTACTTGTTGCTGTTTCTTTTAATACATATATCCCTTCTTTCCCAATATACGCTTTTCCAAGTTCATTTCCAGCTTCGTCAAGTACCGTTCCATCCAGCGCAATCTTGCCTACTTTACCACTCGACATTGCCAAGCTCTTTGGTAACTTGAAATTTTTATGCATTACGGATAATACAGAAGTAACCGCTCCCCACATATATCCATCTGCAAATCCTTCTATTGCATATTTCTTAATTGCTGCTTCTGCATTATTCCCGGCTTTATCTGCTTCAAGAGCCACTCTAATAGCAGCTTCCATTGAACCACCAATAAGCGCATCACGAGTTACCTTTATCGGCGAAGCAAACAAGAAATATGTTGAATGTAAATAATGCTGTACAATGCCAGTTGCTATAATTATTGTTGTTCCAACCGCAAACTTACCAATCACAGCAGCCCAGTCAATTTCATATTCAGAAAAATCATCAGGAAGTTGTGCTATTATTTCTTCTTCCACATCTTCACTAATAGTAACCTCTATTATATATGCTTCACTAATAATATTTTCATCAATGGTATACTCATATATTCCATCCTCACATATTAAATTCTCTGTAATATATGTTTCATCTAAGTACTTTTCATCAATGGTACTTTCTGCAATAGTTTGTTCCTTAATTACGCTTTCCTCTACATACACATTACTACTCGAACGTTTATCGGTATCGCTACCACATCCTACCAACGACTGTATGCATATAGTAAAAACCAATAATGCGGAGCATAGTCTATTCATTTTATATCTCATGTTTTTTCCTATTCTATAATTAGTGTGACTGTTTCTTCTCCATCAATAATCACATTTCTGTTATATACATGCTTATTTATTATTGTAAGTAAATTGATAATATCTTTCGCATCACTACTTGCAAATTCTAAATAACACGTGTCTTTACCCGCATCGTTTTCACTCTTATAAAAATCAGAAATATACACCCCAAACTTGTCTAATAAATCTTCCAATGGATATTGAGATATAGATGATGCATCCTTTCCTTCTCCAAGTTCTGGTTCTTGTATAAATGAAAGCGTTACAAAAAACAGATTGTCCTTCCTATATATTCCATTCTCATATTTTTCATAATTACTATCTTGATATTTATTAGCTTCTAAACATTTTATTTCCTTCATATTCTTTTCCTCGTATTATAAGAATAATATACGTGATGTCCGATAAAACGTACTTTTGTATCAAACTTCGCTTTGGAATAAAGTATGAAATAAAAATACGCAACAAAACGGCTATTTTAATTTTACTACTGCAATTTCCTTTCCACAACAATTTTTCAGTTATTATGTTAAATTTACAAATTTTCTGTCATAAACAGTTCATTCTCTTATTTGCATCAAAAAAACAGCATATTTGTATCCAACTTTCTTTACAAATACGCTGCTTTTACTGATACTAATTTTATTATTAAAATGTGTGATATAATTTCCTTAGACCAATGGAGTATGTTCTCTTACGCTTTCCACCATATCATCAAGTATCTGTCTGCCACGAATCATCTTATGATTCACTTGGAATCATCTGAAAATATTTCAGTGCCCAAACAATAGCCTCTTCCTTCTCCTTTGGACACTTAGGCTGTCTGGCTTCCTCTGACTTAGGTAAATTATAATTCTCTCGCTCAATGATTCCATGCTTAGCCTTCACCTGCGCAATGTATAGATTACTTACTTTCATCCCATCATTATGCTCTGCTACATACTTCTTTATCTCCTCATAAGTAGCCTTGCTCTCAGCCGCCGTTAAATCCATCTCGTCCATGTCAAGTCTCACATTCACATGATGCTTCGCTTCGTGGAGTTTGGACAATAAACATACTGTCTCCACATGTGTAGTATTCCCAAACTGATCCACCGCCCTTACCTTGCAAAGCTCATATCCGCCCTCACAAAGCACCTTAAGATCCCTCGCTAACGTTGCCGAATCACAGCTTACATACACGATCCGCTCCGGCTGCATCTTAAGCATCGTCTCAAGACATACACCATCGCACCCCTTTCGCGGCGGATCGACCACGATCACATCCGGGTGCAGCATATCTGCATCTGTGTCTTTCTTTTTTTCATAAAATGCCGGCAGCACTTCCTCTGCTTTTCCTACAAAAAACTCAGCATTATTGATACCGTTGAGCGCCGCATTATTCTTCGCATCCTCGATTGCCTGTGGGACGATCTCCACCCCATAAACTTTTCCCGCTTTCTGTGCAAGAAAAAGTGAAATCGTGCCGATGCCGCAATATACATCCCACACGGTCTCTTTTCCGGTCAGTCCCGCATAGTCGAGCGCAAGGCTGTAGAGTTTTTCCGTCTGGACAGGATTGACCTGATAAAATGACTGCGGTGAAATATGGTATGCGACCGCTGTATCAGTCAGTGAAAAATCCTTCGTATCGCGTAGATGGATCATATCGGTAATGTATGGATCGCCCCAGATACATTTCGTCACATCCCCGAGGATCACATTTGTTTTCTTCGTATTCTGATTGATGGAAATGCTCTTCATTCCCTCGATGGCTGTCAATCTGTCGATCAGTTTTTCCACTTTAGGAAGACTATTTCCGTTGATAATCACACAGACCATAAGCTCTTTTGTGGAAAACCCATAGCGGATCAGGACATGACGAACCAGCCCCTTACCTGTATTTTCATCGTAAGATGCCACATGACATTCTTTCATATAAGAAAGGACTTCATTTAAAATAATCTGATTTTCCTCCACACCCAGTTTACAGTCATTGACCGGGATAATACTGTGGGTACGCGCTGCATAAAAACCGGCAACCGGATTCCCATCTTTATCCGCACCGATCGGAAACTGTGCCTTGTTCCGGTAGCGGTATGGCTCTTTCATCCCCACGACAGGAAGCATGATTCGGTCGATCAATTCCGGCGCAAAACCGCCAATACGAATCAGATTTCCGCGCACTTTGTTCTGCTTAAATTCCAGCTGCTTTTCATAATCCAACGCCTGTATCTGACATCCGCCGCATCTCCTGTGAAGTTCACACTGTGGTGTCACACGAAATTTAGACGGCGATAAAATCTGCTCCACTCTCGCATAACCATAATTTTTCTTCATCTTTGTGATGCGGGCTTCGATCTCATCTCCAAGCACCGCATCTTTAACGAAAAAGGTCATGCCATCGTATTTTCCGATTCCTTCGCCGTCCACGCCCATATCTTCGATTTTCAGTTCTATGATATCATTTTTCTGCATAATTATAATTTCCCGGAGCGTCTGATATTGCTCTCAAGCAGACGGTTGTACCCCTGCCATTCCTGATTATTTTCCGGCACGTTGTTAAAGATTTCGCGCACCGTCTCCATCTTTGCATCGATATTATCCGCAAAACTGAGTGCTAATGCCTCCGGCAGCGCCGGTTTTTTCGGTGAACCAAACTCTAACTCGCCATGATGTGCTAAAATACAGTGCTTTAACTCGCTTGCCAGTCCCTTTGGAAAATCCGGGATCGTGCGGATCCTGTCACCGACCATCTCGGTTCCGATAATAATATGTCCTAAGAGCTGACCATCATCCGTGTAATCATTTTCCGGGAATGTAGAAAGCTCCTCTAATTTTCCGATATCATGGAAAATAGCTGCCGTGATCAAAAGATCGCGGTTTAACATCGGATAACAGCCTGCAAAATAATCACAGTGCTTTGCCACACTTAAGCTGTGCTCAAGCAGACCACCGACAAATCCGTGGTGCACAGTCTTTGCAGCAGAGTGGAATTTAAAGCGTTTTTCAAAATCTGCATCTTCCACAAAAAAGCTCTCTAACAGCTTCTTTAAATGCACTTCTTTGATGCTCGCAACCAGGCCTTTTAACTCCTCATACATCTGGTCGATATCCTTATCGCTGACCGGAAGATAATCTTTTGGATCATACTCCCCTTCCTGCACCTTGCGGACACGCTTTACATTCAGCTGTAAATTGCCCTGAAAGCTGGTGATATCACCCATTACGGCTATGTAATCCAGTGAATCGAACTCGTCGATTCCAACAGAACCAGGCTCCCAGATCTTCGCATCCAGTGTGCCCGTTTTGTCCTGTAAGATCAATGTATCATAAGGTTTTCCTGCCTTTGTCAGTGCAGACTGTTTTACTTTACATAGATAGATTTCATTAATTCGCTCGCCCTCTCTGAGGCTCTCAATATACTTCATACTACTCCTTATTCCTGCTTTTATTTTCTAAAATTATTATGCCTGTATCCGCATTTCTGCTTCTAAAACGCATACCAGTGTCCACATTTCTGTTTCTGACATGCATGGCCGCATCCGCATTTCTGCTTCTAAAATACATGCCTGTATCTGGTTCACATCTCTATGGCAGTACACTGACTTCTACCGTGCAGGTGATTTCCGTATAACCTTCCGGTCCCTGCCGCTCAATCTTCACTTCCACCGTATCTTCCGGCTTTAACGAAAGCAGTTTTTTCTCATAATTTTCTGCCGTAAGAATCTCATCCCCGTCAATCTCCGTAATGACATCCCCATTCTGAAGTCCCGCCGCCATTGCCGGTGAATCCATGCAGACATCTTTGATATAGGCGCCTTTTGGTATTTCATATTCACGTTCGATCGCAGCAGTAACCGTTGTCACTTCAAGCCCGATGTACGGAATATCCTGTCCGTTTGACAACATCTCAATCAATGCCTTTAATTCAGAAATAGAAATCGCTGTCAGCGTATTCTCATCGCCTGCACTACTGTATCCCTGCATCACGATCCCGATGATCTCACCATCCACATTGACAAGCGCACCGCTTCCATTGCTGCTTCCGACAATATCTGTCGTAAATACACTGTAATTATGATCTATCGTGGAAATACTATTTGTCGTAGATGTGATATTTCCGGTCAGTATCGAATAATTTGTTCCAAGCGGACTTCCGATTGCAATCGCAATCGTTCCCTGCGTAACGGTCAGTGAATTGCCAAGAACTGCAACCGTGATCGCATTCTTTGTACTTTCTGTAGCTCCGAAGTCTTTACGCTCAACACGGCAATCCCTGTATTGCCATCGTATTTTTTCATCTCAGCTTTCACTGAAACATCATTAATAAATGTAACGTAGATCTCCTGGGCATCCGCAATCGCCTTGCGCTCTGTCAAAACCAGAAGTTCTCTGCTGTTCTCCGCTACAATGATTCCGGAGGCCTGACCTTTGCTCTCATACGGATTATTAAACCAGTCGGTGTCACTCTTTACGCCGGTTACAGTCACAATAGACTTATTGGCTTCTTTTCCAACGGCATATAACTTGTTCTGCAGCTTCTGAAAATCAGCAAGTTCAAGTTCCCGCAGGTCATTGTCCGGAACATTCTCTCCGGTCTGCTCTGTTTCCGTTTCACCCGTCTGTTCCTGCTGTGGGTTTCCCACTTCTCCATTTTCCTGCGATCCGTTGTTCTCCGCTGCCCCGTTTTCTCCCTGCTGCCCGTCGTTCTCTGTCTCCTGTGTATCCTTCTGTTCCGACGCTTCCTGTATATCGCCCTGACTTGGCTCCTCCGTTTCCGTGACATCATCTTGCGGAATCGTAACAACCGGCTTCTCCTCTGGGTAAAACCAGTTTGAAAACTCAGGCTGCAGTAAACTAAACACCAGCGCAGCCACCGCACCAAAAATTACGGCAAGCGCTACCGTAAACAATGCTTTTTTTACAAGACGTTTTTTATTCAACGGCTTCTCCTTGATCTGTTCATTAATAAAAGAAAAGCCACCCTTCTCTTTCTCCTGCATGATTTTCCCTTCCTTAACAAAAATGAAAACCGCACCTAGTTTATTATAGTTTGAAACACATACGCTTGCAACACTATTTTTTGCATTTCCGGCTTTCATTCCCCTAATTAATGGGATATAATGTGAATTAGCAATGAGCAGTGCCAAACATGGAAATAACAAAAAATGGCTGCTCGCAGACACTTTTTTGTTATTTTTATGTTTGATAGGGCGAATGCCCGTCAGCCCGGAAAATCTCTGATTTTTCGGGCTGGCACTGCGGACTAAAGTCGAACACACATATCCGTCGGCATGCTGCCACTGCAAACTAAATTTTCAACCACAAGGAATTATAAATCTTATGAATGAAAAAGTTTTAAAAACATTAGAATATAATAAAATCATTGCCCGCTTAGCGGAGCACGCTTCCAGCGAGGACGCAAAAAAACGCTGTCTTACCCTCACACCAGGCACAGACATAAACGAAATCAACCTTTTACAGTTACAGACCAAAGATGCCCTAAACCGTCTCTTTAAAGGCGGGCGCATCTCTTTTTCCGGTGTACACGACATCCGAGACTCCCTGAAACGTTTAGAGATCGGTGCATCCTTAAGCATCACGGAACTGCTGCGCGTCTGCTCTCTCTTAGAGGCAGCAAAACGTTCAAAAGCATTTTCCCGCACCAGCATCGGACACACCGGACCGGACCGTCCTGCCGCAGCAGACGGGACAGACGAACTTCCGGTCGACTCACTGACCGGATTTTTCGATCAGATTGAGCCGCTCACACCGTTATGCGATGAGATCCGCCGCTGCATTTTATCGGAGGACGAGATCGCGGACGATGCCAGCAGTACGCTCCGCTCCATCCGCAAATCCATGCGTGGCATGAACGATAAGATCCGCGCACAGATGAACTCGATGATCAACAACACGACCACACGCAGCTATTTACAGGATGCTGTCATCACGATGCGCGACGGCCGCTACTGCCTGCCGGTCAAAGCCGAGGCAAAATCGCAGGTTCCTGGTATGGTGCACGACCAGTCCTCCTCCGGTTCCACGCTCTTTATCGAACCGCTCGCTGTCGTAAACTTAAACAACGAATACAAAGCGTTACTGATCAAAGAAAAAGAAGAGATCGAAGTCATCCTCGCAAACTTAAGCAACTTAACGGCAGGATACTCCATGCAGCTTCACACCGACTATAACGTACTCACGGAACTTGATTTTATTTTTGCAAAAGCAGCCTTCGCACAGACTTACAATGGTGTTGCCCCGACCTTCAACACAGATGGACGGATCAATATCAAAAAAGGCCGTCATCCACTGCTCGACGCAAAAAAAGTAGTGCCGATCGACGTGCGCCTCGGAGAAGATTTTACCCTGCTTATCATTACCGGTCCAAACACCGGTGGTAAAACCGTCTCCTTAAAAACAGTCGGCCTTCTGACATTGATGGGTCAGGCAGGACTTCACATCCCGGCTTCCGAGCGTTCGGAGCTTGGAATTTTTGAGGAAGTGTTTGCCGACATCGGAGATGAGCAGAGTATTGAGCAGTCTTTAAGTACATTCTCCTCCCACATGACAAACATCACCCGCATTTTAAGCCAGGTCAACGACCGCTCCCTCGTGCTTTTCGATGAACTCTGTGCCGGAACTGACCCGACGGAGGGTGCCGCACTTGCGATCTCCATTTTATCGAAATTAAAACTGTACGGTGCGCGTGTCATGGCAACCACTCATTACAGCGAATTGAAAGTATTTGCCCTGCAGACCTCCGGCGTAGAAAATGCCTGCTGTGAATTTGACGTGGAATCTTTAAGCCCGACTTACCGTCTTTTAATCGGTATTCCTGGAAAGAGTAATGCATTTGCGATTTCCACGAAACTCGGTCTTGGTGAAGATATCATCGAGGACGCTAAGGGACGGATCAGTGAAAATGACATGAATTTTGAGGATCTTTTAGCTGACCTTGAAAAGAGCCGTATCACGATTGAAAAAGAACAGCTTGAGATCAACCAGTATAAAGAAGAGATTCAGAAACTAAAAGAACAGCTCGAACAGAAACAGGAACGCTTAGACGCAAGCCGTGACAAGATCCTGCGCGAAGCAAATGAGCAGGCTTACAATATCATCAAAGAAGCCAAAGATCTTGCTGATGAAACGATCCGCAATTTCAATAAATACGGCACCGCACACGCTCCGGTCAGCGAAATGGAAAAAGAACGTACCAAACTGCGCGATAAGATGAACAACGCACAGAAAAAAATGTCTGACCAGAAAAAGAATGCTGCGCCGAACCATAAGATTCCAAAGAAACTTCGCATTGGCGACCGCGTCAAAGTCATCAGCATGAACTTAAACGGAACCGTGCATTCCCTGCCAAACGCAAAGGGTGACCTTTATGTACAGATGGGAATTTTGCGCTCCCTTGTCAACATCAACGACCTGATCCTGTTAGAGGAAGAAACTTCTCCGACCAGCAAAAAATACGGCCGTACCGGTGCCGGCAAAATCAAAATGAGCAAGTCCGCATCCGTCTCCACAGAGATCAACCTGATCGGCAAGACCACCGACGAGGCGATCGCTCTTTTGGATAAATATTTAGATGATGCCTACCTTGCACATATTCCGTCTGTCCGCATCGTCCACGGCAAGGGAACCGGTGCACTGCGCAATGCCGTGCAGGCGCATTTAAAACGGCTAAAATATGTGAAATCATTCCACCTCGGCGAATATGGCGAAGGTGATGCCGGCGTAACGATTGCCGAATTTAAAGACTGATTTCAGACAAAAAGTAATTTCAGTAAGACAGATTTTATCTGATCCCATGCACAAAGCACTGCCGAAGCAATACCAGTTCGTCTGATTTACAAACAGAATACACAACTAACAGGAGGTAATTTTATGGCAGCAAAACAAAAAATACTGATCGTCGATGATGATAATAATATTGCAGAACTGATCTCTCTTTATCTTACGAAAGAGTGTTTTGATACAAAAATTGTAAATGACGGTGAAGAAGCCTTAAAAGCATTCGAACAGTACAATCCGAACCTGATTCTTCTTGATCTGATGCTTCCGGGCATCGACGGCTATCAGGTGTGCCGCGAGGTCCGTGCAAAAGCAAACGTGCCGATCATCATGCTCTCTGCAAAGGGTGAGATTTTTGATAAAGTACTCGGTCTTGAGCTTGGCGCAGACGACTATATCATGAAACCGTTCGATTCCAAGGAGCTTGTTGCGCGCGTCAAAGCCGTTTTGCGCCGTTACCAGCCTGTCAAAGTCGAAGAGCCAGCGCCGGAATTAAAATGTGTGAAATACCCGGATCTGATCGTCAACTTATCCAATTACTCCGTTATTTATAAAGATAATCCAATCGATATGCCACCAAAGGAATTAGAACTTTTATATTTCCTTGCATCCTCGCCGAACCAGGTATTTACCAGAGAACAGCTTCTCGATCACATCTGGGGTTACGAATACATTGGTGACACCCGCACCGTGGATGTCCATGTAAAACGTCTCCGTGAAAAAATAAAGGACAATGACAGCTGGAGTCTCTCGACCGTCTGGGGCATTGGTTATAAATTTGAGGTTAAAAATATATGAAACGGACACTCTACCCAAACTGCTCGGCGGCTATCTGATCTATGGACTGATCTGCTTTATTATTATTTCAACCTTTGGTTACCACATTACGTTTAACTTCTTAGAGCGCCGGGATGCCTCGACGCTCTACCGGGAGTCTGCGCTGATTTCCTCTAACTATGCGGAAAACTATTTTAAGCGTTCCACAACCTTAGAGGAAATGAAAACACAGCTCTCCACCCTAAGCACTTACCTTTCCAGCGAAATCTGGATCATCGATAAGCAGGGACAGATCCTTTTAAACACAGCTTCTGCTACTTCTCCAGTGGAAAATGCAGAGCCGGAAGTAATTCCTGATTTTGACGTAACCGATTTTGGAAGTAAATATTACCGCACTGGAAACTTTTACGGTCATTTTGACACGGAAACTTTAAGTGTTTTTTCGCCAATCACTGTAAATTATAAAGTACGCGGCTATGTGATCATACATAAACCGGTCAGCTCCATCGTCAATTTATCCAACCAGCTGACAAATCTATCCTACCAGACGTTTGCACTTTTATTTTTGGCAGCCTTTGTCGTTTTAGCGCTTTTTACCTGGATCGTCTATATCCCGATCCGCAAAATTGCGCAGGGTGCCAATGAATATGCCTCTGGAAATTTCGAGGCAAAGATCGATGTCCATTCCAACGATGAGATCGGTTATCTTGCCGCCTCGCTCAACTATATGGCAAACGAACTGAACACTCTCGAGGAGGATCAGCGAAAATTCGTATCCAATGTCTCACACGATTTCCGCTCCCCGCTGACCTCAATCAAGGGCTATGTGGAGGCAATGCTCGACGGAACGATTCCGGTGGAAATGCAGGATAAATATTTAAACATCATCCTGTTTGAGACGGAGCGCCTGAACAAATTAACGAAGAGCCTTCTGGAATTAAATAAATTCGGTTCACACGGTGTCATGCTCGATATCACAAGCTTTGATATCAATCATACGATCCGCATGACGGTACAGACTTTTGAGGGAACCTGCATGGAAAAGCATATCAGTTTCAACCTGATCTTAAGTGGCGAAACCCTGTTTGTCTCCGCTGATTTCAGCAAGATCCAGCAGGTACTTTATAACCTGATCGACAATGCGCTCAAATTCAGCCACGCAAACTCCGCAATCACGATCGAGACGACCGAAAAAAATGAGAAAGTCTTTGTTTCCGTCAAAGACACCGGAATCGGCATTCCAAAAGACAGCATCAAAAAGATCTGGGATCGTTTCTACAAGACAGACCTCTCCCGCGGAAAAGACAAGAAGGGCACCGGACTTGGACTTTCCATTGTAAAAGAAATCATCCAGGCACATGGAGAAAATATCAACTGTATCAGCACGGAAGGCGTTGGTACGGAGTTTATCTTTACGCTGCCGTTGGCGAAAGAGCAGGAGGAGCATGCCTAGTGGCATGCTCCTTTTTTTGCATAACAGGATTGTTAAATTCAACTTTCTCTTTTATCTCCCCCACCAGCCTATGCACCGTTGTACACGGGCATATCTCTGATGATCTTTGTTTGCCTTCCCGTTCACACTGTTCGAACTTCTGTTGTTCTATCCGTATCACTTTTTCCTCATCACCTGCATTATTCCGTATCTGTAACGATCAGATAATACCCAATTCTGGCACTTTAAATTATTTTCGCTGCTCTCGTGTCTTTCTGTTTCCTGTTCTATCCCCTTTTGCCATACTCAATCTCTCCGTTCCTCTCCGGTCGATGCCAAACCAATATCCCCCAGGCACTGATCTCCCCTAAAAATATCTATACTCTTTAAGGTTGGAATAGCTCCATACTTACCAATCAGATAATTCTTTTCATAACTTTCATCTTTACGGATACGCGCTCCATCCTCATCCACAAAATCAGCCAGAGAGTATAATGTGGAAACACCCCGGTCATCCTTCTCAACAAACCATATTTCATCACGGCGCAGCAACTGATTCGAAAGCTGCCATGTACCATGTGTTGTAAATACAAGCTGTGCATGATTAACGTTAATCTCCGGATTCAAAAATGTGAGCAGAAAATTTCTTACCAATAGCGGATGTAAACGTG
>ENA-OQDM01000123-OQDM01000123.1-human-gut-metagenome-genome-assembly--contig:-NODE-123-length-51492-cov-4.423829_pt1 | contig 51492 bp, 46 predicted proteins | sample MGYA00242772_ERZ504605 | MGnify/ENA primary metagenome ERZ504605 (study PRJEB26092, sample SAMD00036348) | human gut metagenome | host: Homo sapiens | study: EMG produced TPA metagenomics assembly of... | reverse complement strand
CAGAAGCGTGTCGATGCAAGACGATGCGAGATGAAAAGCGCAGTCTTATTTTTCAGCAGTGTGCTGTAGGTTTCGTACATTTTATTTTCCGAGATTGCATCGAGCGCAGCCGTCGGCTCATCGAGCAGGAGCAGATGGCAATTTTTATAGAGTGCCCGCGCCATCATCAGTTTTTGCATTTCACCGCCGGAAAGCGTAATGCCGTCGTCCGCCATATCCTTGCCAAGATAGGTTTCTTCTTTCTGCGGCAGACTTGCAATTTTTTCCCAGAGTCCGGCGCGGATGAGTGCTTCTCGGCAACGGTTACGATCGGTCTCTTCCAGTGGGGAGCAGCTCACATTTTCTGCAATCGAAAACGAGAGTGCAAACGGGTCCTGAAAGACCGCCGCGATTGCTTTGTAATACTGTGCCGGATTCAGACTGCCAAGGGGAATGCCGTTGATGGTGATATTCCCTTCCGTTGGCTGATATAGCCCGCAGATCAGCTTGACAATGGTGGATTTTCCGGCGCCGTTGATGCCGACAAGTGCCGTATGCTCGCCCGCATGGAGTGTAAAACTGACATCATCGAGGATCCTTTTATCGCCGCCCGGATGGGAAAACGAGACGTGGGAAAAGCAGATTTCCAGCGGTTTTTCTTCCGCAAGTTCCGGCCGGAACGGCAGCGTGTGGCCTGCAGGGAACGGGAGATCGAAGAATTCCCGCAGCCAGCGGATCTGCTCGAGACAGAGCACGGATTTGGAGAGCGCGGCGGTGATCTCGTTAAAATATGAAGAAAAACCGGAGACGGCACCGAGCGCAAGCACAAAGCCGGATACGGTCATCGTGCCGTGGGATAGACGGTAAATCAGAAAGCCATAGCAGATTCCGTCGCGCAGAAGCTGTAGTGTAAGTGTCAGCAGATCATTTGCAAAGTAGGCGCTGCGGATGCGGAACAGAATTTTCTGATACCGCTTGTTGAGCTGGCGATAAACACCATCGAGCCATCCGTTCAGCTGATACAGACGGATATCCTTTCCGGCGGATGTGTTGTACGACTGTTTCTGGAAATAGCGCTGCGATACTTCAATTTCAGACAGATCGTCTCTGCGGCGGACTTCGTAAGAAGCCGCGCGGCGGTAGCTGAGAAACTGCAGAACCGAGAGCACAAGCAGCAGAAGAATGATAGCCGGATGGACGGTTCCGATCAGTCCTGCGTAGAGAATCAGCCCAAGAAACGAAGAATAAATTGTGACATCGTATCGGAACATGCCTTCCACGCCGACCCAGTTGCTGCAGGTGGCTCCGACGGCTTTTTCGGCGAGCTGCAGCGTTTTTGGTTCTGTCAGAACCGCATAATCTATCTGCATGAAATGACAGAGAAGGCGGCGCGTAAAAAAGCCGGTCCGGAATTCGGTATACTGCCAGGCGTTCCGCGATTGCAGAAAGGTGTGGCTGACAAAAACAACGGCATAGCAAAGAAAGAGAACGAGCGTTCCAAGTGCAAATCCGGAAAAGCCGCTGCTCTGTTCCAGAAACAGGAGAATCCCGGCAGGAAGCAGAATCCCGAAAAAGCCGGTGAGCACCTGTGAGACGATTTCGAGTGCCTGAAAGAGAAACGGCTTTTTGCTGTAATGCCACAGCTCCCGATGAATATAAATGTAGTTAGACCATAATGAATACATAAAGACCTCCTCTGTCACATGTCTTTCGTGAACTGTAGTTATCCTACCATATTCATGCAAAACACGGGGGAAAAGTACGTAAATGGAACAAAAAAGAACGCGAACAGCAAAAAAAGTGTTCACGTTCTGCAAAATTTCTCTGTAGAATCATCGGACAAAATTAAAAAATCCTGGAAAGAGCTTTTTACAGCGGCAGCATAATCTCCGTCACGAAAACGCCGGGCTCGTTCTGCCGGTTGATATATCCTTCGTACTTTTCCACAACAAGATTGATCCGTTTCAGCCCATGCCCGTGATTTCCGCGCTTCGTGGTGATATACTCGCTGTCCAGCTTCCGCACAGTATCCTTTGTTGCATTCGTAACGGAAATATACAGCTGGTTTTTCAGCACACCAATATAAAGCCGGATATAGGGATCCGCAAGGCCCTCGCATGCTTCCACCGCATTGTCAATCAGATTTCCGATCAGCGCGCAGAGATCAATATCACTCACCGTAAGATTGGCCGGGCAGGCTGCCTTGTAATCCACGCGGATGCCGTTCTTTTCGGCGAGTGAAATTTTGGAATTTAAAATCGCATCGAGATTCACATTCCCCGAGTCGCAGAGCTGGTTGACCTGATCGAGATCATTTTCGAGCAGCCCGAGATATTCCTGCAGCTTATCATACTGTCCCATCTCAACATATGCCTTCATTGACTGCAGATGATTGTGGTAATCATGACGCCAGCCACGCATTGTCAGATAGATATTCTGCACTTCCTCGACCTGGCGGGCGAGAAGCTGGTTCTGATATTCGATATTTTTGCGTTCCAGATAATGGGATAAAAATGGAATGTGCGCTATGAAACATCACCTCGGTTCGTTCGGAATTGGAAATTAAAAAATGCAAAACCTTTAAAACGCATTCGGCCGGTAAAACTGCAGGAACGCATGGTTGAGTGATGCATAGCATCCGCGGCTGACCGGAATTTTTGTTCCGTCCGACAAGAGACATTCCGTCCGCGTGATCCGCTCCACATGAGCGAGATTCACAAGATAACTCCGGTGTGCGGCCGCAAAACATTCCCCCGTCTCACCAGAAGCCTGCCATGCGGCAGAAAGTTCTTCGCGGAACTCCGACAGATTTTTCTTAAAAGTTTCCATTCCGGCGGCTGTATGCAGCGTCAGATAATGATTATCGGATTCCACAAAAAGCAGGTCGGAGAGAAACAGCTTCTGCGTCTCCCCGCCAAGTGAAAGCAGCAGATGCGGCTTTTCCTGTCCGCGCATCGCCTGCAGCTCCTCGAGCAGCGGAAACAGTGTATCCTCTGTCACCGGCTTTAAGAGATACCGGAACGCCTGCACCTCATATCCTTCGAAAACATATTCTTTATGATTCGTCAGAAAGAGAATCGGCACCTCGCTGTCCGTCTCGCGGATTTTCCGCGCCAGCGCCATGCCGTCCATTCCGCCGAGATCAATATCGAGAAAGATGAGATCGAACGGATACGAGCCGGGATACTGGAACAGAAAAGCAGCGGAGTCTGAAAAGGCTTCCACGGTAAGAGGAAGCCTTTTTCGCTCCGCAAAGGTGCGGAGCAGCATTTCCATCCGGGAACGCTGCGCCGGTTCATCTTCGCAGTAAGCAATTCTCATGTTATTCACCCAAACATTTTTTGAAGAAGTTATCGTAAACGGTAATCATTTCCTCGGTCCAGAATGCTGCACCGCCGTGGTCTGCGCCGCGAAGAAGATACAGCTGTACATCTTTTCCGGCATCCTTTAATGCGTGGTAGAGATCGACACTCTGCTGGCAGAACACCATCGTGTCCTTGGTGCCGTGTGCGATCAGCATCGGCGGGAAATTCTCGTTCACGTATGTTTTGGAGCAGGCTGCCTTAGCCTCCTCAAGATGCTCGGTGATGTCATAGCCCATCAGCATGCCCTCCGGGCTGTCCGGTTTCTGATGGTTCAGCGTTATCGGATAGCCGTACGGCAGTGTCACATCAACAGCTCCGTACAGATCGATAATACCGCATACCTCGCAGCTTTCCTCATTGATCGGCTCGTCAAGTTTTCCGCTCTTTGCGGTCATGCCGGCAACGGAAGAAACCTGTCCGCCGGAAGAATCTCCCATCAGGAACATCTGCGATGGATTCAGCTTGTATTCCTCCGCATGCGCACGCAGAAAACGTACCGCATTTTTTGCGTCGATGATCTGCGCTGGGAAATGTGCGATTCCGCTGTGACGGTATTCGACGATTGCAACAACGTAGCCGCGCTGCGCCAGACGGGCGATCATGCCGACCTTCTGGTAGACATACTGTTTCATCCAGGCGGATCCCTGAATAAATGTGATGCACGGCCAGGTGCGCTCCGGGTGCGCCATCTGGAATGGTGTGAAAATTTCCAGATGAAGATTGTGCGCCTCGTCGTAGACAACTTCATGCGCATAGCGGATCTCAATTTCCTCTCCGGTCACCGGAATTTCCACGGCGCCGTCTACCGCGTCTGTGTAGTCCGGCATTGTCTCATACGTGTAGTTTGATGGTTCAATGATCATGTGTAAAACCTCCTTTTTCAAAAACCCATTTTTCGGTCCGAAACAGCAATCCACAGGATTTACGATTTCTTCGACTCCTCATATGATTTTAACTCGGAAAGCGCCTCACCTGCAAGTGGATACAGTGCAATAATGTTGAAAATTGTCATCAGCCCGATGCCGACATCACCAAGATCCCACACAAAAGTGTATGCGGCAATACCGCCGATAAACAGCATTACAAGTGCAAGAACCTTGTAAGCGGTCTGGAAACACCACTTGTCACCGAACAGGTAGGCAACGTTGCTTCTGGCATAGAACAAAATGCCGAGGAACGTGGAAAAGCTGAACAAAAACAGCGTAAGTGCAATGAAAATCACACCGAATTTTCCCAGATGATACTGCATGGCGGTCTGCAAGAGATCCATGCCGGAAAGGCCATTAATCAGATCCTTTGGTGCAAGCAGCATAATCATTGCGGTGCAGCTGCAGATGACGATTGTGTCAACAAAAACGCCGAGCGCCTGTACAAGGCCTGCTTTGGCCGGGCGGTCACATTCTGCGGCGGCAGCGGCGCATGGAGCGGAGCCGGAACCGGCTTCATTCGAAAACAGACCACGCTTTACACCGTTCATCAGAACAGCACCAAAACCGCCGGCTGCCATCTGACGAAGTCCGAAGGCTTCCTCAAAAATGCGTGCAAACACAGAAGGAATCTGACGGAGGTTGACTGCGATGATAAACAGTGTGATAAAGAAATAGCAGACTGCCATGACAGGAACTATAAAATCCAGCACCTTTACGGTTGCATTTTTCCGCAGTACGATGATTGCAGAAAGAATCACCAGCATGATACTGGTGTAAAGCGGCGGAATGGAAAATGCATTTTTAAAAGAAGAAGCCACGGAGTTGCTGATTACCTGACTGATACCGCACCAGCAGATCAGACCGGCAATGGCAAACAGAACAGCCGGCAGAACGTATCGTTTTTTCTTCTTGAGGTGGTCTTCAACCAGATCGTGAATGTAGTAGCAGGACCGCCGCGGTAGCCGCCGTACAGAGGCTCTTCTTCTTTGTGAAGCTGTGCGAGCGTAGCTTCGATAAACGCGGTAGACGAGCCGATGATAGCCGTCACCCACATCCAGAACACAGCACCTGCGCCTCCGGCGGAGACTGCAGCGACAACGCCGACCAGATTTCCCATACCGACACGCGTTGCGGTGGAAACGATCAGTGTCTGAAAAGAAGAAAGGCTGCTTTTTTCATTTTTCTTTTCCGACAGGGCACGGATCATGTCCGGGAACAGACGGATAGGAAGAAAACGTGTCCGGATCGTAAAATAGATGCCGGTTGGGATCAGCAGAAGAATCAAAAGGGAGATTCCGAGACTGCCGCCGCCCGGGAGCGGAATCGTAAAAAGATCGCCCCAGAGAAAGTTGTAGACTGTGGTGATGAGATTGACAATCATGTTTTCAAAAACCCTCATTTCAAAATATTTGCGGCACTGTGAAACGTCAAAGCATAAAAGCACCGTTACCTGCTATTATATCGGTTTCTGTTTGGAATGTAAAGAAGGGAAGAGAAAAGATAAGAGGCAAATATCAGCTTTTTCCGAAACCAGAAAAAGTTGATATCTGCCTCTTAAAAATTTTTCAGTCGTATCAAAAGATCAGCCTGCGAGATGCAGCATCTCGATCAGGAACAGCCAGCTCAGGCCATAGAATGTAACGACAGCGACAAGGTCGTTGACCGTCGTGATGAGCGGACCGGAAGCAACCGCCGGATCGATGTGGATCTTTTTGAAGAACAGCGGAATGCAGGTGCCGACGGCACTGGAAATCAGCATTGCCAGCAGCAGTGCGATGCCGATGCAGGCGGAAACGGAAAATGCGAACATCATGGTCTTTCCCTTGAATAAGAAGATGAAAAGTCCGATGACAGCAAAGGACAGAACACCAAGCAGAAGACCATTGCAGAAACCGATGCGCATTTCCTTGAAAACAAGCTGTAATTTCTGTTTTCCGGTCAGGGACTCATCCATCAGGACACGGATGGTAACAGCCAGGGACTGGGTACCAACGTTTCCGGCCATGTCAAGGATCAGGGACTGGAAGGTCATGATGATCGGAAGGGTTGTGACAACCTGTTCGAAAATACCGACTACAGAAGAAACCAGCATGCCAAGACCGAGCAGGATGATCAGCCATGGAAGACGTTTTTTCATACTGTCTTTTAACGGCTCTTTTAAATCCTCCTCTGCGGTCAGACCTGCGAACATCGCGTAGTCCTCACCCATCTCATCATCAACCAGGTCGATGATGTTTGATGATGTGATGACACCGAGCAGGCGGTTGTCATTGTCGAGGACCGGAATAGAATCCTCGGAATAATCCTTCAGTTCTTCGATACACTCGTTGATCGGCTCCTCTGCATATACGTACGGGTAAGAAGTTACGGTCAGATCCTCGAGCGTCTCGTCGCGTCTTGCGATGATCAGGTTTTTCAGATCGATCGCTCCGTAAAATTTCTGCTGCGCATTGACAACAAAGATGGTAGAGATGTTGTCGTTCTTTGCGGCCTGATCGATCAGGCTGCTCATCGCCTGTTTGACATTCAGATCCTCGCGGATGATGATGCAGTTTGTCGTCATGCGGCTACCGATTTCATCTTCATCGAAGGAGGCGATCATCTCAATATCGTGGCGTACTTCCGGATCGAGCAGTTCGATCAGAAGTTTTTTCTTTGCTTTGTCGAGTTTCTGCAGAACCTCGGCCAGTGCATCGGTCTCCATTTTGGAGAGGATGGAAGCGGCTTTTTTGACATCCATCTCTTCGAGGTACTCGGCTACGTTGTCGGATTCAGCATACTCAAAAATATCGGACAGCATGTCCGTGTCCAGAATGCGGTACAGTTTGCATCGCTCCGGAACCGTTAAAAGCGGCAGAACATCTGCCAGGTCATTTTCGTGGTAATCTTCCAGGCGGCTGCCCATGACAGCCGGAGAAGAGTTACTGCGGATTGTATCCAGGATCTCCTGGGTATAATCCTGTACTCGTTTTTCCATTTTTTCGTTATCCTCCATTCTTTTTTTTGACAGCAGAAAAAAACATGCGTGCTGTCGGTGCGAAAAAGCATGTTGGAACCCTCACAGGGCAGTAAAAGCACACGAAAAAAGAACCAGAGAATTACGTTTCAAAACTGGTTTGGATCATGTGTCTTACTTCGGGTTTTCATAGGATAAGAAGGGAAAATATTTAAGATTAAAGCAGGACAGAAGGATGGCCGTCATCCTGCATATTTTCCGGTTCCCGTCCTATGCTGGTACTTCGCCCATGAGAATCACAACTATCCATTCTGTTCACCTGCCTTTTTTTAGAAATTTTTTGATCAAACAGCCGTTTTTGCCGGTCTGTTTCGCTTGAAATACGGGATTCAAAAATCATCCCTCAAGTATTCTAACTGCTTTCCAGAAAAAAATCAATTCCTATTTTGGTAAAATTTTCGCAACATTCTTATCTCGTTTCTGTTTCTCCTCGTAAAGCATTGCATCCGCATGCGCGAGCATCTCCGGAAGTGTGGAATCCATGTCTTTCGGAAGCAGATAAAAGCCGGTGGAAACGGTAATATTATATGCTTTTTCGTTCGTTCTATTAAAAATGTCGAATGCGGAGTGCAGCGTCCGGTACAGATCCCTGGACATTGTTTCGTCGGAACACGGAACAAGATATGCGAATTCATCGCCGCCGATGCGTCCGCAGACACCGCGTTTGCCGATGGAATCCTGCAGAAACTGTCCGACAAGGCGGATGGAGAAGTCCCTTTCTTCATGCCCGTATCGGTCGTTGATGATCTTTAAATTATTGAGATCCGCATAGACGGCAAGCAGGATGTGCTAAGAAAATAATTGCAATTGTCTAAAAAATGTTTGAGCTCTGAATTCACAGACAAAACTTTATAGAAACTTAAGATTTTCCTTTGCGGACCTAAAGATTCCTTTGGTACAGTAAGGATGAAAACAAAAGACATCTGGCAACTTGAGGGAATTTGCGGTACAATCATCTTTGAATCATGTGGGAGGTCCGGCGCGGAAAAAAAGTGCCGGAAAAGAAAAAATGAAAGGTGGAGAAAGAAGAAATGTACAACATTTTAGTATGTGATGATGATAGAGAGATTGTAGACGCCATTGAGATTTATCTGAAGGGCTATCATGTGCTGAAAGCATATGACGGCATGCAGGCCATCCAGATGCTCGAGAGGGAGGAGATTCAGCTGCTGATTATCGACGTCATGATGCCGAAACTGGACGGCATCCGTGCGACGCTGAAAATCAGGGAAAAGAGCAGTATTCCGATCATTATTCTGTCCGCAAAATCAGAGGATGTGGACAAAATTCTGGGACTGAACATCGGCGCGGATGATTACGTGACGAAGCCGTTTAACCCGCTCGAGCTGGTGGCGAGGGTGAAATCTCAGCTGCGGCGCTACACGAAACTTGGAAATCTTCCGGCGGACGACGGAGAAAATGTGTATCAGGTCGGCGGGCTTCTCGTCAATGACGATTTAAAAGAAGTCAGCGTCGAGGGTGAACCAGTCAAACTGACCCCGATCGAATATAACATTCTTCTGCTGCTGGTAAAAAATCCAGGCAAGGTATTTTCGATTGAACAGATCTACGAGAGCATCTGGAACGAGGAGGCGATCGGTGCGGACAACACCGTTGCGGTCCACATTCGTCACATCCGTGAGAAAATCGAAATCAACCCGAAGGAGCCGCGCTATCTGAAAGTTGTATGGGGAATTGGGTATAAGATTGAGAAACAATAATAAGGAGTGAATAATTGTGAAAGAACGAAAACTCTACAGCCTGACGGGGAAGCTGATCGTTTTTCTTCTGCTGATCGTTTTTGCCGCCAGTGCGCTGTTCGGGGGCATTCAGACACTGATGCTTTCCAGCGTCGGCCTGACGCCGAATGCGGCAGCAAAAAAGTATGCGTTTGAAGAAACCACCGCATGCGGCACACTGGTGCAGCGGCAGCTTCATAACGTCATGAGCTACTATAATGATATGAGTAAATTCGGCACAAACGGTCGATACGACGGAACAAAAGAGATTGATTACCGTGCCTTTGCAACCGATGGAGAGGGAAGCGGCGGGATAAGTACAACGTACACCATTGACCAGCTTGTCAAGATGTACGATGACGGCAGCAGCGCAGACCTCAATGAGGTGGCAGCGTATACTGCGGACAATTATGCGACGAACGATGCCGGAATTGACAAAGAAGCCTATCTTGCATACGAAGATGGAACTGACGTGAGCCAGGAAACAGAAGAGACGGATGTAGCCGCACTCACCGAAGAAGTGAGCGCGGCAGATGCAGAGACGTTTGACAGCTTTTCCCCGGACGGCGAGGTCTACTTTCCTTCCGATAATGCAGTGAAAAGCCTGAAAGAGAAAAAAATTGATCCTGCTGATGTTTCCTCCCAGTTTTTGTATCTATACGATCAGGGAATGAGCCTGGAAACGCAGAAAACGAAAGCGGGAACGTACCTCTATGAGTACGCGGCGGCAAATCTGAAAAAGGTATCCATCCGCGATCTGTATATGACACTTTCCGGGGTCACGGAAGAAGTTGCTGCTTTTAAAAACCAGGAGAGCGGCATCAGCGTCGATGCGGACGATGCCAATCTCTGGTACTGTCTGGAGGATAAAGAAGGAAATATCTATACGAATGTGGATTCCTGGAAAAATGGTTACACAACAGCCATTGCGCAGAAATCGCCCTATCCGTTCGCCTTTGCTGTTGACCGGACCGGCGGTGCCGACAAAGTCCGTTCTTATGCAACAAGAAAAAACAGCCCGGCCGTGGAAGCAGCGAGAAGCTATCTACTGAACAATCAGATTGCAGATAATTATCAGAAGATCTTTGTTGCACTGGATCCGGATCTGGCAGCAAGCGACTATTTCTCCCAGTACAGTGAGATCTACAGCCAGTGGCTTCCGAAAATGCAGCTCCTTCTTCTGATGATTGCAGTTGGCGGAATCGGAACGCTGGTCTGCCTGGTCCTGTTCACACTGCAGGCAGGAAGAAATGGAAAAAACAAAGAAATCCGCCTTTACTTTTTCGATCAGTGGTACACGGAAATCGCAGCTGCAGCCGCCATCCTGATTGTGATGGGAGCAGTTGGAATCGTTGCTGTCTGCATCGAACTTTCCTACGGCGGCGTTCATTATATCCAGAATTTTGACGGAAACTACATCTACAGCGGATCCTATGGAAATGAAGCAGATACATGGCGAAGCCTGGTGGCCGCATCGGGCATCCTCGCCGGATTTCTGATCACACTGATTCCGTACTGCTCACTGGTGCGCCGGATCAAAGCACGCAACGTCTGGAAACAGTCGTTTTTGTACTGCGTCGGCCACCGGATCGTGTCTGCCGGAAGAACCTTCTATGAAGGCAGACAGGAGTCGGAGCGAACGATCCTTATGTTCTGCGTTTTCTGCGGCGTGCAGATCATTCTCTGCTGCGGCTTCGGAATGTTCGGCGTATTCCTTACCCTGGTGATGGATGCCGCAGTGCTGCTTCTTCTGCTGCGCGAGGCATCCGGAAGAAAACAGATTGAACATGGCTTAAAAGAGATTGCTGCGGGCGATCTGGATTACAAGATTGACCTGACGGAGCTGCAGGGGGAAGACAACCTTCAGCTTGCCGGAATTGTCAATTCGCTCGGAGAGGGAATGAAAGCGGCAGTGCAGGAGCAGATGAAGAGCGAGCGCTTAAAAGCGGATCTGATCACCAACGTATCCCACGATATCAAGACACCGCTTACTTCTATTATTAATTATGTCGATCTGCTGAAACGGGAAAATATTGAAAACGAGAAAGCGAAAGATTATATCCGCGTACTCGACGAAAAATCACAGCGCCTGAAACAGCTGACGGAGGACCTTGTCGAGGCATCGAAGATCAGCTCCGGAAATATTAAACTGGAATTCATGAACCTGAACCTGAATGAACTGGTACAGCAGGTGAACGGAGAATTTGCGGAGCGGTTCGAAGGCCGCAATCTCGACCTGATCTGTATTCTCCAGCCGGAACCGCTTCTGATCCGTGCGGACAGCCGCCGCATCTGGCGCGTGCTTGAGAACCTGTACGTAAATGTCTGCAAATATGCCATGCCGGGAACACGGGTTTATGTGGATGCCATCAAAAAAGACGGAAAGATTCAGCTCTCGATTAAGAACATTTCCGAGAACCCGCTGAACTTCCAGGCAGATGAACTGACGGAGCGTTTTATCCGCGGCGATGTCAGCCGGAGCACCGAGGGCAGCGGCCTGGGTCTTTCAATCGCAAAGAACCTAACGGTATTGCAGCATGGAAGCTTCAACATTTATCTGGACGGCGACCTGTTCAAGGTTACGATTACGTTTGATGAAGCTGTAAAGGAGAAAAAACCGATGCCTCCGATGATCGTACCGGAAGCGGTACAGGAGGAAGCACAGCAGGATGCCTGAGAAGTGTTGAAAAATAAAAGAGAATAGAAAACGACAACTCCCCGCCGGGAAACACGCAGCAGATGCGGTTCCGGCGGGGAGTTGTTTATGAAATGCAGTTTATTTATTCGTTTGTTTCGTCTGTTTCTGTCTGTTCAGCCGGGCTTGCAGATTCCTCTTCCGAAGCAGTTTCTGCAGCATCGGTAGTTTCAGCCGGAGCAGCGTCATCGGAACGTTCAGTCAGCGGGCTTGGTCTGTCCATTGCTTCGAGTGCCCGTAAGGATTCTTCTTCCGGTGTCAGAACCTCGTTTTCTTCCTCAGGCATATAGAATGGGAAGATTTTGTTTACGAAGAACCAGGAGCATCCAAGCGCTACCGTGGAAAAGCCCAGAAGGAACATCAGAAGAATCAGATAGCTGACAATCTTTGTCGTGGAGAATACATAGATCAGCAGCGGACAGAGATTGACGAGCAGGATCATGATGGTCCACGGCAGGTGGCGGATTGCCATCAGGATGGAGTTCTTGATCGTGTTTTTTACAGTATTGTCAAAGCGGCTCAGTACCGGAAATACATAGGAAAGTACCATGGCCTCGAAAAAGATCAGTACCAGGAAAACAAAACGCAGGTAGGTGATGGTACCCGGCATTCTCATGACCAGCAGAAGATCAAGAATCAGAACAATCAGAACCGCCAGCAGGATGAGCCAGATGGCAGTTGCCTGCTTGAAGTTTTCGCGGAAGGATTTCCAGTAGGTACGGAAGATATACGTCTCCTCATTTTTGATCATCTTCAGCGTGACGTAGTACATTGCTGTGAAATTGGCGCCGATTGTCACAATCGGGATACACATAATAAGGAAAATAATGTTCAGCATCATCAGGTCGAAGACACGGCCCATAATCTGCGAGAACTTACTGTCCAGGCTAAAAAAAACTCATAATTTGTTCCTCTTTTCTGTTGAATTAAGTGTGCCGCCGATTAACGTTCCGGCTGGCAGACATCATAGAAAAGTATAGCGAATTTTTCAGAAAAATGCAATGAAGAGAATATAAACTTTTCGTTTCGTCATTTTGTATAAGAGTGAACATTTTGTTTGTGCAAAGTGGACAGAAGAGAACGGTTCGAGAAAATCCGAAAGCAGAATTGCCAATCTGCCGGAGGAAAGTTTGTGTAATTGTGGCATGGTCGAATGCGGGTAGAAAAGGTATACTAGTCCCATAAGCAAGAGAGATGCAAATGCAAAACTCATAATAAAACGCATGATGTTCATTTAGGGAGGATTCAAAAATGGCAAGTTTATCTTTACAGCACATTACAAAAAGATATCCGAACGGTTTTGAAGCAGTAAAAGACTTCAACCTGGAAATCGCTGACAAAGAGTTTATCATCTTCGTAGGACCATCTGGATGTGGTAAATCTACAACACTTCGTATGATCGCAGGTCTTGAGGAGATCTCCGATGGTACTCTGAAAATTGACGATAAAGTAGTAAACGATGTAGAGCCGAAAGACCGTGATATCGCAATGGTATTCCAGAACTACGCTCTGTATCCGCACATGACCGTATATGATAACATGGCATTCGGTCTGAAACTGAGAAAAGTTCCGAAAGATCAGATCGACAAACAGGTTAAAGAAGCAGCTAAAATCCTTGACCTGGAGAAACTGCTTGACCGTAAACCGAAAGCTCTTTCCGGTGGTCAGAGACAGCGTGTTGCTATGGGACGTGCCATCGTACGTGATCCTAAAGTATTCCTTATGGACGAGCCTCTGTCAAACCTGGATGCAAAACTTCGTGTACAGATGCGTACCGAGATTTCCAAACTGCATGAGAGACTGGGCGCTACCATCATCTACGTAACACATGACCAGACCGAGGCTATGACACTTGGTACCAGAATCGTTGTTATGAAAGACGGAGTTGTTCAGCAGGTAGATACCCCGCAGAACCTGTACAACGCACCGGGCAACCTGTTCGTTGCAGGATTCATCGGATCTCCGCAGATGAACTTCCTGGATGCAAAAGTAAAAGTTAACGGAAACGACGTTACTCTTACTGTTGGTAAATACAACATGAAACTGCCGGCTTCCAAAGCAAAAGCTGTTATCGACGGCGGATATGACGGAAAGACCGTTGTTATGGGTATCCGTCCTGAGAACGTACATGATTCTCAGATGTTCATCGAAACTTCCAAAGACAGCGTAGTTGAGTGCAAGATCAACGTATACGAGCTGTTAGGTGCAGAAGTTTACCTGTACTTCGATTGCGAAGGCTTCCCGATGACAGCCCGCGTAGATCCTCGTACAACTGCAAGAAGCGGTGATACCGTTAAATTTGCTCTGGATATGGAGAAAGTTCATCTGTTCGACAAAGAGACAGAGATCACCATTACCAACTAATCCATATGAACATCAGCGCGTATGCGCAAACATAGAGAAAAGGATCGACATCCGTTCGGATGCCGGTCCTTTTTGCATATGCACCGCCCTCCTTTTGCGAAGCAAAAAATAGTTGCCAATGAGAAAAAAATAAGCTATAGTTATAGATAAGATGCACCCTGGAGTAAAATACGCCAGGAGAAAGGAAGTGGCAGATTTGGTATCAAGTCAGGTATTACAGAAAACCCTTGATGAATTAAGAAATATTACGAGAATTGATTTATGTGTGACGAATACGGATGGTGTTCTGCTGGTGACCACATTCCCGGAAACCGCGATTGATGCAGAAAGCATCCGTTCTTTTGTATTATCCGCTGCGGACAGCCAGATTGTACAGGAATATCATTATTTTAAAGTATATGACAACCAGAATGTGGAGTATATTCTGATTTCTAAAGGAAGCAGCGACGATGCATATATGATCGGAAAGGTTGCCGTATGTGAGATTCAGAATCTTATCATTGCATACAAAGAGCGTCTGGACAAAAACAACTTTATCCAGAACCTTCTTCTCGACAATCTTCTTCTGGTGGATGTCTACAACCGCGCGAAAAAGCTTCGCATCGACACAGATGTGCGCCGCGTTGTTTACATGGTAGAGACGAAGCTGGAAAAAGACATCAGCGCACAGGAGACAGTAAAGAGCCTCTTTGCTTCAAGACCGAGAGATTTCATCACCGCAGTCGATGAGAAGAGCATTATCATTGTAAAAGAACTGAAAGACACCGACACCTTCGAGGATATGAACCAGACCGCAAGAATGTTGGTGGATATGCTGAATGCGGAGGCCATGTCCCAGGTGCGCGTTTCCTACGGAAATCCGGTCAACGAGATCAAGAGTGTATCGCGTTCTTACAAAGAGGCGAAGATGGCACTCGAAGTAGGAAAAATTTTCTACGCAGACAAAAACGTGGTACCATACAACAACCTCGGCATCGGCCGTCTGATCTATCAGCTCCCGATTCCGCTGTGCGAAATGTTTATGACCGAAGTCTTCGGCGAAAATCTGCCGGATACGTTCGATGAGGAAACACTGACCACAATCAATAAATTTTTTGAAAATAACCTGAATGTGTCCGAGACATCCCGTCAGCTCTATGTACACAGAAATACTCTGGTGTACCGTCTGGAGAAGCTCGAGAAGAGCACAGGACTCGACATTCGTAAATTTGACGATGCGCTGACCTTTAAAATTGCCATGATGGTCGTAAGCTACATGACGTATATGAACAACAGCGAAAATCTGTAAAACCGTTCAGAGCCGTACAGGATTGCGGGAGTGCAAAGCACGGAGCAATCCGGGTATCGAAGGGGTCAAAAGACTTTTTGACCCTGACATTTTATCAACAACAAGAGGAGAGGAACGACATGATTGAATTACTGAACACAGGTGCATACCTTGTCAACGGAATCGATATCATCCCGGATACAGAAGAAGGCCGCGCGGAACTCAAAGCGCGTACTGGCGCTGTGCCGTGTCCGGCGAATGCTGCAAAAGAAACCATTGCCTATGGAATCTTAAAAGACCACAATGTTTCCGGCAACATGGAAAATCTGCAGATCAAATTTGACAAACTTACATCGCATGACATTACTTTTGTTGGAATCATTCAGACCGCGCGCGCGTCAGGACTGGAAAAATTCCCGGTACCGTACGTGCTGACCAACTGCCACAACTCCCTTTGCGCAGTCGGCGGAACCATCAACGAAGATGACCACATGTTTGGTCTTACCTGTGCGAAAAAGTACGGCGGCGTCTATGTACCGCCTCATCAGGCAGTAATTCATCAGTTTGCCCGCGAGATGCTTGCCGGCGGCGGAAAAATGATCCTCGGATCCGATTCCCACACCCGTTACGGTGCACTCGGAACCATGGCCATGGGCGAGGGCGGACCGGAGCTGGTAAAACAGCTTCTCTCCAAAACATATGATATCGCTATGCCGGGAGTGATCGCAATTTACATGACAGGCGCACCGCAGGCGGGCGTAGGACCGCAGGATATTGCACTTGCCATCATCGGTGCAGTCTTTGCAAATGGTTACGTAAAGAACAAAGTTATGGAGTTCGTAGGACCTGGCGTATCTTCCTTAAGCGCAGATTACCGGATCGGTGTGGACGTTATGACAACCGAGACAACGTGTCTGTCCTCCATCTGGAGAACCGATGAGAAGATCAGCGAGTTCTATCAGATCCACGGCAGAAGCGCAGATTACAAAGAGCTGAATCCTGGCGCGGTTGCTTACTATGACGGCGTTGTAAAAGTAGAACTCGACAAGATCAAACCGATGATCGCGATGCCGTTCCATCCGAGCAATGTTTATACCATTGAAGAGCTGAAAGCAAACCTCGATGACATCCTGAACGATGTAGAGAAGAAAGCAGCCATCAGCCTCGACGGAAAAGTTCCGTTCACTCTGAAAAATAAAGTACACGACGGAAAACTCCTGGTAGACCAGGGAATCATCGCAGGATGCGCCGGCGGCGGATTTGAGAACATCTGCGACGCAGCCGATATCCTGAAAGGCCACAGCATTGGCGACGATGCGTTCACCTTAAGTGTTTACCCGGCAAGTACTCCGATTTATATGGAGCTGGCAAGAAACGGAAAACTGGCAGACCTGCTGGAGACCGGTGCGATCGTCAAGACTGCATTCTGCGGACCGTGCTTCGGCGCAGGCGATACCCCGGCAAACAATGCATTCTCAATCCGTCACTCCACCAGAAACTTCCCGAACCGCGAGGGATCCAAAATCCAGAACGGACAGATTTCTTCCGTTGCCCTGATGGATGCACGTTCCATCGCCGCAACCGCAGCAAACAAGGGATTTCTGACTGCAGCAGATGAGTTTACCGGAACGTATACCAAACCGGCATACCACTTCGACAAGAAGATTTACGAGAACCGTGTCTTCGACAGCAAGGGCGTGGCAGATCCATCTGTTGAAATTCAGTTCGGACCAAACATCAAAGACTGGCCGGCAATGCCGCAGCTTGCTGAGAACCTGATTCTGAAGGTTGTCTCTGAGATCCATGATCCGGTTACGACCACCGACGAGCTGATTCCATCCGGCGAGACTTCGTCCTTCCGTTCCAACCCGCTTGGACTGGCAGAGTTTACCCTGTCCAGAAAAGATCCGGCTTATGTGGGACGTGCAAAAGAAGTACAGGTTGCAGAGAAAGCCATCCAGGAAGGCAACTGCCCGGCAGAGGCACTTCCGGAACTGAAACCGGTCTTTGCAGCAATTCACACCCAGCACCCGGATATCGACAAGACAAACGTCGGTGTCGGATCCACCATCTTCGCTGTAAAACCGGGCGACGGCTCTGCGCGTGAGCAGGCAGCTTCCTGCCAGAAGGTATTAGGCGGCTGGGCAAACATCGCCAACGAGTATGCAACGAAGCGCTACCGCTCCAACCTGATTAACTGGGGCATGCTTCCATTCCTGATCCCGGCAGGAGATCTGCCGTTTGCAAACGGAGATTACCTTTTTGTACCGGAGATCCGCAAGGCAGTAGAAGAGAAAGCTGATGTGATCAAAGCGTACGTTGTAAAAGACGGAGCACTTGTTCCGTTCGAGATGACGTTAGGCGCGCTGACCGATGATGAGAGAGAAATCATCCGCAAGGGATGCCTGATCAACTATTATAGAGGATAAGTATTTGAGAAAGAGCTGTGTGGCAGGAGAAAAGTCTGTTTCATAGCTCTTTTTCTGCGCACTTATTTGAAATAAAATATCAGAAAACAATATAAAATTCAGAAAATAAACACAATAATTAAGAAAAGGAAAAGTGATATAAAAAAACAGTAAAAATATTTTAAAAATGTGTTGACAAATACTGGCGGATCTGTTATATTAAAATCACAAAGAAACAAGAAAACAAAAACCTAACCAAGAGGTACAAAGAGAAAGACTTGGGACCCCCTTTTCAAGAGAACAAACCATTTTCATAGAAAGAGACGAGAAATCTTCTATAGAAGAATGGAAAAAAAGGGAAAAGGAAGATGTTCTTAAGATGAGAGACTTCCGAAAGGAAAGAAAACCTGAGATAAAGATCCATACAAAAGAAGTTCGAAAGAAAACCTTTTGATAAACATGAGATCAGAGCAGATCTTAGGAAATCCTAAGGAAAAGATTTTCGGAGTGGAAATCTTAACCGCAAAGGAAAAGCCTCTGAAAAAGAACATCTTCCCGAAAAAAAGAAAATCTACAACAGGGAAATGAAAGAGAAACGATCTTTGAAATATCAAACGAAAGCGAAAACAAAGATCACAGATCGGTAAAGAAAGAAAACCAGTGAAAATCCTTGAAAGTAGAGAAAAAACTGAATATGGAAAATAAAGAAAAAGCGGTCGCTGTATCAGAAAAAATGATTGGTATGGCGATCGCTTTCTGTGTTGTGTAATTCGTCCGCCGGGCATGTTTTTCTTGACAGATGCGGCGGAAATGGTGCATACTTCTTAAAGCATAACAGCGGAGAAATCCGTGTATCGAAAATAAGAAGTCAGAACAGGAGAAGAAAGTGGCTGGATTTTGCAGAGAAGATATTTTAATGGAAGATAACGATATTCTTGTTGTTCACAAGCACGCGGGTATGGCAGTGCAGAATGCGCGGATGGGACAGATGGATCTGGAGCATGCGCTGCTGAATTATTTGGCGAAGCAGACAAGGGCGGAAACACCGGGACAGGCGCGGACTCAGATTCCATATCTGGCGGTCGTTCACCGGCTCGATCAGCCGGTTGAGGGCGTGCTGGTGTTTGCGAAAAACAAAGACGCCGCAGGAAAACTGGGACGGCAGGTGAAGGACGGGACAATGAAGAAAGAGTATCTCGCCGTCTGTGAGGGAAAAATCGAAAAACAGGGCGTGCAGAAGTTTGAGGATTTCCTTGTAAAAGACGGACGGAGCAACACATCCCGCGTCGTACAGCCAGGCACCGCCGGAGCGAAAAAAGCGGTGCTGGAATATGAAGTGATAAGGACACAGGAGAACCGAACCCTGGTGCAGATCCACCTCGGAACGGGCCGCCACCACCAGATCCGCGTCCAGTTTTCCCATGCGGGATATCCGCTGGCGGGGGATGCAAAATATGGGGCGAAAGAGAAAGGATCTCTGGCGCTGTGCGCGCATCATCTCGAGCTGAAGCATCCGCGGACAGGCAAACGGCTTTCGTTTACCGTAAAACCAGAAGGTGAAATCTTCCACAGCTTTGTGTAACTATTCAGAGCTATGTGAAATTGCAAAAAAGTTCAGAAAATCATAAGAAAACAGGACTGGACTATTTTTACGGTTTGTGTATAATAGAGAAAGGTTATGTAACAAAACTGTAAAAAATAATGGAAAATGATTCATCAGGCAAAGCAGAAAGGGAGAATTATGAAACGCAGAATGATTGCAGTACTGCTTTCCGGAATCCTGCTGTGCTCGGCAGCTGGATGCGGAAAAGAAGCAGTGACAGACAAGAGCACCGCAGCATCGTCGTCTCAGGAAGTGACAGAAACTCCGGCGGCAGAAGAAAGCCGGAGGCCTCATCGTCCAGCGCAGATTCTACAGCAGAGTCAGCCAGTGCATCCACATCTTCTGAAAGCTCTGGAGATGAAGGAAAAGAAGCAGACAAAAAACGAATAGAAATCACCGTTCCGCACAAGGACGGCATGGAAGCATTGTACGACACCGTGGATGGACTTACCGTTGAAAAAGGCTCTTACATCGCCGTGGTTGCAAAAGACTTAAGTGCCGGTTTCTGGAAAGCCGTAAAAGCCGGTGCACAGCAGGCACTTGACGATCTGAACGCCTCGCTTGGCTACAACGGAAACGACAAAGTTTATATGACATTTGAAGGCCCGGAAAATGAAAGTGACACCAACTCTCAGATCAATATCATCGACTCTGTCATTTCGGAAAATCCGGACGCGCTGATCCTTGGCATCATTGACCAGCAGTCGGGACAGGCACAGATGGAAGAGGCTTCCGACAGCCAGATTCCAGTCGTCATCGCGGATTCCGGTATCGAGAGTGATCTGATCACCTCGACATGTGCGACTGATCACGCAGCGGCAGCAAAGCTTGCGGCAGATCATCTCTGCGAGGCCATCGGCAACAGCGGAGAGGTTGCGATTGTTGCACATCAGTACAACACCGAGAGCAGCGTAGAGCGCGTGGAAGCATTTAAAAAAGAGATCGAAGAAAAATATACCGACGTGAAAGTGGTTCAGGTGAATTACGGAGATGGAGAAGAATCCATCGCGGACATGCTGAAAAATACACTTGAAACCTACCCGGCTCTGAAGGGCATCTTCTGTACGAACGAAGACATGGCAGACCAGACGCTGGATGCGCTGGCGGATATGGAAAATACTGAGCAGATTCAGATTGTCGGTTTTGATTCCGGTGAAAAACAGCAGAAAGCGATCCAGGAGGGACGCGAGTACGGTACCGTAACGCAGAATCCGTACGGTCTTGGCTATGCGGCAATCGTGGCGGCCGTCCGCGCGATTCAGGGACTTCCGGTAGATCAGAAGATCGATACGGGATATCAGTGGATCGACAAAGACACGATCGATCTGGAGACAAATCAGAAGTATCTTTATAACTGAAAATCAGGATAAAAAATGAACCCGGCAGACAAGGGAATGTTCCTTTGCCTGCCGGGTTTTCTGCGCTGCAGTGCGGATTACGAGTTCTGATCGTCTTCGTAAATTCTCTGTACCTCTTCGGAAATCTGCTGCCGGATCGCGGAGAGATCGACATCCGGGATGCCGTCCTCGGTGATCTGCGGTTTGGAAGGAGAGGTATACGGCTTCGTGTCGCCCATGGAAGCTTTTGGGGATGTTTCTTCTTCGTCAAACTCCTCCGGAGCGGCCGGTTTTGCGGATGGCCGGCGGCGGATGATTTTTGGAAGATCTTTCTCATCGTCGTCATCGTCAGGTTCTTCCGGAACAAAACGGAAATCGTACATGGTGTTCTGCGAAACACGGGTACGGTTCGACGGTTTCTGATAGCTGCGGTACGGATCTCTTGCGTTGCCGGAAGAAGAGGAAGAGGAGCCGCGGCGTTTCTTTTTCTTCTTTCTGGATGGAAGAGGGTCGAAACCGGATCTGCGCTTCCGTCTGGCGCGCGCTTTTGCACGGTGTTCGCGTTCTTCTTCGTCGTCATCCTCCCAGTAGTCCGCCTCTTTCCACGGTTTAAACTGGAAGAGCATGCCTGCTGCGGCGAGAATGGCAGAGACAATCCAGAACATCATGTTCAGATCGAGGTCCTTGAAGAAATATGCCATGCGGATCGTCGTGAGGGCGCCGCAGATGGAGGTGACCAGGATTACGGAAATGCGTTCGAACGGAACGCAGATCAGGCCGATCACGAAAGCGACGAGGGCGACGAGTCCATAACCTGTGATATCGTTTGGATTGACGAGATGCCAGAGGCAAAAGCCGACGAGCCCGCAGATCAGAAGAAAAAGTCCGATCCGGTAGAGGACGAAGGCAATGATTGCGGTCAGAAGACCGGTGCCGACGGCAAGCGCCAGGGTGATCGTCGTGGTCTGATTCGTGTAGGTACCCGCTGCATAACCGGCGGCCGCGCCGAGAAAAAATCCGGGAATGACGCTCCAGAGCTTGCGGAGCGTATAGCCGAAGAAACAGTTCAGCAGGGCAAAAACAATCACAATCAGAAGAAGCTGCTGCTGGTAAACACCCATGACGTCCCGGACTTTATCGAGACCGCCAAGCAGCGTGTTGATGTTGAAAGCTTGCATATTCAGATTCATGATATTCACTCCTATATGATGTATCGGAAAAATAGATACAGGTTGTATTTTAGTACGGAACGGCGGTTTTGGCAAGTGAAATTGTGTTTGAGATCTGGGAAACGGCAGAATGGCGGCGGTGTGCATATGGTATAAGGAAGAGCAAAAAGGAAATAAAACAGGCATGAATCAGGATAGAGTGTATGAAAATAGAAGAAATTCCTATCAGGGAAATCCGATGGAGCGGCCGGAGCCGTTTTTTGCGGCACAGCCCTTATGGGGAAGAAGTATGGAGGAGCAGCAGGAAGCGCGGGAACGGCAGCGGATGCAGTCGTATTATTCCCGGACGGCATCTGATCTGCAGCGGCTGGTGGAGGCAGAGTGTGACCGCATGGATTACCGCGGCAGCATGATGTACGACGAATTCCCGGACCGGCTTATGATGGAGCACACCTGCCGGAATATCGCACGTCAGTACGGCAGGGAAAACGGCGGGAAGGATGAGAAAACGGCAGAAGAGGAACTGCTCGATTTGATCGGTGTTCTTTTTTATAATGAAATGTTCCGGAGGCGGAGCAGGAGGAAACATTATTACAATCTGTGGCTTTAAACCGCGCCATAAAGTAATAAGAGGGTAACACATTTTTAATAATTTTTTTGTTGTGGTTTTGCGGAAAACAGATTACAATATTAGCGGGGTTGTAAGGGGCTTTATTACACATGTTTACAAACGATTCAGGAAGTTTGGAGAGTATAAATGGAATTACAGAAATTATTACAGGATGAAATCCGGGAAGGGCTGTACCGTATCACGATCAGCGGCCCAAGAGGGGACAGTGAAGTGTCCAAAGTGAGAATACGCCCGGTTGAAATAAAAGGAAAACTGCTCTTTCAGTGCCAGGAGACTGTCGGCACGAAGGAGTTTCATAAAAATATGACAAAAGACGACGCGATCACCCGGATCAGCGACTGGATGAACGGAACCTTCAAGCAGATGCAGCTCGAATCCGACACCTGCACAGCATCCGTTCTGGTCAGCAAAAAGGGAACGATGACGATCAAAAAGAAACCGCATATGAAAGGAACCGGCAAACCCGTCAATCTGGCGCACAACCGGAAGAAACGGTATATTCTGGAAGAAGGAATCCCGGTTCCTTTTTTACAGGATCTCGGTGTTATGACAAAAGAAGGCAAAATCGTGCGGACCCGCTACGACAAGTTCCGCCAGATCAACCGCTTTCTGGAGTTCATCGAAGATATCCTGCCGCAGCTCCCATCGGACCGCGAGATCACGATTCTCGATTTCGGCTGCGGAAAATCGTATCTGACGTTTGCGATGTATTATTACTTCCGCGAACTGAAAAAACTGGATGTCAATATCATCGGACTTGACTTGAAAGAGGATGTCATCGCAATCTGCAACGGACTGGCAGAGAAATATGGCTATGAAAAGCTGCATTTCTACCAGGGTGACATCGCTTCTTATACCGGCCGCGACGAGGTCGATATGGTGGTGACGCTGCACGCGTGCGACACGGCGACTGACTATGCGCTGGAAAAGGCCGTCAAATGGAATGCAAAAGTTATTCTTTCCGTTCCGTGCTGCCAGCATGAGCTGAACCGCCAGATTGCAAACAAAGAACTGTATCCGATCATGGATTACGGCATCTTAAAAGAGCGCATGGCGGCGCTTCTGACCGACGGAATCCGGGCAAAGCTTCTGGAGAATGCAGGCTATGAGACACAGATTCTTGAGTTCATCGACATGGAGCATACGCCGAAGAACCTTCTGATCCGCGCAGTAAAACGCCAGGAAGGCTCGAAAAAACTGCCGGAAGAACTGAAAGCGTGCATGGAAGCGTACCATGTGAAGCCGACACTGGCAGACCTCCTCACAGAAAAGGAGGAGCCGTGATGAATAAAAGAGCAGCAAGGATTCTGATCCTTTTTCTTGTTTTTGCCGCATCAGTCGGTGTGTTCACACACCTGATGAGCCACGAGACGACGGAGAATGCGACCGATCTGGACGCAGCGAGTCTTCCGGTGCTGTACATGAAGACCGCGGACACGACAGTGAACCGCATGTACGGATACCGCCAGGAGATGAACGGCGTAACGACAAGAGAAAACCTGACACCGCTGCCGACGGACCGTTCGCTTACGCTTGAAATTGATGCGAAGGGACAGAAAATTAAAAACGTGACTTATACGGTGGAAAGCACAGACGGCGGAGCGCTGATTGAAAACTCGGTGCTGAAATCGTTTGACGAGGACGGAAGCTATCTGAAAGCAGACTTCCAGTTAGAGACCGCGATTCTGATGAATCAGGAATATACGCTGAAGCTCGAGGTTGCCTACGGGGACGGCCAGTCTGCCTGGTATTACACCCGCATTGTACAGCGCAACGGCGTGGAGGTCGGCGATTATCTGGCCTACACGCAGATGTTTGCGCAGACATGCCTGGATAAAACGCAGGCGGAAGCGCTCGTTCCGCAGCTTGAGCCGGATGAGACGGGGGATAATTCTTCGTTCCTCAATGTCAACATTCATTCCAGCCTCGACCAGATTTCCTGGGGAAGCCTCGCACCGACGATCGTACAGCAGCCGGTGCAGCAGATCAAAGAAGCGAATGAGACGACGACCAGCATCACACAGGAGTACATGATCAGTGCGCAGGATGAGAACGGACAGACGGAGTATTATACCGTAAGCGAGTTCTACCGGATGCGAGAGTCCGACGGAGAGATTATTCTGCTGGACTTCGAGCGGAGCGCACAGCAGATCTTTGATCCGGAGCTTGGTGTTCTGACGAAATCCGGCATTAACCTCGGTGTGACCGGCGAGGATACCAAGTATGTGACGAATACGGCAGGTGATATTGTCGCATTTGTAGTAAACGGTGATCTCTGGTGCTACAACCGCAGCGCCAACAAGACGATCCGCGTTTTCAGCTTCCGTGAGAACGGCAGCATGGATGACCGGGAACAGCACGGAGAGCATGATGTCAACATTGTACGTGTGGATGATGCGGGCGATGTGACGTTTGTTGTTTATGGCTATATGAACCGCGGAAACCACGAGGGTGAAGTGGGAGCAGCCGTTTACTATTATCGCGCCGAGCGGAATGTGGCAACCGAGGAGATTTTCGTTCCGGCGGATATTTCCTACGAGATGCTGAAAAAACAGCTCGACCGCCTCTCCTACGTCAACAAGCAGAGAGAGATGTATCTCTATCTGAATGAGAACCTGTGTAAGGTAGATATTGAAACCGGCACGACGACGGTGATCCGGGAAAGTATCCCGGAGGACTGCTTTGTAGTATCGGAAAGCCAGGAGAGCATCGCGTGGATGGATGCGGACAATGCAAGCAGTGCGATGAACATCACCGTGATGAATCTGGAGAGCGGGGAAACGCAGCGCTTTGCGGCGGATGACGGACAGAAGATCCGGGCACTTGGCTTTATCAATGAAGACTTTGTCTATGGTATGGCAAACGACAGCGATATTTTAAAAGATATTTCCGGCAATGAAGTTTTCGCTATGCATACGGTGCGGATTGTCAGCATCGACGGAAACGTGAAAAAAGAGTATCACCAGGACGGCTATTATGTGACAGGCGTGTCGATTTCGGACGGCCTTCTGGAGCTGGACCGCGTGGTACGCCAGGAAAACGGCTATGCGGATGCGCCGGAGGATCACATCATGAACGGCGAGCAGCAGAGCCAGGAACTGGTGACGGGCCGCCTGGCAACGGTGGACGACAGAAGAGAGCAGCAGTTCCTTCTGGAATTCTCGACGAGCGGCAAAACACAGTCGCTTCTGACACTGACACCGAAATATATCTATTCAACCTTACGGACCGATCTTACGATGTCGTACGACACGGGCAGCGCAGATCTTTACTATGTATATGGAAAAGGAAAACTGATCGCCATTTTAAGCTCCCCGGCCGAGGCCGTACAGCTTGCCGATGAGAATGTCGGCGTTGTGCTGAACAGCAGCCAGTCCTATGTGTGGGAGCGCGGAAACCGCCAGCAGGGCATGCGCCTCGACGAGACAACGATGCCGTCGGGATTCCAGAGTGCATCTCTGGACGAAAACGTGCTGAAGGAGTCACTCGGTGATGATTACGAACTGCTGAACCTGACGGGCTGCACAAGAGAAGAAATTCTCTACATGATCAGCAGCGGCTACGGCGTTGTTGTAAAGACCGGCGCGAACGAGAGTCTGCTTCTGACCGGATACGATATTTTTGGAAATTCCTGGCTGTATAACCCGGCAACGGGCGAGACAACTGCACTTTCTGACGATGACAGCGATGCATTGTTCGCACAGAACGGCAATGTCTTCATCAGTTATATTAAAAAAGTGAAGATCGAGTGATTTGCGGGGTTTTCTAATGACGCAAAAAGTGCTAGAATAAAGAAAGCACTATGAATATTTAGGGAGAAAAAAGACAATGAAACTTACAACCATCCGAGAGATTTATAAAAACCGGGAAGCATACCTGGACAAAGAAGTAACCGTAGGCGGCTGGGTGCGCAGCGTACGTGATTCCAAAACCTTTGGTTTCATCGTTCTGCATGACGGAAGCTATTTTGAAACACTGCAGATTGTGTACCACGATGAGATGGAAAACTTTGCTGAGATTTCGAAAATGAACGTTGGCGCAGCCATCATCGTAAAGGGTACCCTCGTTGCAACACCGCAGGCAAAACAGCCATTTGAAATTCAGGCAGCAGAAGTTACCGTAGAGGGCGTTTCCGCACCGGATTACCCGCTGCAGAAAAAACGCCACTCCATGGAATACCTTCGTACCATTTCCCATCTGCGTCCGAGAACCAACACCTTCCAGGCAGTCTTCCGTGTTCGTTCCCTCTGCGCCTATGCGATCCATCAGTTCTTCCAGGAGAGAGACTTCGTTTATGTCAACACCCCGCTGATCACCGGAAGCGACTGCGAGGGAGCCGGCGAGATGTTCCAGGTAACCACCATGGATCTTGACAATATTCCGAAAACCGAGGACGGCGCTGTTGATTTCACACAGGACTTCTTCGGAAAGAAGACAAGCCTTACCGTAAGCGGACAGTTAAACGGCGAGACCTTTGCACAGGCATTCCGCAATATCTACACCTTTGGACCGACCTTCCGTGCAGAGAATTCCAACACCACCCGCCATGCAGCAGAGTTCTGGATGATCGAGCCGGAAATCGCTTTCGCTGATCTGGAGGACGATATGGAGCTTGCTGAGGCAATGCTGAAATATGTCATCCGCTACGTTATGGAGCATGCACCGGAAGAAATGCAGTTCTTCAACAGTTTCGTGGACAAGGGACTGATCGAGCGTCTGAACCATGTCGTAAATTCTGAGTTCGGCCGTGTAACCTACACCGAGGCTATCGAGCTTCTGGAGAAAAACAACGACAAATTCGATTACAAAGTATACTGGGGATGCGATCTGCAGACCGAGCATGAGCGTTATCTGACCGAGCAGATCTTCAAGAGACCGGTTTTCGTTACCGATTATCCGAAGGAGATCAAAGCGTTCTACATGAAGCTGAACGATGACAACAAGACCGTTGCCGCTATGGACTGTCTGGTTCCTGGCATCGGAGAGATCATCGGCGGAAGCCAGCGTGAGGACGACTACGAGAAACTGCTTGGCCGTATGAAAGAGCTGGGACTTGCTGAGGAAGATTACGGATTCTATCTGGACCTCAGAAAATATGGTTCTACCCACCATGCAGGATTCGGACTGGGATTTGAAAGATGCGTCATGTATCTGACCGGAATGGGCAATATCCGCGACGTCATCCCGTTCCCGAGAACAGTAAACAACTGCGAGCTGTAATTACGAAAAGTGATATAGAAACTTAAAAAATACGGATGCCGGGTGCAGTGGAATCCAATGTGGATTTGGTGTGCCTGACGTCCGTATTGTAGTAATGGAGAAAATGAATCCAGAAAGGGGTATGCGCCTATGCGGTTTATTCATATTGCGGACGTGCATCTCGGCATGCAGCCGGATGCGGGATTTCCCTGGAGCGAGGAGCGCGGGGAGGCCATCTGGGAGAGCTTCCGGCGGATCATCCGCCTGGCCGGTCGGGAAAAGACGGACTTTCTGCTGATCGCGGGAGATCTGTTTCAGCGCCAGCCGCTTCTGCGGGAACTGAAAGAGGTCAACGATCTTTTTGCGTCCATCCCGGAGACGATCGTCGTGCTGATTGCCGGAAACCACGATTATGTGAAGCGGGAGAGCTTTTACCGCGGTTTCGACTGGGCAGACAACGTGGTAATGCTCCTGTCGCCGGAGCCGGAGTGTGTTGAAGTCCCGGAGAAGAAGACGGCGGTGTACGGATGCAGTTACGATAAAAAAGAGATCCTGGAAAACCGGCTGGACGGTGTGCGGCCGGAGGGAAAAATGAAATATCATCTGCTGCTCGCGCACGGCGGCGATGCCCGCCACATGCCGTGGAATCCGGGCCGCATGGCGCAGGCTGGGTTTGATTATATTGCGTGCGGGCACATTCATAAGCCGGGGATTCTTATTCCCGACAAAATGGCATACGCAGGCGCACTCGAACCGACGGATGAGACGCAGTTGGGGCCGCACGGCTACATCCGCGGAACGGTGGACGAGCACGGCACGCGGATTCAGTTTGTGCCGTTTGCCAGATATGAGTACGAAGATCTGGTGTTGAACGTGACGGAGGATCTGACACAGTATGCGCTGGAGACGAAGCTGAAACAGGAGCTGGCGCTGCGGGAGGATGGGAAGATCCGAAAAATCATCCGCCTGAAACTTGTGGGACACCGTGCCGCCGAGCTGGAATTTTCTCCGAAACGGCTGCTGGACTGCGGCAGAGTCATCTCCATGGAGGATGAAACACGTCCGGCATACGATCTGGAACAGCTGAAGAAAACGTATGGCGCTAGTCTGATCAGCGCCTATATTGAAGCATTTGAAACAAAGACGGATGCGCAGTCACAGAAGGCGCTCGACTATGGTCTCGAGGCGCTGCTGGCGGCACGCAGGAACGGCTGAAAAAAAGATTGCGGGAGGCGTAGAAGATGAAAATAGAAAAACTGGAAATCCGCAATTTTGGAAAAATGCAGAACCGCACACTGGAATTTTCCGATGGGATTCAGCTCATCAGCGGGGAAAATGAGAGCGGAAAATCGACCGTCCATACCTTCATCCGCAGCATGCTGTTCGGCATGACACGCGGCCGGGGGCGGGCGGCAAAAAATGATGTCTACAGTCGTTATGAGCCATGGGAAAATCCGGCATACTATGCGGGAGAGATGGTGCTTGAAAGCGGCGGCAAACAGTTCCGTCTGACACGGAATTTCGGGCGGCAGAACGCCAATGCAAAGCTGGTGTGCCTGACGGACGGCGAGGTGCTCTCCGTGGAGGACGGCGATCTTTCCATGCTGCTCGGCGGTGTCAGTGAGATTGTGTATGATAATACGGCTTCGATCGGGCAGTTAAAAGGCAGAACCGAGGAAGGGCTTGCGGATGAGCTGCGGAACTATATGGCAAATTACCAGGGGAGCAGCGATGGAGAGCTCGATGTGGCGGCGGCGCTGGATCTGCTGAAGCAGAAGAGAAAGCGCCTGGAGCAGGAACAGAAAAAGACGCTGGCGGGACTGGAAAAACGGAAGGAAGAACTTGAGACGAAAATTTCCGTTTTTACGGAGGAGTGCCGTCAGAGCGAGGAGAATCTGCAGCAGGCGAAAGAGCAGATGAAGCGGGATATCTATCAGAAGGATGTGCCGATCGAACGGGTGCGGAAGATGAAAAAAGAATCTCGGAAGAGCCGCAAATGGGGTGCCGCGTGCGTGGCGCTGGCTGGATTTCTCTTGTTCTTATGCATTCTGCAGTTCTTCCATATTGATTCGCTGCTGACGAGAACGGGACTCGGGCTTGCGATTGCGGCGCTCTTGTATCTGGCGTACAGTCTGTTCCGTCACCGGAAAACGGAGGTCGAGCAGGTCGTGACGGAGCCGGAGGAGCAGGCGATCCGCCGCCAGCAGTGGAATGTGGACCGCCTGAAGCAGGAGCTGGGGCAGAAACAGACGGTGCTGTCGAACTTGCAGAGTGAATACGAAGAGCTCTGCATTTCCATGACGGAAAAAGATCATCTGCAGGAAGAACTCGATGCGCTTTCCCTGGCGGGGGAGACGATCCAGAGTCTCTCCGTACAGATGCAGAGCCGGATCGGCGACCGCTTAAAACAGCAGATGTCAAAAACGCTGTCATCGCTGACGAATGGCCGCTATCTGCAGGTGAATATGGATGAGAATCTGCGGATCGGCCTTCACAACGCAGACGAATATGTGCCGCTTGAACAGGTCAGCCGCGGCACGATCGAGCAGGCGTACTTTGCGCTCCGCATGGCGGCGATGGATGTGCTCTGCGGCGAGGAGGAGCTGCCGGTGATTCTCGATGAATCGTTTGCGTTTTACGATGAAAACCGGCTGAAAGAAACTTTGAAATGGCTGGCGGAAAACCGGACGCAGGTGCTGCTCTTTACGTGTCAGAAGCGGGAGGAGGAAGCACTCTCGGAGATGGGAATTCCGTACCGGAAAATTGTGCTTTAAGTAATGCGGCTCGCAGAGAATCGGTGAGTTGTGGTTTGGAAATAAAGGAGAATAAAAGTTATGCTGACAATAGGATGTCATTTATCATCGTCCAAAGGATATCTTGCCATGGGAAAAGAGGCGGTGTCCATCGGGGCGAATACCTTTCAGTTTTTTACAAGAAACCCGAGAGGAAGCAAGGCGAAAGCCATCGACGAGGCGGATGTCGCAGCGTTTCTTTCTTACAGTAAGGAGCATGGAATCGAGCGCATTTTGGCACATGCGCCGTACACGCTGAATCCGTGCTCGAAGGATGCGCACACGAGAGAGTTTGCATGGATGACGATGGCGGATGATCTGAAACGGATGGAGTATACGCCGGGAAACTGCTACAATTTCCACCCGGGCAGCCATACCGGACAGGGGGCGGAAGAGGGAATCCGTCTGATTTCGGAGATGCTGAATGAAATTTTAAAACCGGAGCAGACGACCACGGTGCTGCTCGAGACGATGGCAGGAAAAGGAACCGAAGTCGGCCGCTCGTTTGAGGAGCTGGCGGCGATTCTGGAGCGCGTGGAATTAAAAGACCACATGGGTGTCTGCCTAGATACGTGCCATGCGTACGATGCGGGATACGATATTGTGGATCACCTCGATGATGTGCTTGAGAGGTTCGACCGCGTGGTAGGACTTTCGAAGCTGAAAGCGGTTCATCTGAACGACAGCAAGAATCCGTTTGAGAGCCATAAGGACCGCCATGAGAAGATCGGCGAGGGATCGCTGGGACTTGCGGCATTTGAGCGGATTGTGACACATCCGGCGCTGGCGGGACTGCCGTTCTATCTGGAAACACCGAATGAGCTGGACGGATATGCAAAAGAGATCGCGCTGCTGCGCGGGTTTGCGAAATAGAGGAAGAAGGTAAGAGAAAGTGGAAAACACGAGAGAGAAGAATAAAAGATCTGACGGAAGAAAAAAGACGTATTTCGACAGGGAAAATAAAAAGAAAGCCGTTCGTACCGAGAAAACAAAGAGCGTGGCACCGGAAAAAGGAAAGCAGAAAAAGAGTTCATCATCGTCGAAATGTCCTTATCAGAAAAAATGCGGCGGATGCACATATCTGAACCTCTCCTACGAAGAGCAGCTCGCGAAAAAAGAGCAGTTCCTGAAGAAGACTCTGAAGGGCATCGTCCTGGTCAAAGGCATGGTTGGCATGGAAAATCCTTATCATTACCGGAATAAAGTCAATTCCGCCTTTGCACGCAAAAAAGACGGAACGATCATATCCGGCATTTATGAAAAGGGCACACACAAAGTGGTCCCGGTCGATGAGTGCCTGCTCGAGGATCAGCGTGCCGATGCCATCATCCGCGATATCCGCAGTCTGCTGAAGAGCTTCAAAATCATGATCTACAACGAGGACAGCGGCTACGGCCTCCTGCGCCACGTCATGGTGCGCACCGGCTTTGCTTCCGGCGAGATCATGGTCGTCCTCGTCTGCGTATCACCAGTCTTCCCGTCAAAAAACAACTTCGTAAAGGCCCTGCGCAAACTCCACCCGGAGATCACCACGATCGTACTGAACGTCAACGACCGCACCGACAGCATGGTACTCGGAAAACGCGACATTGTCCTCTTCGGACGCGGTTACATCGAGGATGAACTCTGCGGCTGCACCTTCCGCATCTCCCCGCAGTCCTTCTACCAGGTCAACCCGGTTCAGACGAAAAACCTGTACGAAAAAGCCATCTCCCTGGCCGGTCTCACCGGAAACGAACGCGTCATGGACGCCTACTGCGGAATCGGAACCATCGGCCTCATCGCATCCCGCGATGCCAGAGAAGTCATCAGCGTCGAACTGAACCCGGACGCCGTCCGCGATGCCGTAACAAACGCCAAACGAAACCAAATCAAAAACGTCTCCTTCTACCAGAACGACGCCGGCGCCTTCATGGTCTCCATGGCCGAAAAAGGCGAAAAAGCCGATGTCGTCTTCATGGACCCGCCAAGAGCCGGCAGTGATGAAGCCTTTCTGTCCTCTGTTGTAACCCTTTCACCGAAAAAAGTGGTCTACGTCTCCTGCAATCCGGAGACATTGGCGAGAGACCTGCGGTATCTGACGAAACACGGATATAAGGCAGAAGAGGCATGGGGGTATGATATGTTCGCGTGGTCGGAGCATGTGGAGACGGTTGTCAAATTATCCCTCAAAAAAGATACACCGAAAATTGAGGTGACAATGGAGCCTGATGAAGAGAGCAATTACACACCAGAAGAAAAGGCTACCTATCAGAAGATTAAAGATTATGTGAAGGACAAGTATGATGTGAATGTGCATACTTCTCATATTGCACAGGTGAAGCGGATGTGTGGACTGGATATGGGCGAGAACTATAATAAGTCCAAGAAAGAGAATCCAGAGGTGAAGAAGTGTCCGCAGGAGAAGGTGGAGTATATTAAGGATGCGTTGAGGTATTTTGGATTGATAGGATAGAACTAAGTAAAGTTTTGATACATTAGAGAAAAGAGAGGATTAAAAATGGCAAAAGTGATAACATTTATAAATATGAAGGGTGGAGTTGGAAAAACAACACTTGCTGTTAATGTTGCATATACATTATCTAAGGTTGAAGGAAAGAAGGTTATTCTTATTGATATGGACCCACAAATGAATGCAACGCAATATACACTTACTGAACCTCAAATGAATGAGATATTGGATGACAGAAATAAGTCAGTATATGGTTGTTTGTCACCAGATTACCAAGCTAATTCTGTTTTAAAAGGTTACGAACAAAGAAAAGAAGAAAAGTGGATTTTTAATGTTGATAATACATTTGACATAATTCCATCAAGTTTACATATAATGACATTAAATTTAGCTGCTGGTCCATATAAATTACGTCAGTATATACAGAACGAGTTATCAGAAAAATATGACATTGTAATTATTGATTGTCCTCCAACAATATCTGAATATACAAAAGTTTCTCTGCTTGCATCTGATATGTATTTAGTTCCAATGAAAGCAGAACCATTATCTGTTTTTGGTTTACCAATGTTGGAAAATTATGTGAAAGAAACTATTCAAGGGCAGTTTGAACATGAAATAAAATTTGTAGGAATAGTATTAAATATGGTAATACCTTCAAGATTATTATATAAAAAGAATAAGCCTATTATACAGAAAAAATGGAAATTGAAACTTTTTCAAAATGAGTTGAAACAGTGTGAAGATATAGTAAAGGGATTAGACCCTGAATTTTCATCTGAAAAATATATTTTGGATATGAGTGATTTAATCATAGTGAATCAAATTAAGAATATAACAAAGGAATTGGTTCAGAAAGGAAGGTTATAATTATGAAAAAAGAGACAAAGGATGCTCTATATTCTCTACTGGATTTAATGGATATGATAGGCAGTATTGATATGGATATAAATAAAGCTAATAGTATTAGAAAAGAAGTTTTAGATGTTATCGGAGAAAAGAAAGAAGTAACTATTCTCGATAGTAGTACAGATGAGTTGTTGGGCATTTTACCGATGATTTTATTAGATAAAAATAAATTTCCTTCTGCAAAGGAAATACTAAAGTTTGCTGAAAAATGTTTGAATATTGAAATAAAAAATTATTGGTATAGACGCTCACGAGCAGAAGCAGCAGGAATTGTACTTAATGAGGTTTATACGCAGAGTCCAGAACAGTTTAATAACTTTTTAAAAGCATGGAATAAGTTTAATAGTGCATCAACTGGTTCTGGTCTAAATGATAAACAAATGACAGATGAAAAAGGTTTTATGGAGGCTTGGTTTGAGTTCTTTGATAGTTATAAGGGTGTTGAATAATGGTAACATTTGGGTATGAATTAGAAGAAGAATTTAATGCAGTAACGCAATTTATAAATGACAAGTATGGCATTATAATAAAATCTAAAGAGCAATTAGTTAATTTTACTCAAAAAGCATTAACATTTATGATGACAATTAAAGTTTGGAAAAAGCATTTGATGCCTTTTTTTCATCAGGTGCCAAAGACGGAAATGTATTTTCAAGAAATGTTATCAAATGCAGTTCATATTATCTTATTGGGAAATATTGATATGAAAATTCCAGCATTAATAATGTTAAGAAGAACTCAAGAACTAATATTGACGTTTATTTTTTATAGCGAACATCCTGTAGAATTATTTAAAAAAGAGATGGATGATAATTCAAGGACTGTTAGTGGTTTTAATGAATTGAAGGATTATATAAAAAATTATCCATATTCAATGAAGTATAATGTTGATGACGCTGAAGTGCAGGAAATAGCATCTAAGGTTATTGAAGATTGGACTAGACAATATAAAGAGTTATCTAATTTTGTTCATGGAACAAACAGTAATTTTTTCCAAAAGACAGAATACTTGGATGAATTTAAATTTATAAAAAAGGATGTGAATTTTTTAACAAAACAAGTAGAAGTGTTATCGAGTATTGTAAATACATTGCTTATAATTTTTTATTTTGAAGAATATATAAAATTCGATGAAACTACTGAAAAAAGTTTGATACGGAGTGCAATATCTAATAACATGGAATATAAAAAGAAAATAGTTGAAGTTTTAAAAGAAATATGATGTATATTCAAAACTTGTAAGTATTGACACCGCTTCGGCCATGACGATAAATCAAGGGTTGAGGTGGTGTCATTTCTTATATTCATGCCGGATATATTCTGCGGATTGACTGTAAGCGCCAAGTATTCCTGCGGATTTTCAAATCCTTAGATTTCCCCTATAATTGCAGCTGATAGATACTTAGATTATTTCACTACAATTATGGAGGATAGGTTATGGCAGGTACTCGCAAGACCCACGTTCCGATGGTGGAACAGATCAGACTTATCAACGAATGCCGTCAGAGCGGCATGACAGATGCTGACTGGTGTCGTGAAAACGACATTGCAGTAAGCACCTTTTACAACTGGGTCAGCCGTTGTCGGAAAACAGCAGCGGATTAGATCCCAGCGGCGAATTATGGTCATCTTGAGGTTCCACGCCCGAAACAGGACGTGGTTCCCATTGACATTGTTCCGGATCACATTCCGGAACAGCATACCGCATCGCAGATGCTGAATTCGAACCTTGACAATTCACATACGATTGAAGTTTCTATGAAGGATATCACAGTCCGCATCAGTAATGATGCGGATCCTGTTCTGCTCACCAGGACTTTTCGCATGCTTCAGGAGTTTTCATGTTAGGTGATGTTTCCGGACTTGAGAAGATCTACATTGTCTGTGGCTACACGGATATGAGGAAATCTATTGACGGACTCTGCACCGTTATCGAAGACCAGCTTAAGATGGATCCGTCGTCCAGTGCTCTCTTCCTTTTCTGTGGAAGAAGACGGGACAGGATCAAAGCCTTGTTCCGCGAACCGGATGGCTTCGTTCTGATCTATAAGCGATTGTCTGTCCGCGGCGGTTATCAATGGCCCAGAAAGCAGTCAGAGGTCCGGAATCTTTCCTGGCGGGAGTTTGACTGGCTGATGTCCGGGATTGATATTGACCAGCCAAAAGCCCTCAAAGCAGAATAAAAAGCTCGTGGATCCTGGCAGAAATCCTGCATAGAAAAATCCGGAAATCCCTTGTAAATTCGGCATTTTTCAGGCGTTGTTTTCCTTTAGTAAAAGCCCCATTTCTGGTATAATAAAGGAATCAAATCCGAGGAGAGAAACGATGGCTTCCAGTGCAAAAGATATCCAGCTTCGAGAGCTGAAAGATACCGTATCACAACGGAAAACAATGATAGCGGAGCAGACGGAACTGATCAAAGCTCTCCGTCTTATTATTGACGAAAAAACCAGTCATGAGAAAGCTCTTCAGGAACAGGTAGATTATCTGACAAAAAAACTCTTTGGTCCCTCCAGCGAGAGAAGATCTGATGATATTCCGGGACAGCAGAATCTCTTCGATGAAGCAGAAGTGGAACAGGATCCATCCCTGTTGGAAGGCGAAACGGTAATCCGGGAGCATACCCGTAAAAAGAAGGCAGCACATGAGGAACTCTTCAAAGGCCTGAAAGTTGAAAAAGTAGTGGTCCCACTTCCGGAAGAGGATCAGATCTGTCCGGTATGTGGTACGCAGATGGTCCTGATCGGCGAGGAATATGTCCGCCGGGAACTGGAATTCATTCCTGCCACCTGTAAAGTGATCGAATACTACAGCCAGAGCCATGGATGCCCCTCCTGCAAGGAAGGACTCGGCGATACAGAAAAGCCTGTGATCGTAAAGTCTCAGGTTCCGCCAGCTCTGCTTGGAAAAGGACCTGCATCAGCAGCTGCAGCTGCATGGACTATGTACCAGAAGTATGCCAACGGGCTTCCACTTTACCGGCAGGAAAAGGACTGGAAGCAGTATGGGGTGCAGATCAGCCGGACGACCCTTGCAAACTGGATCATCTACTGTTCAAAGAACTATTTTCAGCCAATGTACGATTACTTTCATCGGGAGCTGCTGAAACGTAGTTTTGTGATGGCAGATGAGACGCGGGTCCAGGTATTGAAAGAGGAAGGACGCAGGGCACAGACCCAGTCATTCATGTGGCTGTTCCGAAGCGGTGAGGACGGACTTGCGGAGATCATCCTGTATGGCTATTCCCCGACCAGGAGCGGCAGCCATGCAAAGGAGTTTCTGGAAGGCTACAGCGGATATCTGGAAACGGACGGCTATCAGGGTTATAACAGTCTGCCCGGGATCAGGCGCTGCTCCTGTTGGGCACATATCCGCCGATACTTTATCGACGCTGTTCCCAAAGGGAAGCAGTATGACTACAGCCAGCCTGCAGTACAGGGAGTCCAGTACTGCAATCGGTTGTTTGCCATGGAAGACTCCATTAACAAAAAGTATCCCGGTAATTATGAAAAGCGGAAACAACTGCGTCTCGAGAAGGAAAAACCTGTTCTGGAGGCTTTCTGGTCGTGGCTTGACCAGCAAAAGCCCGTCCGGAATACCCGGCTGGATAAAGCCGTGAATTATGTTCTCAACAGGCGTGATATAGCGGAAACCTATCTGGAAGACGGGCGGTGCAGCTTTACCAATAATCTCAGTGAGAATGCGATCCGTCCGTTCGCAGTGGGGCGAAAAAACTGGCTGTTCAGCAGTTCCGTGGACGGAGCGAATGCCAGCGCAGTAGTCTACACAATGGTTGAGATGGCCAAAGCACATGGGATGAACATCTACGGATATCTTAAATTTCTGCTGGAGAACCGACCGGGTAAAAATATGACCGATGAACAGCTGGCGGAACTGGCACCTTGGAGTGAAAAACTCCAATCTATCAAAAATCGCATGTGAATTATAGTGAATTACTCCAACTCGTAAAGGGCTGGAGTAATCTTGTATCTAACCGCATTATTATTTGGCGCTTACCCTGTAAAGTAAAATATGCTCCCTTCCTGGGAGACAAGTTTTTATTTGTCTACCCGGAAGGGAGCATATCAGCAAAAAATATTTGCTCATGTGACAGACCCGTCTTGCGTTTGAAAACAATATACCTTGCGGTACTCTACATTTTTCGCACAAATCAGTCATTGCTCAATGAAGGATTGTAGCAACACGTCCTGAACCTACAGTACGTCCACCTTCACGGTATCAGACTGGTGTATTGCGGTGTGCAAATGGTGATTTTTCGTGTGATTTGTATGGAAAAATCCGCATTTTCCACTGTGTCCGTGTGGTTTTGGGAGATTTTGTTATCATGGTGTTATCACAATATCTCTGTATTTATCTACATATCTGTATTTATACTATCTGAAAATGGTTTCAATTGTTGAGCATACATTGAACTAAACGATGTCAACGTTGCTCTCAATTGTTTAGCTGCATTTTGTGTGGCTTCCTTACTTTTTAAACCACTTACAATTGCCGGTTCAAGCGTAGAATGCCATGGCATCAAAACATCTAATATTGCTTTCCATTCTTCAACTAACTTATCAAAATTTTTATTATCTTTAAACACTAACCTCCAAGAATCTAAAATCTTTTTTCCAAGTAAGCTTTCCATACAAGTGCTTACTGCTGATATCAATAACATTTTAGAGCCACGCTTACTCAAAAATTAAGTTCATCATCTTCTATATCCGTTCTTTGTTCTTTCTTATTTTTTAAGTTAATTTTAAATTCATCAATAGCTCTCCCCAATGAATATACGAAAATAATATGTTCTGCAGTTAATTGATCCGAAAAAATATTTGTGTATTCTTTATCCTCGTCCCATATCAATTTCTTTGAGTTATAAGCAGTTACACAATCTCCATGAAAAGCCAATAAAGTTTGTGCAACCAAATATGGATCAAAGACTTCTTTGTTTCTAACCCTTGTACTATCTCTTCTACCACCGCTATAATACAGTTGTGGATATTTTTCAAACTCTTTTCTAAGTCTTACTTGTTGTTTATCATTACTTCTTAAATCAGATGGCAAAATTTCATTTTGTTTATTGTTATTATTAATAATTTCTTCTATGATCTTAGGATCACTACATACAATAAAACGTATCGGCACAAGAAAATCTTCTTTTAAGCTTTCAACAGCTCCAATAGCTCCCGTTGATTGTGCTCCATTAATAATAGTTATTCCATGTACCTTTGTTATATTGTCATCATCTATTTCATAATCATTCACTAATGCTGTTAATCCATTGTTATATGCCCAAAAATTTTCTGGTTGCTCTTGCACTGTGTCCATAATTCCTAAATTAATTTTATTTTTCTTTTTCCCGCCCCTAAATAGTTTCTTGGATTTCCAGAAAAAAGATCATCTTTATACATTAAGTAAAGTTTTCGTATCCAGCTACCTTTTACAGCTGTTACACAAGATTTCCACTTTCCTCCCTTGACTTCAAAGGCTTTTCCATTTCCTTCTACATCAATCTCTTCTTCAATTGTAATTCGTTTACTAGAGCTATTATACCAACGTTCAATCGTATCATTTCCAACTTCTAACGAAACTATTTTAACAGAATTATCTCCAGCCAAATTATTTACCAATTTTTGTGCTGCAATCTGAACAGTATTCAATTCCTCCTGAACTTCTGGATTATTTTTTTCATTCATATTATGAACATACCAAAAATAAACTGTGTTAATATCGCCATCTTTAATAGCTTCTTGTAACTCACTAACTGAATCTTTTATTCTATCTGGTATATCATTTATATCTCTCGTAAAAATCCATGATGCTGCCGTATTTAAATCACTTGCTTTATTTACCTTCGCCAAGTCTGTTTCCGTCGGATTTTTCTTCATATAAGCTTGCGCCACAACTGCAAATCCCGAATCTCTATCTATATAAATCAAATCACACTTTTTATCATCACTTCCATCTGTCAACGCTTCCGAAGCAACTGATATTATATCTTCAATGTCATATCTCAATTGTAACGCATACAATAACAATGAATTATCTCCATATAAATCGACCAAATCAGTTCGTCCTTTATAATTACTTATATAATTATACATTATCTACTCCTTATCTTATGCAAAATTATACTTTTTATCCTTCATTTACAATATCTTTACACATCCCTCACTAAACACTTTAGGAAAACATAATGGTATTATTTCATTTTGAAAAGCAACCACATATGCACGTATTATACCTTCGCCATATCTTTCATGCAATATAGTTTTTCCATCTGCATACAAACTAATTTCATCTGGAATCCCCACTAAATATGGAATTTTTTTATCTTTCACCTTTGCTTCGGGAAAATACACATCCATTGCAACCACTCGTCCTTCGCCATATATCAGATGACATATGTTTGCTCCTGGTGGCACTATCGGTAATTCTTTACTTTTACTTACTAATGGTCCTTTTTCCATTCTTTTTATTTTTTCATCAACTGTATTCCCTATATATGCCTTCCATCCCGGTGCATTCAAAATATCTCTTCTGGTTTCACATAGCAAAATCAATTCTCGTAGTTTTTCTGGATTAGCGTGACCTGTTCTAAACATCGCCATAAAATATTCCCGATACTGGGCTAATGTTAGTGGAACAATGTCCAATCTCTGCTTTAAATCTCCTCGTGCGTACCAAATTCCATGTCTAAATGTTTCCGCCGTATTGGTATCTATTTTCACAGCAATAAACATTCCATATACTGGCTTATTATATTTTAAGACAGCATCCGACACATGCCTTCTTACAGGTTCGCCCTCCATTGCTTCTTGGCGTGATGACGTAGACATCGTGACTTCCGTTAAGATTGTAAAGTCATTAAATTCGCAATATAGATCGCCTTTTCCTCCACCAGCGGCAGATACTGGAAGAAAATCAGAATCTAATTTAAATCCTCTTACCTCATAAGGTTTATTGACCATGTGATCAATAGCTAAAGAAGCTCTCCATAAAATCCACTCCAAATATGCCGGAGTCTCATCTTTTGGTACTTCAATAACATTATCATCATCGTATGTACGCTTTCCTCCACCTTTAATCAATAACTCCATATAATCTGCTATTTCCTGCCATTGATTACATTGTTCTTTCGCATACTGGATTTCATCTGTTTGAGATAAGATATTTTCTAAACGTCTTCTTGCAATATTGATTTCTGCTGCAGTATTCAATGGTAGATCATTAATGTTAAACAGAATTTGTCTACCCTTCATCTGCTTTATTAAATCATTTAATAAAGCCTTGGCGGTATCCATATTATCCGTTGGTAATTCTGCACCTTCGCATAATCTCTTGTACTGAACCATTATTGGTTCTTCATTTGATGTCGACTTTGCCAATTTTTCAGCCAAAATATGTTTAGCCGGGACAATAATCATTCCTCTTCCTTTTCGTTGTAAAATTCCTGAAATGCGTAAATATCGCATGTTCATGTCACTATATTCTTTAAAATTGTTAGCTTTTTTATTATAGTGCTTTCCACGTTCTTCAATTTCTTTTTTATCAAATTTACGTTTCGATGGTGCTTGTTTCCTACGTGCACGCAAATCTAAAATATTATTCACAACCTCTTCAACCGAATAACTCGGATTTGTTGTATGTCCCCATAATGCAAACTCTATTCTAGTAATCTCTGAACTTCCTGTTCTCCTCTCTAGCTCCAGCATGATTGCTAATATCCATCGCAATGGCGAAAAATAAGACTTTCCGTCTGGCATAGCAAATTGTTCAACACTTTGTGCTCTCAAATAACACTCCTGCACTGCTGGATATGTATCCGCCTTTAAAAAATTTCGTCCAAATGGTGTTATATCGTCCACTTTACCTAGTTTTTCTTGACTACCATCTTTCTTTTTCACTTGCGGATAAATAAATCCATTCTTTGAAAACATTAATCGCCATTTTCGAGCATGACTACCGGATGTATCTTTTCCATCTTCGTTTTGAATAATTCCCTGAGTATTTAAAAAATTCATAAAATCAATTTCATTTTCTTTTCGAAGATTCCCCACATATGGCGAATTAGCAAATGCTTTAAATCCTTCTTGTATTCTATTAGGATTTCTTAATCCAGTGTTCCCTACTTGCCAAATTTCTATTTTTTCTTCCATACATCTTCTCCGTTAAATCCAACAAATAAATATTCCTGTACCTTATTTCGATTTGTCTTAGCATGTTTCTGATTTCCAAAAGAATATGTATAATCTATTGGAACTACCTCTACATGTTCTTTATATTTAGACATAAGTGCAACCATTTCATCTTGTGTTGGTTGACTATTAGAAGAATAAGATACAATCAAAATACTGTCGGAAAACTTTTTAAACAACTTATCGAATGCATCTGCAGCACCTTTTCTAGTTGAAAACGGTGTCGGATATGACTTAAATTTCTTTGTTACTGTATTTTCCTGTATTTCGACACCTTTCCAATCTCGTGCTAAACCTTCGACAAAATGATATCTACGTACATATTCATTATCTGACAATGGAGAATAATACGGTGGATCAATATATACTAAATCAGGATGCTTAATTTTTACTTCCATTGCGTCGCCATGTTTAGATTTATTTTCACAACCGTTATCGAAAATTGCATTATTGATACTTTCCACCGCTTCCAAAAATTGCTGTTCTAAAGATTTCTGTAAATCTTTTCTTCCGTCATTATACCGATCTCCGGTGTATGTAAAAATTCCTCTTGGTCTTTTCTTTGTACAAGCTCTAATCAATGCTGTCATTGCAATTGCTTTCTTATATTGATCTCTAATAGCAGCAATATTAGTCCGCAAAATATCTATTAACCTATTTTCCTCATCTTTATAATATAAGCCTCGAAATGTCTCTTCTACAAAATGATCAGACTCTTTTTTTTCAATCAACAATTTTTCGCCTCGTCCAATGGCAATACAACATTATTGTTTTCTACCATTGCCTTGGTAAAGGTTGCTGACATTGCCATATAGTCATTGCTAATTACAGTCTTTCCCTGCGCTTTAAACATGTAACCGACAATGCCAGATCCAGAAAACAGATCCACTACTGAGTCAAAATTGAACTGTGAAGCAACCGCCCAAATTTGAGGCAATAATTTACTTTTAGAGCCCATATATCTAGTTGCTGGATATTTCATTACCTGTTCAGGTAAAGGTTTCGGAACTATTTTTAACATAGTTTTTTGTTTTGGCAAAATATCTACTATAATATCCTCGCCTTTTCTTTTACTTCCGTTACAAGAAATATACCTTTTGGTTTGGATAACCTCAATCTTATAATCCGCGTATAGCTCATGAACCAATGGATGATTAGAATTGGTCAATATTACATGGCAACCTAATTCCTGTAATCTTTTGACCTCTTTCGCTAATTCTACATGATCTTCTTCGTAAAATTGCTCTTTTGTATATCTCTTAAAATCCGAATATTCTGAAATCGGCAAGTACGGGGGATCTAAAAAGATAAAATCTCCCGGTTCTGCATATTCTTTCAATACTGACAAATAATCTCCACATGTTATAGTTGCTTTTTTCAGCACATCTGATGCAGCGAATAAAGCTTCTTCATCGCAAAAGTTTGGAGCTTTATATTTACCAAACGGAACATTAAACTGTCCCTTCTTATTGACGCGATATAAACCATTAAAACATGTTTTATTCAAATAAATCGTTCTCGCTGCTGCTTCTTCTTTTTTCAATTTGAACCAATCTAACGAACGTACTTCATAAAAATCTTCTTTAGTATTTTTGTATTTCTTTAGATATGAAATAACAGCCTCTACATTATCAGCGACTTGTCGATACATGTTAATCAATTCCGGATTACTATCTGCGATTATTGCTTTATCCGGACTTAATGCAAAAAACAGTGCACCACCACCAATAAATGGCTCTATATATTTTCCATATTTCTGAGGAATTTTAGGCATGATATCCCCTAACATCTGGGTCTTCCCACCGGCCCATTTCATAATAGGCTTTGCCTGTATCTGTTTTTCTTTCTTTAAAACTTGTTCCATCACGCCTTTTCCCTTTCAATCTCTATTATTTCCATGATATCACTAATATCACATTTTAAGGCAGTGCAAATTTTCACCAGCACATCTGTTGTAACATTTTCATTTTTTCCGAGTTTCGCCACTGAAGCATGACTGATACCTGCAGCCTCACATAAGTCTTTCTTTTTCATATCTCTATCGATAAGTAATTTCCATAATTTTTTATAACTGACCGCCATATTTTAACCTCTAAACCATTTTTTCTAAAATATTGCTATGCCGTTATTCTACCATGTGATTTCAGTCATATCAACATTTATTTCAGCGATCGCAGACTTTTTTACAAACATATGTTTTTATTCAATAAAGACTATTTCTTTTCAAATAGGATTATGATCGTCTGCTTTCTCCAATATAAAAATATATTCATGTGCCAGCATTAAGAATTTTCTTTCTTTTCCCTCCCAATAATCAGTAGAACGACAATTATGTTGCTCTTTTATAACAATTTCTTTGAGTTTAAATCCAGCATCAACGAATTTTTGCATAGAATTCATGCCCAGTGGTAGAACATAGCCTTTCTTCCGTATATCTCCAATCATAAATGCACATATTCCTTGCTTTTTTAGTACCCTATATGATTCTTTTGCAACCTGTTCCAGTTCCTGCAAAAAATTCTTATATTTTAAATGAGAAATATCTCCTGGGATTTCTTTACTATACCGTATAATATCAGCATATGGTGGGTGGGTACAGATAAGATCTATACTTTCGTCTTTTATAAATGATAAATTGTTTGCATTTCCTTGTTTGGTGAATATTTTTGATTTTTCTTGACAAGTAAAATGTAGATTTTTGTTAGATAATTTGACAGCCTCAGAATTTATATCAACGCCAATTGCATTTCGTCCTAATAACTTTGCTTCGATTAACGTTGTGCCACTGCCTAAGAATTGATCTAGTATCCAGTTCTTTTTTTCTTTGAATACCATCAAAATAATATTTCTAGGAATATACGGAGACCAGTTCCCTCTGTATTTTCCTGAATGTGTAGCCCAATTCCCTCTTTCAGGAAAAGACCATATTGTTGTATCTTCTAATTTGAATCTTTCTGGTGTTTCTCTTATAACAATCGCTCCCTTCTTTTTTGCTCATTATACTTCCACATTGTTTATTTGTCCATGAAAAATCTCCATTCAAATATTAATTATCAATAAATATTTGAACAGAGATTCCTTTTGCATTATAAATATATTATTTCTTTCAATGCTATTTCTTCAGCAGTTGCTTGAATATTATTCAGCCTCCGCACCCATTCCATCTGATCCTGCATCTTCAATTCTTCCGTCACACCCCACTGTTCAGCCATCTGTTCCATCAATATCTCAACTTTTTCTCTTACTTCCTTATCAACCTGATTTAAATGCTCCGTCAGTTTCCCGGTCAGTACCAGATATTGATACCTGGCACTCCTGTGTTCCTTCAAAAACTGTTTTCGCATTATTCCATACTTCCTATATGTAGGTTCTTCCTCATTGATTTCCAAGTCTGGCAGATAATAATCTCCATGCAGTGTGTAGTTCAGTTCGTTCTTTTCATCATAAATCTGTTTCTTCATATTCTTACAACTCCATTCCTCTGTACTTTGCTTTATTCTTCTTAATTTTTGCATTGTGTTCTTCACTTCGTTCTCTTGCCCATTGTATACGGTCACCTATTTTTTTCGGCATCTGCTCTTTCTGTTTTTTCGCTTCAAGTTCCGTCTGCATCCGGATATCGTCCTGCACCAGTCGTTCTACCATATCTTTCCCCAACATGCGTAAAAGTCGGTTATACCTGTCTGCAATTCCCTGCAGTATTTCTTTCTCACCAGACAATTTCTGATAATCTTTCTGAACTTCTGCCAGTTCCTCTTTTGTTTTTTCATGCTCTTGCTTTTTCTTCTGAAATTTACTTTTCCAACTATCTCTTTCTCTTGTGAGTTCTTTCACCTGTGCAGCCATCGCACCGATTTTGTTTTTCATTTCGATGAATAATGGTTTTATTTTCTTATCCCGGTAAGTTATCGCACGTTCCAATGCTGTAGCTTCCGGCAGAAATGTTTTAATCATTCCATATTCTTTTATTTCCTTACTGACATTATCCATCACTGGTTGCAAGAATTCTCTTCTGTCCTCCAGTTTTTTCAATTCCGCTTCTGCTTTCTCAGCACGTCTTTCCGCTGTTTCTTTATCTTTCTGGAACTGAATTTTTTCTTCTTCCAAAAGCTTAATATCTGTCCTTGCGTCCGCAATCTGAGAAGTCAATCCTTCATTCTCCACTGTCAGATTTTCTTTTTCCTGTTCCAATTCCTGCACTTCCTTTTTGCGTTCTTTTTTCTTGAAATTGTAAATATCCAGATGTTCTTCATGTGTGCCTTTCTGTTCCCATTCAATTCCATGCTGTTTTGCGATTTCAGCCAGCACTTCTTTTTCATGATTTATCCACTGATTCAGTTCTGTATCATGCTTATTTCCACCTTGAAATCCAAGACTTTTCAATGCCTGTTTCAGTGAAACTCTGGTATCCATTCCTTTTCCCTTTCAGTTGGTCACATAAGGAACAAAGTCAATATGCAGATGCGGAGTAGCTTCGTCCTGATGCAGATAGCAGCTAAATACCCGAAGTGTCGGATTCCGCTTCTGGAAGTCTTTCACATATTCGTCCAGTATCTTTACAGCCAGATTTCCTTCTGATGTTCCCACTGCCATATCCTCACGATTTCCTATCTGAAAGATCACTTCATGGAACAACTTCTCCTGTTTGCCCTGTCGGATTTTTTCATAATAATTTGCAATTTGCCGATCCTTTCTTTTCCCGACATTGTATCTCTCAACCGCATCGTTAAACAGCTCTTTATAAACTTCCTTCAGATTCTCATTCTTATAACAAATGTTCAGTTGTACTCTGTCCGGATCTACATTTTCTGCTACAAAATCCCGTCTGTTATGAGCCAGTGAACCGGCTCCGATCATGCCACTGATTGTTCTTTTCATCATAAATTTTCTCACCTCTTTTCTGTTTGAGTGCCAGATATGGCACATAATTTTTATTTACGCCAGACATGGCGATATTTAAGAAACTTTCGCCGGATACGGCGGTTTTGTTACTTTTGTCAAAAGTAACGTAAAAGCACTTTCGACAGCCGTATCGTCCATCAAAAGTCCCCTTGCGCCCTGCCGGGGGCATAACGTCCGGTGGACGTCTGCTTTACACCAGCCGAAGCGGATCATAGACCTATTTATCCAGGTATCCTTGCCTGCACATATTCCAGATCTCCACAATAAGATGTCCCCACCAGATACCATTCTCTTGCCAGATTCATCTCCATTCTGGTCTGTACCCATTCATCACCTACCAGCACTTCCAGCCCTTCTCCACAGTGAAATCCTGTATCAATCCATAAGTCTGATGATAATAATCCATATCTTCCATTACTACTGTTGTATCCTAATCTTCCCTGTTTCATCATTTTCTTCTCCTTTCCAATTTGTAAACGGAATTTGTAAACGGTGCTCAAAAGATTTTAAAAGTTAACTTTTTAAGTTTTTTCTTCAAGTTCCGTTTACATCGTTTACAATAATCTTTACTCAAACGGTATTTCCAACTGTTCCGGTACTTCTATAAATCCGTCTTTATCTTTCTTCACCGAATCTTTCATCCGTTTCCATGACCGCTGTATTCCATATTCCTTTCCGAATCGATGTGTACCATGTGGTTTCCAGCCTTCAATTGCATTTTTCATAATATTGGCAATTTCTTTACCTTCCCACTGTTTCATTTCTCCGGTTCGATGTAGCGCTTCATCGAATAGAATTCTTGTACATACATAATCGTCATCGTAGTCATCAAGAAATTCCTGTATGATTCCGGCATTGGTATCTTCCGGCATAAATTCTTTCTGCAGACGCTTTGCCTCTTCCTCAATTTCCTTTGTAAATCCTAAGAACACATTTCCCTGTCGATACAGTACCATTGCCTCTGCCCAGGCCTGTTCGATATAGGCTTTGCTCTCTGCCTCATTGTCCAGAATATGAACTTCTGCTTTCGACATATCTGTCATCACCGGAGCAAATCTTCTGTTTCCGGTTCTGTCCAGCGGAAGGAAATTCAAATCATTTGAAGTACCGCAAAATACACACTGTCTCGGTCTGTCTTCCGGGTGAACTTCATAAGGTACTTTATAAGTTTCTTTCTGTCTGCTCAGAAACGATTTTATCTGTTCAATATTCTTTGCTGTGATAGTTGCCTTCATTTCTCCCATTTCGATAATCCAGTGATTTTGTAGTTTTCTGTAAATATTTTCATCATCCAAATGATCCAGATTGTCGCTGAACCATTCTTCTTTTATCGCTAGATATTTGAAAAATGTGGACTTTCCGGCTCCCTGACTCCCAACCAAACACAACATAATATCATATTTTATTCCCGGTTCATAAATTCTTGAAATCGCTGCCAGCATGTGCATTTTCATTACTCCGATTGTATATTTGCTCTTTTCTGCTCCCAGAAAATGTGGAAGCATATTTTCTATTCTTGGAATTCTGTCCCAGACCAGACTCTCCAGATAATCCCTAATTGGGTGATATTTATTTTCATTGGAAACAATATCTATTCCTGCTTTGATCACACGCTCACTTGTCAGTTCATAATTTTCTTCCAGATACATCTTCAGATTATTTTCATCAGTATCTGTAACCGTAGGACTGTTATTCCTCCGCTCCCAGGGAACCTCTTTTACAATGTCCATCCTTCCAGAAAGTTCATTTCGTTTAATCGCTTTTTCCAATACCGGATCATTTTGAAGTACGGTTACACAATTTCTAATTGTCTGCTTTGTTCTTCCTTTATCCGTATGCTCCAACATATTATTGACATCTTCTGTTGTAAGCATTTCCTCGTTCACAACATCTTCTAATTCCATCAAGGACTTCTCGCTGATATTCGTTAATTCTTTCTTCAATTTTTTCAACCTCCCTTCTCTTCATGGTAGTGTCAAAAACTACCTGTTTTTTATTGTTCTAAATCCTTTAAAACCTTGATTTATCGGAGGTTTGCAAATAAAAAGAGCAATTACCTCCTTTTTTCGGTATAATGTAGTCACCACAACAAACAAAATACGAAAGGATTTAATTGCTCGTGAACATTATACTTTATTTATTACAATTAATTCAATACCAACATAAACAAATCTGCTGGCTTTTAAATTTTATCTGCAGATACATTCCTCTCAAGCAGTGGGCTTTTGATGATTCTCATTCTCCAAAATATCAGAAATTCAAGATTGATGAACTTCCTTTGATCACTGACTTTCGTCAGGATTGGACTTATAAGGATCTTATCCCTTACTATGAAAAACGCTATGGCAAGAAGATTCTTCCTATCCGTCGTCACTCTGTCTGCGATATCCCGGACAACTGTTGTTGTCCTCGTTGTGATGCTCCAAAACCTTTCCTCTATAAGAATAATGGTTCCAAAGGACAGCTTCTTTGCAAAATCTGTGACTCTCGGTTCTCTCCTGATGAAAGCCGGTTTTCTTCCATGAAGCTCAGATGTCCTCACTGTAGTAACACTCTCGTTCCTAAGAAAAACCGGAAACATTTCATCCTTCATAAATGTGTGAATCCTAAGTGTCCTTATTATCTTCACAACCTGAAAAAAGTTGATAAGCAAGACCTCAAACTGGACTATGGTAAAAATAAATACAAACTCCACTACATCTATCGCGAATTCCAGATAGATTTCTTTCGCATGGACTTAAACACCCTTCCCAAGAATGCTTCCTCTTTAAAATTCAGCAAACACAATCAGCAGGTGATGGCTCTCTGCCTTACTTACCGCATTAATCTTGGATTATCTCTCAGAAAAACAGTACAGGCTCTTAAAGATATCCACGGGATTTCTATCTCACATCAGCAGGTCGCCAACTACTGCAAAACCGCCTCTATCTGTGTCAAACCTTTCGTAGACCACTATAATTACAATGTTGGAAAAGTATTCACTGCTGATGAAACCTACATCAAAGTTCGCGGTATAAAAACCTATATCTGGTTTATCATGGACGCTGCCAAACGTTCTATCATCGGCTATCAAGTCTCTGATAATCGCGGCGTAGGTCCTTGCATTCTTGCTATGCGGATGGCTTTCCGACACTTAAAAGCATTACCGGAAAACTTCAAATTCATTGCAGATGGATACAGTACCTATCCATTAGCCGCACAACAGTTTTTCCACGAGTATGGTGAGAAGTTTAAATTCAACATCACGCATGTCATCGGGCTTACCAACGAAGACGAAGTTTCTAAAGAATTCCGTCCTTACAAACAGATGATTGAACGTCTGAATCGTACCTATAAATCATCCTATCGTAAGACAAATGGTTTCGATAACATCAATGGTGCCAACTATAATCTCGCTTTATGGGTCGCTTACTATAACTTTTTAAGACCTCATAAACACAATAACTATAAAGTGCTAAATCACGTGGAAATGTTATCCAACGCCGACACGATGCTTGGTAAATGGCAGCTTTTAATCTTTCTTGGACAACAGACAATTCTAAACTTGCAGAAATCATCTAGCTGTTCTTAGATTCCGAGCCTGAGGTTAAAAATACCAGCCACCGCAAAGCGGCATGCCCTTGATGGCACGAAAAAGAACTGCTACACTGCTGTATTCGACGGAAAAATCGAACTGTTCTTGAGTTCTTCGCCGTCGGTGATTCACCTACAGCAGTTCTTTTTCGTGCTGTCAAGGGTGGCGTCAAGCTGCCACTGACTAAATATATCTACAATTTTCAAGGTTCAATGAGCCTTTTTCTTTGGCTCTATTTTTTCATAACTTACTTGACACTACCGCCATTTTTATACTATTACAAATATTTCTTTAATTCATTGGCTTTATCCAACCTTTCCCATGGAAGATCCACATCTTCCCTTCCAAAATGTCCATAAGCAGCTGTCTGTCTGTAAATAGGTCTTCTTAAAGTCAATTCTTTGATAATACCAGCTGGGCGAAAATCAAAGTTCTCTCTTACAATCTCCGTAATTCTCTCATCTGAAAGTTTTCCTGTTCCAAACGTGTCCACCATAATTGAGGTGGGCTGTGCTACACCAATAGCATAGGAAAGCTGCACCTCACATTTTTCAGCCAACCCTGACGCTACAATGTTTTTTGCCGCATAACGGGCAGCATATGATGCAGAACGGTCCACCTTGGTACAATCCTTTCCCGAAAAAGCTCCGCCACCATGCCGCGCATATCCTCCATATGTATCTACAATAATCTTACGGCCTGTCAATCCACTGTCTCCATGCGGTCCACCTATTACAAAACGGCCTGTTGGATTGATATAGAATTTTGTATTCTCGTCCACCATTTCACCAGGCAGGATTTCATCAAACACATATTTTTTAATATCCAACTGAATCTGTTCCTGTGTATGTCTGGATCATGCTGTGTAGAAAGCACTACGGCATCCAGTCTGAATGGTTTTGTCCTTTTTCATCATACTCTACAGTTACCTGGGTTTTTCCATCTGGTCTCAAATATG